>Ga0183095_10046_pt6 | contig 307528 bp, 231 predicted proteins | sample BioMet4_FD_130346 | JGI IMG/M metagenome (GOLD analysis project Ga0183095, IMG submission 130346) | Microbial communities from bioreactor (seeded with sewage sludge) at LBNL, California, USA - Biofuel metagenome 4 (v2) (version 3) | ecosystem: Engineered > Bioreactor > Anaerobic > Unclassified ...
AAAACGAAAGTTTAAACCATGATGTTTATTGTGTTTGATTTTATACATCGAGTGCGTAATATGAATTTAAACGAAACGTTGCCTATTATCCAATTGTATAAATGGTTTGAATTTTAAGACAGCCTCTTAGATGCTTATACTTGCACCGAGCAGTTCTACAAAAGCTCTTAACCAGGCTGGGTGATTGGGCCAGGCTTGAGCTGTTACCAGGTTTTTGTCTATAATTACCGACTCGGACTGCCAATCAGCGCCAGCCAACCGGCATTCTGGAGCACATGCCGGGTATGATGTTACCTTATAGCCTTCCAGGACTTTAGCCGCTGCCAAAAGCTGCAGTCCATGGCAGATAACTGCTATAGGCTTGCCAGCCGCAAAGAAATCCTGTACGAGTTTAATGGCCTCATCATACATACGGATGTATTCAGGGGCTCTGCCACCCGGAACGATTAGACCTGCATAATCATCCGCTTTTACTTCAGACACGGAAACATCTACCGAGATGCGATGTCCTGGAAGCTCAATATAAGTATCGAGCGTGGTGAAGTCGTGTACGACCAGTTGCAGCATATCCCCAGTTTTTTTGTTGGGTGCCGCTATATCCACCTGGTAGCCCAGCATCTGGAGTGACTGTTGTGGTACCTTCACCTCATAGTCCTCAGCGCAATCGCCTGTTAAGATCAGGATTTTCTTGGACATGTATTTTCCTCCCTTCGGTTTTAGCAATTTTAAGTCATCTAATTCTATTTTTTTCCAGGATAACTGACTTAGTACCCGCAACGAAATAACCTATGCAACTTATAATTTATTGTAACTTTAATTGGCTATCTTGATAGTGAAAATCAAAACGTCCAATTGGAAATCTGCACAGTTTATTCTGAGACGGGGCCTTAGCTCAAAATCCAGTTACAGAAGTAGCTGTAACATCATCCATCTAACTGTAATTTAATATGTAACTATGTTACGAAACAAACGCACTAACGATAAATCTTTACTTTATTAATTTTATAACTTTAATAATTTTTCCGAGCTGCCTATTTTTCTGAAGATTTCAAGCAGTTATGACAACGTTTATCAATATTTTATAAAAAGACATAATTCCTAAACATAAAACCAGCTAATTATCAGGAGAGTACCAGAGAATCGTGTAAGAAGAGCACCGGATAATCATGTAAGGAGGGCACCAGAGAATCGTGTAAAGGGAGCACCAGATAATCACGCTTTAGTTATATACTCATACCTGACATCTGCCCTTGTAATTCTTGGCACCTGCCCCCACATGCCAATATATTCTCCCTGAATTACAAGTGCCCCTTTTATTTTTGGAATTCCCTTTACGGCTTTGAAAGAAACCTCCACAGATTCCTTTCCTATGTCTACCTCATTTCCAAGAGCCGTTGCAGCTGAATCTGCCAGGGAAACGTCGTCCGAAAATACTGCAGCCGCATCTGCCATTCCGAAGCTGATTGAAGGGCCAACTGTCCCTGCTGAAGTGCATACGCCTGTAATCGAGTTTCTGGGTTCGAACACCAGCCCCAGGTTTTTGATAGGAGACTGTCCTGCATAGATCCCAACCACAACAGGCCTGTCATTGATGAGTGCAATATCTCCGCCGTTATCGACAATAGCATACTTTGCTCCTGCTTTAACCATTGCTTCCACAGCAAGAGCCGAAATTGTACCTGCAACCGCACTCATTGGCCCTATACCCATAGTGTTTCCTGCTTTTACCATCCTTCTTACAACCTCAGGGGCATTTTCCGGACATTCGTAGGGTTCGAGAGTGAGCTGAAAATAAGGATCGGAAAGAATGTAAGTCTCAAGGGCTGCCCTATGAATGCGAATTGCTTCTTTTGCAGCTTCGATATGGGCCTGGTTATCGGCTGCAATAGTAACTATGGTTTCCTTAAGCTGGAAATGTTCTTTAATCGGGGTTCTGACAGTTTTTTTGTCAGGTTTTTTAGTAGGTTCTTTAGTAGGTTTTATTATGGGATCTGGCATATTGATTCAGATTGAATTTATTGCTTAAAAAAGAGGTGCTTCCCGAGTAATCGCCCCAGTCCGTCTCGGAAGAGAGAAATGTTTTGCAAATGAGAAATAGAGAGGCCATGGAATTTAAAAAGAACCTTTTTATACCAGGCCCCTGCGTCTTTCACTCCTGTATTCATCAAAGAGACTCTGCAGTTCGTCCTGTTTGGCTTTGTGGCGTTTTGCATCGGCTTCTTTTTCCCAGGCTGCAATTGCAGCTTTAAGGGTTTCTGGTTCTGCCATTGCAAAGTCTTCAGCCCTTTCAAGCAGAATATCCTTTAAGACCGGCACATCTCCTTTGAAGAAGGTTTCCTCGGCTGCGTGCGAAATGTCCTCAGGGATGATTACGGCTCGGATTCCGGCCTCTACAAGGATCTGAGCTGTTGCAGTTCCGCCTCCGCTTGGATTTTCAAGGAAAACTACATCGCCGGTCTTAAGTCCGTACTTTTCCTTTGTTTCGGCAATGGACTCCTTCGTAAAGGCAGCAATAACTTTGACAGCCGTACCTTCGCCGCGGACCTCCATCTTCTGGATTTTACGCAGCTTGTTGCTTCTGCGCCGCAGTTCCTTTACGGTTTTGCTTTTATGGCTGACTTCTTTCTTCAGGTTTTCAATAGTTTCGTCCCTGATCTTGATTTCTTTTGATTTCCGAATTTCGCTGTAAGCTTCCTTTTTGAAGCTGTTTAACCTTGACTCGAGCTTTGAGATTTTCCGGTCTTTTGCAATCAGGTCTTTCTTTAATTCCTCAAGATATTCCTGAAGGTTCTGAATCTGCTCGCTCTGCCTCTGGACAGTCTCCCTCATTTTCAGGAGAGATTCATCAACTGCTCTGTCCTCCGGCTTTTCGGCATGTTCTCTTGGCTTTGGTTTTTCAGGCTCACCTGATGTCCGGGCTTTTTCAATTGCTGCTTCTATAGAAGCTCCACGGATCACATAAAACTTAATCAGCTCAAGATCTGCATTTTGAGGAGCTTTCTTTTCAATCCTGGAAAATATATTCTTATAACTCCTGTAGGTAAGGATAGCAGCAGTCAGTGCATCCCTTTCGTGGTCATTCGAGTAACCAAAAGTCCTTCCAAGCGCTATTTTTTCCTCGGCAGAAACCTCAATTCCAGGACTTGCAGGCACGGCATTGAAACTTCTTCGTATTTTCTCAACTGAGCCCGGCATTGGAGTTACATCGCTGGCAACAACCGCAGGTTTTCCGTATTCGGCAATAAGTTTGACAACTTCATCAGGAGCTATTCCCCTGGAGCTTTTCAAGTAAAGAAGATCTCCGTCAAGAGAAAGAATCGCTATTCCCACGGTTGTTCCCGGATCGATTCCCACGATTGTAAACTTACGTCTCTGGTTCTTCGGTTTGAGGGGGATGTATCGGATTCTATCGCGTTCAACACTTCTTACGCTTACCTGAGCATCGTTGCTTGCCATTGGATGTATTGGTATCTCTCCACGTTTTGCATAAACGGTGAATTCAGACCTGACATAGCCTCCGAAACCTTTTACGTTTACGGCTTCGAACCTGATGCCTTTTTCCCGAGAAAGGTCTTTCAGGGCATTCTCAATCTCCCTGCTCCTTTGCAGCACAGCTCCATGTACCTTCCTACGGTACCGGTTCTGGCTCCAGCCTCCCCTTCCCAGGGAACGGGCTCTACTGACTTTAATTTTTGTAATATCTTCAAAAAGGGAAACCTCATGCCCAACCCCCATATCTGCAAGGCGGGCACATGCTTCGGCTTCATCATTCGGGTTTTCGGGATCGAAAGAAAAACCGTGTTTCCGTGCAAGCCTTACAAGTGGTTCAGGATGCAGCCCACCTGTAACCTGAACAAGTTTAACGCCCTCAGGCAGCTTTTCCATAAGAGAAAGGAGCTCGCTTCGGTCGGCCGCAAGCTCGAAAATATTGTCAACAGCTATTATCTCCGGCTTTTCCCTCTGGATCATATTAAAGATTTTCTGGCGACGGAGCATACTTTGATGGAAAACTTCCCCATCCTTAAGGATAACAAGTGCATACCTGGGAAGTTCTCTTGCCCTGGGAGAACCCCGGGCAATATCAATTCCATAGATAATCCTTTTTTGCATGAGCATCTATATTTTATTTTTTATTCAATATATAAGTAACTGCACTCGTTTTATTATTTAAAACTATTTATTTATGTAGTTTCTAGAGTTATTTACAGCATTTCAGGAAAGACAGGCGTATTCCGGATAGACCTTCCAGATGTGTCCGAATAGTACGGGTTCGAAGAACCCATGATTTTTGTCGTTATTGCACTGCGTAGCCCACATAAAACTTCAGTTTACTGGTCGCAGTACACTTTACTGCCTGGATTTTTATGTCAGGACATTTTGTTCATGTTAATATATTTTTAACTGTTTGAATCATGTTTACAGTAATATAGTCCCCTGATAGTACCAGTCCTGTTGATACGGATCGACTTTATGTGAAATACACTTGCCTAAAATGTTACCGAATATGGAGTTTACAGTTGAATTACAAAAACAGAAGTGGAAGAATTAAGCTATCTGAAATTGTCAGTTTTAATAAATTCTTATGTACTTGATTCTGACACGCACCTGCACAAATTTGGGAACACTATCAAAAGTATCATATACGTGGACTATAGATATAACATTGGTATGTATTGAAAATACTTTACATATTTCTCGGGGTTTATTTTTAAAATCTTTTTCTTGATACGCGCATATTCTCGAGAAAAAAATAGGCATTTTAGCACGATGCGTGTGAAAAACAACAGGATATTAAATAGTTTGAGGTGTAAAAGATGTTAAAAAATAGGCTTATAATAGCAGGTTTAGCGATGTGTTTAATCCTTGCAGCGGTTCCATCGGTCTTGAGTGCTGCATCTTCTCAAGATCTGGGAATAAGTCTGAGCTCAGGCAGTCAGCAGACAACAGACCCAGTTTTATCGCAAAAATCAGTATCCACAACAGCTGTGAAGAATGACATAGCAACAAAATACTGGCTTGAACTGCAGCCCTATCCTTCCTCCAATACAAAAGCTCTTTGGCTCTATGCAGGTAATGACTGGAGGTACTTATCCAAACCAGCCAGTAATATTGAAACCTCTGTACAGCAAGCATTCGCTAATCCTGATATCTTCGATGTTAAAGTCTGGTATTCTGGAAACAAGATTGTTGGATTAGTAGTAATGACTAAATAATTGTAAGCAAAGAAGAATTTTTAAATTGCATAAAAAAAGAACCTCAAAGTCTGTTTATAGATTATGATCCAATATACTATTTAGGGCTTAAACAGTTGCGGGCTTTTAGGTAACTTTAATTTTTTAAAAAGCTTCACACAAAGAATTTTAGGTATTATAACGGGTTTTTATAAATAGAGTAACAGAGTTTCTTGCAATTCACTTTCGGCAGATAATTTGTTTTCTTACTACTTTTTCTTTATTGTATTTTTGCTGAAGAATACATCCTGATCAGTTTCAAGTATTTCATATTTGAATACCGTATCAAACAAAAAGACCTGAACTAAAACTATATTTCTACCCTATTCAGCACCTTAAGGAAGTAGCCGTTTTTCATTTTAGGACTTACGCACTTGAGGAACAAAATCAATTACGACAAAGACTTTGGATTAAAGTCACGTTTTAGACAGTTAACGGTTTAATGCTGTTGATTCTTCAGTTCAACTGCGTAAGTCCTACATTTAAAGGAGTTTTACCTTAAACTCCCTTAAAATAATGCCCTGTAGTATATTCAACCCCTCTTGCAGGTTTCAACCTGGTTTCTCTTCCTGCAAGGACTTCTTTGTATGCCCTTATTATCTCTTTTATCTCAGCCTGAGTATTGAATGAAAGATCAAGCCGAAGCACATCCACACCGTAATCTTTCAGGTTTTTGATATACTTCAGCATATCAAGCACTTTTGAGTTATAAATAAGGGTCCGGGTCCCCAGGCGCTCGACCGGAAATTCGGAACCTTCCTGGTCAACGAGAAGCACCTTGCTGTCCTTTCTTACAATTCTTCTGTCAACAAGGGGCTTTAAAAGATCATTTTCCGTAATAAGCATAAGTTCTCTGCCGTAAACAAAAATTTCTGTCTGTCCTGAGCCCCTGCAGGTTTGAAGGACCCCACAAATGTTTTTTATCTCGCCCAGGTTCAGTTCGCTTGAAAGGGTTGATCTGTACGCTCCTGCCTGGTAGAGAGTACTGGCCGTAAAAGCGTTGAAAATATTGAACTCTTTTCCTGCGGTAAAGGGTATGGAAAGTTCTTTTGCAAGCTGTAAGGTCCCGAACTCGGAACAGGCTATCCCGAAGCCTGCCTCTTTAACTTTTTCCAGCAGGAGCTTGAGTTTATCCAGTTCATAATCATGATTTATAAGGGGAACCCGGAAAACAATTTCGACCCTTTCGGCTTTCAAATCTTCAAGCTTTTCCGCATTCTCGGGCGCGGCAAGCTCTTCAAACATCGAAACCGGAACATAGATAATATCTGCACCGGCGAACGCAGCCTCAAAGAGAGAGGAACTTTCGTTTACTTCAACACTAAGAAGGAGCCGCTTTGAATCTAGATTTTTGCCCCGGGTTCCACTAAGGGTTTTGTTGAGAGTCTCATTAACGGCTGGAGTAAGCTCATTTTTGTCACTCGTTTCACTGCTATGGATTTCAGAGTTACACAGGTAATCGAAATCTTCAAGATCCAGGTGCTTTTGCTCTTTCTTATCTCCATTGAGGATTTTTTCCAGCAGGAGGTCTGCTGCCTTTCTCCTTGCGTTTTTCAACACGCCGACAGGAATGAAAATATTATCATCAGCATCGATCTCAACAGAAGCGGCCTCAAAAGAAGTGTCCCCAAGGCTTTCCATTGCTTTTATTATCTTCTCGACTGTTGTTGGGGCTTTCTCGGCTTCCTGGACGACGTAATCATCCGTAAATTCCACAAATAGAGCTTTCTCTGTGGTCTTCCTGGTCTCTCTGGGCTTTTCACTTTCTTCTCTAATCACAACCGTAAACCGCTCTCCTTTCCTGGCTCTTACTTTCAGGCTTACAGGAAGCGTTTTCAGTTTTGTTTTTTGAAGGGTATCGAGGAGCCGTGTGTCTGTTGTGAGGTAGAGTTCATCACCTCTCTGGACTGCTCTTCCGGTCTTCGAGCTGATTTCAAGCCCTACTTTTTCACCTTTTTTCGCGCTTTTTATATGCTCGTCTGAGGTCGTGACTATACCCGTAACTGCCGAGCCAAGCATCCGCTCTCGCGTGAAAATACTTATACCGTCTTTTACCTGGATGTCTTGATTCAGCCGAACTGTAAGTTTCGTATTCCCTTTTGAGCGGGAAATATCAAGGACTTTTCCAAGGAACGCTCCGTAGTTTGAACTGTATTTAGGGTGAGATACGCCTTTTTCTCCGAGTATGAAGCCTCTTGTAAAACCCCTGTAAAAGAGTTTTGCAAGCTCGGCTTCCCTCGCTTCAAGCTCCTCTTTTGTCGGATTATCTCCTGAACCACAGATTCCTTCAACTGCAGCTTTATAGGCAGCGGCACTTGCAGTAACGTACTCGGGCTTTTTCATCCGCCCTTCTATTTTAAGGCTTACAACTCCGGTTTTTATGATTTCCTCAAGCCCTGGGAGTGTGGAGAGTTCGGCACAGCTTATGGGATAACTGCCTCCGATATGCCTTTCGTCAACTTCCCTGCCGTTTACCACGAACCTGTACCGGCGTCGGCAGGGCTGGGCACAGGCCCCCCGGTTTGCACTCCTACCATGCAGGAAACTGCTGAAAAGACATTTGCCCGAATAGGAGTAGCAAAGGGCTCCATGGACGAAAACCTCAATTTCCGCATTCGAGTGGTCTACTATGTTTTTTACCTCAGCCGTAGTAAGTTCCCTTGAGACTATAACTCTTTTTGCCCCCAGCCCTGCTACAAAATCAACTCCTCCTTTATTATGGATAGTCATCTGGGTGCTTGCATGAAGCTCGAGGTCCGGATAAATTTCATTTAAAAGCCTGAGAAGCCCCAGGTCCTGAAGGATAACTGCATCGATTCCGGCTGCATATGCACAGTCTGCTATTTCAAGCGCGTGCTGCAACTCTTTTTGCTTGATCGGGATATTGAGGGCCAGGTAAACAAGAACTCCGTGTGAATGTGCCAGTTTCACGGCCTCGTCAAGATTCTCAAGAGTAAAATTCTTTGCACCCTGACGGGCGTTGAATTCATCAACCCCGAGATAGACTGCATCAGCTCCTCCTCTAATTGCAGCAAGAAGGGCTTCTTCGTCGCCTACGGGAGCCAGGACTTCAGGAGGGATACATGTATAATTTTCAGTAGAATAATTTTCAGTAGACATTTTTGATCAGTTTGTTCTTTCCGGCTGGAAGGTTTTGTAACTATGAAGAGAAAGCTATACAAACGGTTTACATGAAAAGCTTATCAGCATGCAGATAAATGAGTAAAGGTGGGTAAAGGTAAGTAAAGGTGAGTAAAGGTGAGTAAAGGTGAGTAAGGTGGGCAAAGATGAGTAAAGGAATAAAGTTCAGTTTAAGACGTAAAGGCGCTTCTCGCATAAAAAATGGATGGGTAAGCCCTTGACTATTATTGTAGAGAAAACTTATTGTAAACCTGAAAACTCTAAACTTATTGTTGTCGTAAATCTGATCTTATTGTTGTCGTAAATCTGATCTTATTGTTGTAAATCGGATTCACTTTGAATCTGTAGCTGTTCGTTTCAAGCTTATTTTCGCTTATTTGTAAATTTAATAGCCTGTGAGCAAATTTAATGCTTTTCCCGAATTTTTAGTTTGAGCTGAACCATTTTATTCACGTTTTTAGCTTTAAACCGATTAATAAGTGTTTTTGCTCAAAATGCGGCTGGTTTACATACTTAAATTTTTTAAGATTCCAAATTATATAACCTGTTAAACTAAAAGCGAGTGCAAATCTATATATAATTATAAATATTTTTTAATATATAAAATTAGCTGTGATCAGAGAATTATCTGAAGCTGATTTTACTTGCTTTGTTGCATGATTGCACAGGATTCTTGGTTCGTTTGAATCCCTTTTACTCTTTAAACGGTGAAGCTCCGTAAAACGAATGAGTGTTGCAAGAATGCACACAAATTAACCCACAGATTATATGCAGTTACCAGTTCGGCATAGACAGACTAATTAATTTTGCAACAGGGCAACTATACTTGAATCTGCGTATTTTCAGAAGCTTCGTCCAGGATGAGTTATGACCTCATGCAAACTATTTGAGAGGACCGGATATTATTGTCTCGGCCCCTCAAGAATAGGTAAAACTTTAAAAATATATCAATCTCTAAAGAAACACAATATAACCTATCTCTCTTTGAACAGGTTCTTCCACCTGACAACGGCAAAAATATTCCCGGAATCTCAAAACCAGGCCTCTGAAAAGAAAGTTTCAGAGTTTCAAAACCAGGCTTCTGAAAAGGTGGTTTCAATATGTGAGGAGGGCCTGGAATGGTAAGTGACGAAGAAATGAAATCCGGGAACATAGTGAATCTATTCTTGAAATTTGCATTCCCGACCGTCGTTGGAGTCGTCATTGCCGGAATCCAGGGAATAATTGACGGTTTTTTTATAGGAAATGCCATCGGTAGCCAGGGGCTTGCAGCAATTACCCTTGCCTATCCCGCTTATATGGTTATAATCGCTATTGGAGTAATTATCGGGATCGGTACATCAAGTCTTACGGCCCTCCAACTTGGAAAGGAGAACCTCAGCCAAGCCCTGGATATAGTAAACAATGCTTTTTCCCTGTGTCTTCTTACGGGAGCAGTTTTTACTGTAGTCGGGCTGATTTTCTGTGAAACCTCAATTAGCATCCTTGGAGCCAGCGGATCTTCTCTAGCTTTTGCCCGTGATTACCTGAGGATTATCTTCGCTGGTTCAGTCTTTATAATTATTTCAGTTGCCCTTGAACCGCTGGTCAGGAACGACGGAAAACCCAGGCTCTGTATGAATATTATGGTTGCAGGGGTAATTGTAAATCTCGTGCTTGATTACCTTTTTATCATGTGTATGGGCACGGGAATGATGGGTGCCGCCTTTGCCACAATAGTTTCCTTTGCTCTCCCAGCATTACTGTTCATGAATTACCTTTTTGGCAGGGAGGCAAAACTGAAACTCCGGCTTAAAGCCATGAAATTCAAACTCAGAACCCAGCTCCAGATTCTTAGAGCCGGCCTTCCATCTTTTGTGATGCAGTTTTCACTGGCTTTCGTGCTCTTTACGTACAATTACATGCTGCTCAGGCACGGCTCAGAGATTGCGGTCTCAGCCTACGGCATTATAGGGTATGTCCTTTCAATATTCTCTATGCTTTTTGAGGGAATAGCCCTGGGAGTGCAGCCGATTATAGGTTTCAACTATGGAGCTGGTTATTATGAAAGAGTTTCGAAAACCCTGAAACTGACAATTCTTTCATGCGTCCTGACAGGAGTTTTCGGATTTCTATTAATTTCCCTCTTTCCCGAAAAAGTGGTGCAGATCTTCAGCCAGGGGGACTCCAAACTTATGGAAGTTACCCTTCGAGGAATGAAGATTTTCATATTCTCTTTGCTCGTTGAAGGTACCGTGCTCCTTACTGCTATCTATTATCAGTCAATAAACCGGATCAGAGAATCACTCTTCATCTACCTTGGAAAGATTTTTGTTGTTCTCTTTCCTCTGCTTTTTATCCTGCCGATTTTCTTCGGCCTGGATGGAGTGTGGGCTGCATCTCCGGTTACGGAGTATATTATGATGCTGGTAGTTCTGGGAATGCTTTCGAAGGAATTCAAGCTCCTCAGAAATTATGCAAAAGCAGAACCCAGGCAATCAGCCAATACAAAAAAAGCACTACAGGTAGTCAGAAACAGTGGAAAAGCCGGTGTTGAGGAAAATCCCAGATTTGGTACTTTCATGCCTGCCGAAAAAAGAGATATGTCATGAGAGGCTCTTCCCTGAAATCAAGATTTTCTGAAATCAAGATTTTCTGAAATCAAGATTTTCTGAAATTTAACTTTTAAGGCTGTGAACCACCTCTCCCTGAATTCTTCACCTAACGGCTCAGATTCGAGGGAGGAGTGGTTCACTTTACTATTTAAGGACAGATCGCACTGCGTGCGTGACAAACTACGTTTAAGGCAGCTAATAATGTTGCTTTGGCTCAGCTAATTCACTAATCTAGAGGAACTGCTGCCTAAAAATAAAAGTAGTATCGTAAAAAGTCCCGAAGACCCATATTCATCGTCCGGTGTCTTTCTTTCACCGAACGAACGCTCGGGCCAGTCCGAAGAAGCAAAAAAGCAAAAAAAGGTATCCTCTTCAAATTGTATGGGTAAAAGTAAATTTCATGTATTTACTGATAATTTAAAAATTTAATTAAGTTTGAGAAACAAACTCAAGCGATGCGTTCAACTGTATAACTGTATGATAAAATAGTTGTACATTTTTCGAGTTGGAAAATTCTCCATTGAATTTGAAGAGAATACAAAAAAAGCAATAATGAAAGGTTTTTCACATACAGGAGTCAGGGAATTCTCCGTTCTTAAAAAACAAAAACAACGAAGCTATTCTTTCGACTTCTTTTCTGAAAGGCCGCTCTCCTGCGTCGAGCGTGACAAATTCGGTTTAAGACAGCTAATAATGTTGCTTCGGCTCAATTAATTTCACTTTCTTAAAGAATACTGCCTTATAAAAATCAAAGTTGCTCTAGTGCATCCCGTTGCAAATTCAACGATGTAACAGGTAAACTACCAGGAAGCAAAATTTTGAAATGTGAGGAAAAAATAGGCATACTTTCATCCAGCTTTCAAGAAGTTAGCTGTTTTTCAAAGCTTTTGCGATGCCCGTTTTCGGCGATTTGCAGACCCTTAGTTGAGAATTAACCCAAAGCTCAAGTGCTATCCTGCTTAATATAGCTACTGAAAAAACAGAAGAAACTGAAATCTTTGCAGCTTATGTGTTATTGTGTGATGAGAATAACATTATGTAATGAGAGTAACAACTGCTTTTTATAGAAACTGTCATGGAAGGCAATCCCAGAAAATTTACTAAAACATTAGAGTTTACGGTGCACAACGGTGTATATACAATTCGTTAAACAAATATGCATTTTGAAATTGAGTTTCTGAGTTGAGGTTTTCTCAGGAAAAAGCACTTACCGAAGAAAAAAATTAATGGAAATGCATGGCACTTATAAATAGAAGAGAAAAATATATTAACGATTAATTTTCAAGTTTTATAGAAAACATTAGTATACTCCAGTTTTTAGTGTGAAACTTCCTTTATTGCGAATCTTCTCCGAATTTACGAAACTTCTATATATTTACAAACCTGCAGGCAGCCGGTCAAGGTGCATAATATGGAAAACAATCTACTCGATCTGATATTTCTTTCTGAAAAAAGAAAGAATGTGCTGCTTCTTCTGCTTGAAGGGCCAAAGGATATTGAAACAATTAAAAAAGCCCTTAATGCCAGTGCAACCGCAGTCCAGCCCCAAGTAAAAAAGCTCAAAGAGCAGCACCTGGTAGTCCAGGAAAAAAACTTCTATAAACTAAGCGAGATAGGCAGAGTTGTGGTTGAGAAGATGAAGCCTCTTGTGGACACTCTTACCGTTCTCGAAGAAAATGCGAATTACTGGGCAGAAAGGGAAGTGAACGAGATTCCATCTTTTCTCCTGCGAAGAATTAGCGAGCTTGGGCACTGCACTATAATTGAACCTCAGATAGACTATATGTTTGAGCTGATTCCGGAGTACGTCAAAAACGTCCGGATGGCAAAAGAGCTGAAGGCTGCAATTTCATATTTCCATCCTCTTTTCCCCTCATTTTTCCTGGAGATTGCCGAAAAAGGAATCCTGATATCGCTTGTACTCCCCGAGTCTGTCCTGAAAAGATGGATTGAAGACTATAGGGAACAGACCGAACAATACCTTAAAAAAGAAAATGCTAAGCTTTTTGTCTGCACGGACTGTGAAAGGATACCTGCTGTCGTAGCAGCGGATAATTTCATGACAATGGCCCTTTTCCCGAAAAACACGGTCTTTGACCGAAAATATGTAATCTGCTTTGAGCCAGGAGCTCTGGTCTGGGGAAAAGAACTCTATGATTATTATGAACAGAGCTCCAAACAGATTAAGAATATAGACAATTACACTTACGCATAATATAGACAATTACACTTACGCATAAGAATGTTAAAGGGATACAGAAGAATCATTGTTTAGCTCAAGTTATAAATGATTCTGCATGGAGCAGTTTTGTTATAAAGTTAGAGTATAAAGCAGATTGGTTCGGTAAAACTGTCCTGAGAATAGGGAGATTTGAACCGTCCTCTAAACTTAATAATGTTTGCGGATATTATAATTCAGATTTGACATTAAAAGATAGAGAATGGACTTGCCCTGATTGCAAAACAAAGCATGATAGAGACATCAATACTGCAATCAATATCAAGAAATTCTCACTTCAAGATCAAAATCTTATAGTTATCTGACACCTGCGGAACGCGAGGAAGGGCTTGTGTGATTTGTCCTCAATAGAGGAAAGAATGAACCAGGAAGCTCCTACCTAGAACCTGAGCCTTGAGGCAAAGGATTCAGAGAGGAGTATTTCACGATTTATATACCTCATCAGGCTCAAAGACCTTTTCTCCCACAACCTCTCCATCAAGGTTTCGATAAAAACAGGATCTGTATCCCATATGGCAGGCTCCACCGACCTGTTCCACGAGCAGGAGAAGAGAGTCCATGTCACAGTCGACCCTGATTTCTTTCACTTTCTGTACATGCCCCGAAGTCTCTCCTTTTTTCCATAACTGCTGTCTGCTTCTGCTCCAGAAGTGTGCGATTCCAGTCTCTACGGTCTTCTCAAGGGCTTCCCGATTCATATAAGCACACATAAGCACCTCCCTGCTAAGCTGGTCCTGAACCACAGCAAGGATAAGACCCTTTTCGGATTTCAAAGCATCAAAATCAATCATGGGAGATAGATTGCAAAACAAGTATAAAAAAGAGAGGGCATTAAATCTTAAGGGAAGCACAATAGAGACGAAATTAAACCTGACTCTTTTTTCAGGGTTTGATTCCGAGTACATCCTCAACGTACGCTCTGAGAATTTCCGCAACGCTCCAGGCCTGAGCAATGCAGCCTCCTGGAGTGTGAGGATAATCCCCATCAAATACTTCGGAAATTGTGCCTATGCCTGCAGTTTCAAGGTTAGTATCAAAACCCTGCAGGAGAGCCCGCATATCTTCAAGGCTTTCTTTAGAATAGTTGTGAACCTTCCGGTAAGCTTTCACATACGCGCCAAGGAGCCAGGGCCAGACTGTCCCGTTATGATAGGCGGCATCTCTGGCTGCCGCATCTCCTTGATAGTGTCCTTTATAAGCAGGATTATCACTTGAAAGAGTTCTAAGCCCAAAGGGAGTCAGGAGATCTTTTTCAACTCTGGCAACTATTGCTTTTTCTTTTTCAGGTGAAAGACTAGTATAAGGCAGGGCTACTGCGAAGATTTGATTGGGGCGAATCGAAGGGTCTTTAACCTCATTTCCTGCTTCGTCCTGAGACACGAGGTCAAAGAGGCAATTAGTCTCAGGGTTCCAGAAAACACTCTCAAAATTTGAAGCCACTCCGGCTGCAAGAGTTTCATATGAGGAAATGTTTTTTCCTAAATGAGTGCCCAGATTGGAGGCTGTTTTCAGGGCATTATACCACAGAGCATTAATTTCACAGGCTTTACCTGCTCTTGGGGTCACTACTTGTTCCCCTATTTTAGCATCCATCCAGGTTAGCTGAGGTCCCTGACGGATAAGATAATCGGAGTCCATGCCGATCCCAAAGTCCGTACCTTTACGGTAATTCTCTATGATATTCTCCACGGTATCCCAGACATCCGAGAGGAAAAGGAAGTCTTTCGTATATGCGAAGTATCGGCCCACAGTGTGAATAAACCAGAGAGAAGCGTCCACAGTGTTATAAATTGGTTCCCCGCCAAGTGCCAGGAAAGCATTAGGGATCAGGCCTCTCTTACAATTCTTGGAAAAGTTTTTGAGAATGAATTTTGCCTCCTCAAAACGACGGGGAATTAAAAGCAGGCCAGGCATAGAGATCATGGTGTCCCGCCCCCAGTCAGAAAACCAGTGATATCCTGCAATCACCGTACTTTCACCTGAAGAAGGATTCTTCACTATAAAAGGGTCCGTTGCCCTGAGAAGCTTAAGAGCAAAGGGCTCGGTAAGTCTTGAATTGAAGGCAAGAAGATTTTGTCGGTAGGTTTCCCTTGTATAGGATTCCTCGACCTGTTCGAGCGTCAGAGAAGAAATATCTTCGGTTGAAGCAGCAATGAAAAAATGTGAGGTGCCCAGTTTGAGTTTGCTTTCAAAGTAACCCGGATTGAAATTATCTTCCTGGAAGTTGAGTCCCCTTTGCTTCTCAGCATCATACTCAAAGTTATAGTACCATTTGGGATCGGAATGATACTGGAGATTGGATGAAAACGAGAAGGTACAACCGTTAGAGCTTTCCAATTTTACTCCTGCAGGATCGGCTTTCTGAGTAAAGGAAAGTTCTCCTGAGCGAACAGTGTAATGGAAATTTCTGGAGTTTACCAGCGGAAAGATTCTTAGCAAAGCTCCTTCTCTTCTGGACCTGATGTCATAGAGAATGCAGGTTGTGTTGCTGTTGTGAATCATGAAGACCTTTTTCTTTATGGTAAAATCGCCGGGCTGGTAAACCCAGAGAGGAAAAGGAACAAGGATGAATTTGGAGAGGTAACTGAAGCCTGAAGGATAAACAGTATCAGGATACTTATGGGTTGCAAGCCGATAAACTTCCTTGTTAATCGAAATTTCCTCATCAAGGGAAGAAAGCAATACAAACCTTCCTGGAGAGTTTTCTGGAGCTGCCACAAGCAATCCATGATAAGTCCTTGTGCCTGCTCCTATTACTGTAGATGAGGCATATCCCCCGAGTCCGTTTCCTACGATCCACTCTTTCTTTATCCCTTCCTCGTATGTGGAAAAGGAATCTGCTCCAAACCTGATTCCACTCATAATATATCTGGTTAGGATTTAATTTCTTAAATATTTGTATCCCCGAAAATAAAAGTTGAGGAGATCTAAGAAGGGAAAAAAGCCAGTATATAATAAAAAATATCAAGTTATTAAATTTCAAATGTAATCATAAACTATTTTAGCTGTGCAGGATATAAGAAAGTGAGAATCATGAAGCAAGACCTTTTAGAAATCCTTGTTGATATCTTCAAATCCTCTGGATACAATGCCACAATATCCAGCCAGTATGACATTTTTGTGGAGAAAAACAGGCATAAAGCTTATGTCAGATATGCCCTGCAGCCCGGTCGCGAGGAAATAAAATCCTTTTCAGAAAAGATAGGGGACTGTACAGGAATCTATGTAATGACCCAGAAAGGGCCCGAAGAATTAATCGATTATGCAGCTGAACTTGGGATCTATGTTTGGAACAGGGATGAACTGGCTCTTCAAATTGGAAGAGCGGTTCTTGTAAATTTAGAACAGAAATCAAATATTTCGTATTCTGAACCAGAGGATCAAACATCAAACGATGCACAAGACCAGTACAGGCAAACAATTTTCGAATTACCTGTCGAAAACTGGAAGTTAAAAGAAGACTCCAGAGAGAAGCCTTACTTTAAAGAAGATCTCTTGCCTCTTCAGGACCAGCAATCAGAGGCCAAAAAAATTCCTTTTGAAAATCAATCTCTAACACGGAGCAGTGAAGAGAAAAAAAATTTAAGGAAGCCAGAACAGGTTGAGGTTCCGGAAACTGAATCGTACGAAATGCTGAATATACGGTCTGTAGAACCAAGGATTTCTAAAAATCAGGCTATTATTATTGCAAAACCCTATATATACAACCCTAAGGATGCAGTTTTAAAGTTTGTACCTTTCTGGAAATATAGATACAATGTTGAAGCGGAAAAACGCTTCAGGTCAAAAGTCCTGACTATTGCCGGAAAGGGAAAGGGTTTTCTCAATGCTCTAAATAAGTCAAAGGAAGAGATAGAGATAGAAGGACTTGGCACACCTACAAGGGTTCCTGCCGTGCAATATGAGTTAAAAAGACCGAACGTGGACAAAAAACAGGCAGAGAAGATTCTTCTGGACTTTATAAAAGAGGAGAATACACGCGAGATACGTTTTAACAATACGGAAGGACAGGCTGTTATATATGAACACAGGAGTATCAGCCCCAGGTCTGATGAAATACAGCTCGATATGGAACTTGTGTATATCCCTTTCTGGGAAGTGAAGGGGAAACGTAACTCTCTGGAGATCAATGCTTATAATGCAAAGGTTCTTGAGGAGCCTGTTGATGAAGATGCCGAATTTCTGTGAATCAAAAACCTGAAAGAAGTATTGGAAGAAAAATATATAAAATAGAAGATATATTTTTATATACTGGCAGAATAGCAGGGTTTCTTGAAAAAGAATCCAGACCCTATCCTCCCAGACTCCTGTGAAAAAGTCTTTTTCAGGAAAAAGCGCAATTTTACGATAAACGTTATATTTACCCGATGCAAGAGTATATAACGTTTGGAAATTATCTTTAAGCTGTAACGGATGGCATCTTATTGGAAATAAAACCCACATATATATTATAGTATGAAAAATAAAAAAGAGGTGCGTAAATGATAGAAGTAACAGACAGAGCTGCTGAAGAATTGAAAACACTGATTGAACAGGAAGAGAAACCTGAGCTTGCTCTCAGAATTTTTGTTGCCGGGGTTGCCTGCAGTGGAATTCAGTATGGCTTAGCCTTTGATGATGAGCTGAAGGAAGACGACGTGACTATGGAAAGTAACGGGATTAAACTCGTTATGGCAAAAGATATCGAGAGGAACTTCTCTGAGGGCAGTATTGACTTTATTGAGGACGAAAACGGGAAGGGATTCCTTATCCGCAATCCAAATGCCGGCAGTGGATGCGGCACATGTGGCGGATGCCATTAAGTAAAGTAAAATCGCGCTGAGGTATTGAACCCAAACCTGAAAAATAAACGAAAATAAAGGAGAAGCAAGCCAATGTTCCCAGGAATGGGAGGTATGGGAGGCCGGGGAATGAACCCGGCTAAAATGAAACAGATGATGAAACAGATGGGAATTGATGTTAAAGAGCTAAAGGATGTTCAGGAAGTAGTCATAAAGACTGCAGACTCTAATATCATTATAGAGAATGCAAGTGTCACTATCATGAAAGTCCAGGGTTCGGAAACATACCAGATCGTAGGTGACGTAAAAGAAGTCCCGAAAGAACTGGAAATTCCCACTGAAGATATAAAACTCGTAATGGAGCAGACCGGCGTTTCCGAAGATGAAGCCCGGAAAGCCCTTAAGGATTCAAACGGAGATCTGGCAGAAGCCATTGTGGCACTTTCTTCTGCCTGACTTATTTTTTTCGTGGATTTTTATAATTGGTATTAATTTTTCCTGAATTTTTAAACTCATTGCCGACTTTTCATAAATATTTGGATGCGTTGTTCACCGGGGTTCCGTCACCCGAGTTCCGTCACCCGAGTTCCGCTTCGGGAGCACGGTGCCCTTTTCGTTCACTTCGTTCACTCAAGAGGGCTGAATTATGGGCTAGAGACACTGATTTTCAGTTTGTTCATGGGTTCTATTTACCCAAATTTCGTTTTGGATCACTCAGTAAGCGTGATCACACTCTTTTTTAAAAAAGCTTGCCTGCAAACAACCTTTTCAAAAGGCTTTAGCGAAAAATCCAGCAACAACGTGGTCGGCTTGATCAACCGGCGCAACGGTTGCGTTCAAGAAGGCTGAACATGGAGAAACTATTGTTTTAGTGGCTCTTTGATTTTTAGACTGGATAATGAAGAGTTACTTCCTAAGTTTGGATAACGTTTGAACAGATTTTGTGTGGAAAACCAGATTCAAGATCGATATTTATCTATTAGAATGTCATGTTTAACCGAGCAATTATTTTCAAACAACCCAAAATATTGAAGATCCTATAATGTTAACTGCATCTAAGGGAAGTACCAAGATTCTGATCAAAAAAGGTTGGCTATTCAGATTTTCACTGATGTAGCTTATTTTTCGTTACTACAGAAATTTGAAGGTTTGCTCGAGAGTATCTGCCCTCGAGCGATGTTTTTGATAAGGTATTACATGGTTTTTTACATGATTTTTAGAGGTTTATCCATGACATGTTTTTGGAGGTTTGCTCGAGAGTATCTACCCTCGAGCTATATTTGATAGATATTGAAAACCGGGTTGTGTTTTTTAAATTTTAAATCTTATTTTTAAGGCTGCCAATTTTCATTCTTCATCAATTGCACTGACGTACCTGGGAAACAGGAGCATGTAATTTTCCTGATAAGAATTCCCATCTTCATTAATATCAAGAGTCCATATTATTTCAGGTGTTCTTGCTATTGATTTTGTTTGAATCGTCTAATTCCCTCCGAACTCAGTTTCATTTTAGAATTTGATCTTTTTTGATTTTGGTGCGCGTCTCCCGGGAATGTTCAGTCCCGGGACGAACACCAGCTTATTGCATGTCTGTTTGCTATAGAGGATTGAATTTTCCCATCTATAACTAAACTCGAAAACTAAGTAAGGATATGGATTTGGGTAATGGATCTTAGCTTCAGAGGTAATGTAAATATAAAATTAGGAGAATATACATTCAGATAGAATTCATTAGAAAACTGTCCAGAGGCCCGCTGAGTCTTGCCGATTTCGGCAGAAATGAACAGATATAAAGGTTCCTGTCTCAGGAAGGAGAAATCCGAATTTCGTGAAAACTGAGGTATGGTATAATTTAAGCTGTGTTCCCAGTTTTCCCTTCTATTTTTCATCTTTTCAGGCATCGGTTTTTCATATCTACTCATATATCAGGGTAAATTCATCCATTTTTATGTTCATTTCTGGGATTATTTTTCTAAATTCCTCATAGTTTTATATTACATTGTAAGGGTTTGTAAGAATAAGGTTTTAAAACTTATTAAAAAATTATAATTTAACCCTGGCACTAAAAATTGAAGTATTTTATGAGTTTATCGGTCCGTACGAAAAACCCATATCATAGTCGGTTATAAATCAAGAAAACTGTTTCAACCCTAACTTTTAGTAATAAATCTCCAATTTTTTGTTTCTTACAAAAAAATAATGTATGAACTGCTCTGGACGAAAAGTCCCTTTCTATGGCATTTCTCCAGAAAAACGTATGAAGGCCTGCATAAAAAAATATTTTCTAAAGATAAATACCTATTTATAAAAGGGCCCCCAAGTTTGCTTGATGAGCTTATCCCGTAAATCAAAATTTGATCATTGAACTTAGTCTCTAAATAGCTAATTGAGCTTCTTATCATGAAAAATCAAACCTGAAAATCTTTGATGGTCAGGAATGAAATGGGGTTTGGGGTAGGCTCAAAACAGAATACTAATCAAGGTGTCAGTATGTCCGAAAGGAATTCCAATTCTTGTCCTCTGGAAAAGGAAGGCGGTTCCGAGCAGCCGTATGAGAATACTCGAAAAAACGGACTTTTCAATTTCCTCCGTCGTCTTCACACTCATTCTCATAATCACTCCTGTACCCATTCCCAGGCACACTCCCATGAACACTCTCACGGGCACAGCCACACTCATGGGACTGTTGACCCTTCCATACTTGCTACTAACAAAGGGCTCTGGGCAGTAAAATGGTCATTTATCGGGCTGATGATCACAGCCGTTCTGCAGATTTTCATCGTTTTTATCTCGGGAAGTGTTTCTCTTCTTGCCGATACCATCCACAACTTCGGGGATGCTTCAACTGCAATTCCTCTTGCAATAGCATTTTCCCTGGCCAGAAGAAAACCAAGCAAACGCTTTTCCTACGGATACGGCAGGGTAGAGGATCTTGCAGGTATAATCGTTGTTCTCCTTATCCTTTTCAGTGCTGCTATTGCGGGTTATGAGTCTGTGAACCGCTTCTTAAACCCTCAGCCAGTAGAACATTTGCAGGCTGTAGTTATTGCCGCAATTATAGGCTGTATCGGAAACGAGGTTGTGGCCCAGTTCAGGATGAAAGTTGGAAAGGAAATAGGGAGTGCAGCCCTTATTGCAGATGGATACCATGCCCGAATAGATGGTATTACCAGCCTTGCAGTCCTTATAGGAGCCATCGGCATCTGGCTTGGGTATCCTATCATTGACCCTCTCATTGGAATGTTAATCACAATCAGTATACTCAAAATAGTCCTTGATTCAAGCAAGCTAGTGTTTACCCGCCTTCTTGACGGCGTTGAGCCTGAAATCATCGATAAAGTAAAGAACATTACTGAAAATGTAGATGGAGTCTGTGAAGTCACGGACCTTAGAGTCCGCTGGATAGGACACCGTCTCCATGCAGAGATTAATGCTTCCGTTTCTCCTTCTCTTTCGGTTGGAGAAGGGCATGAAATAGCCAATGCAATAAGAGAGAAACTTCTTGAAAACTTCTCTTATCTTTCCGGCACCACTATCCATGTGGATCCTCTCACAGCCTCAGGGGAGTGCTGCCACTACGGATCTAAGAATCCGGAAATACTGCATGGTAAACAAAAGCAGGTTTTGAATGCCTGTTCCCAGTGAGATCCTATGAAATATTAGGTTTGGTTGACACTTTATTGTAAAAACCTTATCTTTCTAAGAGATGATCTTAATTTCATTAGAAGGTTCCGGTGAACTTGCCGGGACCTTCAAGCTATTTTCAAGTAAAAAATGCAGTAATTTTCCCACAAAACAACCAAATACATTCTAACCTAACCGCAAAATACAGTAATTGTCCGGAAATTACTATATGAGCCTATCCCATAACTCAAAACTGCTTCTCCGAATCTGGAATTAAGAATAATCAATGAGTTTTTGATCACGGGAAATTTTTCTGAAACTCCTATCAATTTTGAGTATAAAGCTGGCTTTGGGATAAGCTCTACAGACACTTGAACTCGACCACTCCGTTTAAAGTTAAAAAACGGGGTCTTCAACTTTCTGACCGAAATCCTGACCGAAATCGACACATAGACTGGTAGTTTCGATATCGTCCTTCTGTAAATTCAACAATTCTTCCAGCGAAAAAATTGCATACTTATTTTTTCCGCGCCTGTATTCTTTCAATTTATCGTAGTTAAAGCAGAGATTATCATAGCTCGTTACATGCCTTAACCACTCTCTCGGAATTGCAAGGCTTGACAAAAGCGGGATGGCAGTTTCAAAATAAAGCCTGCAAGCTTTTTTTCTTGATAGTTTACACCAGTTATCTATTGTAAAATTTATTTTATCATCTTCAAGCGTAAGAACTAAAGGGTAGATTTTACAGAATATAGGCTTAAAATCCCGACACTTACATTCTTTATTTTCTTCACTTAAAAATGGGCACAACTTTCCTAATTTTAATATATATATTAAAGTTCCGTCATCCATTTTCAGAGCATCAAGGTAGCGAATTTTAAACTCCGAAACGTTTATACCCATTTTTTCTGCCATATACTCTTCTTCCCCAGGCAACAGAGTTCCGATTTTATTATGCTCGCAAGCTCCACCGCATTCACTGCAGATTTTAAAAGTATTTTGATTACTTCCACTGAAGATCTTGTGAAAGTATTCATACGTTTGCATTGGTATTTTCTTATATGACACCCGAAAACCTCTTTATAAACCTGTATACTTTTTTATTTTATTTGCCTGAAATAGACCTGTAAACCCACTCATATGGTATTACAATTTCATATATTTTTTATAAGTAATATATACATATATTCCTGATAGTATTCCTTTTTCGGATACTAAAAAAATAAAAATTAGTATATTTTAAATGACTAATTCCAAAACGCCCATCTTACGAAAAAAATAAATACTATAAAAGTTTTGTAAGATGGCCTAATTTTTTAGGATTTAAAGTGTAAGAAAATAGATTATGTTTAACTTTAAATAAATGTGAAACTCGGGACATCTGTTAATCAGTGAAAAATAAGAAGAATCTTCGGAATATCTGAAATGTGCTAGAAAATTATCCAGTTTTTAATACTACCTGTCAAATTAAGACCTGCTGAATATAGAAGAAATGACTTTCAATAAAAGAAATTTTTCGATCCCAGGAAGACAATCTGGGACTTAAAAGTGAGGCAGGGAAAAGAAGTGCCTCTGTTTTTTCGTTTCTCTTAAATGACAGGAATAAAATCTCTGAGGTGTTTCCTTCCCTCTTTTTCCGAGTACCGATTTCTCAAGGATTTAAAATTTGAAAAACTAAAATTTAAGAAACATTGAGTTATTTGTTTCGTTGTTCATTTTTATATTTTTATGGTAGGACTTACGCGGTTAAATTGAAAAACAGCGGCATGGAACCTTAAACCGTACTTTCTACAATGCTTGTTACAGAACTGCTTGAACTTTATTTAGCTCATTTACTGCGTAAGTCCTATCAAGAAAAACTCCAATAACTTTTAGAGTCTCATTGTTTCTGCAATCCGATGCGGAGTATACAAATGGGTTCTTATTAGTATAATTTATCTACAGCTTAGTCCATGGTTAGACATGTCAACAGTTAACAGTCCTAACAGTCGTCCCAATCGTCTCCGAAAAATCCGTTGTCACAATCGTCTCCGAAAAATCCGTTGTCACAATCGCCTCCGAAAAATCCGTTGTCACAATCGTCTCCGAGACGTCCGTTGTCACAATTGCTTCCCTTGAAACTGCCGAACCAGTTATTCTCTACGAAGTCTAAGAATTTGTTGCCCAGCTTTTCTTGAGCTACCTTTTTATCAACCACTTTTTCTTTAGCTACCCTTTGAATCGGCTTTGCTATGTCCTTAACTTTTTCTTTAGTTACCTTTTCTTTAAGGTTGCTTTTACATTTGTTGTCGCTGACTTTTGAGGCACATGCACTTGCTGATGCAGCAGTCACGGCTACTACAAAAAAGACTGCAAACAAAATAAAGACTACCTTCTTTATTTTGTTAAATTTTTGGTCTCTCATCTATATCATCTCCATCATTATGCTGGATTCGATACAATTTCACCTTCGTTGGTTCTTCAATTCACTGTTTATGGGCAAATATACTTAATTTAAGAATCAATAATCTGCGTACATTTCTGGAAGACTATCTAATTGTTAAACTATATTGCTTTATTATTTGCCGATAAAAGTGATTTTTTATTGTATCGCTAGTTTATTATTATCCAGCGGATATAATAATTAGAGAAATATAAATTAGAAACCAATATTAACGAAAATTTGATTTTTTATACTCAAGTTGGTATTAGATAGAAAAGATAGTACTATTTTTATATAAAATGGATTTATAATATGATAATTTGCCTTTTTGCAATAAATTTGGATTTAAGCCCATTCACTGGCTTTTATTTACTTTTAAAATCCACTTTACTATAGTATCTATGACTGTTCAGACTTTTTTACATTAGAAAAAGTTTTATTAGCATATAAAAATACAAATAAGAACAAACTATTAGTTTTGAGTACAATAATGACAATTTCAGAATCAGCTAATAGTGAGCTCATTCCAAAACTCAACATCACTTCCCAGAATTCAGATCCCAAATAATCAACTGATCTCCTTATTACGAAAATAGTTCTGAAACCTTATGTGTTTGGGGATAAAACTGGTTTTGGGGTGAGCTCATTACGTCAATCCTCAGAGATTCAACTTTTGAATATTATTCTATTTACTTTATGTGACATTTTGCTGTTGATGTGACACTATACTACCTGGATTGTTATCCTTATAGAATACAGATAAGTTTTTACTCTCAAGGAAAGAAGCCCTCTGACGAACAATAGTTGGGTCCGGGTATAAGGTTTTCAAGTCATCACTTGATTGAAATTTGTAGTTTTCAAGATAGTCAGCCATAGATTCCCTTTCAGCCTTTGTCTCTTTGCCTTCCTCTATTCCCATTATTAAATGTGTTGTGACACTCATAAAAAGTAAAGTCAGTATTATACCCATTAATAAATAGTTATAGTTTAATTTTTTCTGTAAAATTAAGGGCTCTTGAGATTTTATGTCGATTTTACAGCCTGGAATTCCTAAGTTCAAATAGTTAAGCTCTATGAGGTATAGTGCAATTATGCTCCAGTAAGTGAGTAGGTAATACCTTTGTGACAACATAGATTCAGTTCCAAACCCCGACCTTCCCAGGGAAATTTCTAGAGAAGTAAGCAGAGAATATAACATTAAAGCGTACCATTTTGCATTCTTATTTATCATGAGGTGCTTTCTATTCAATAAGATGATACAAAATAATAGAATTAACATTAAAACGCCTATTATTCGAGAAGTTTCTAGATCTCTAGATATTGTCGATCCGAATGAGCTGAGAAAGTCAAAGATTCCATTTACAGGGTTCTGGAATGAATACAAAAGAGAGGGATGTTTACTAGGCTTTACATAGGTATGAAAATATATCCCGACTACTGCTATTGCACTAAAACACCAAAACACTATTTTCTTTCTTTTTTGCTCTGAATCCTTTAAAAAGATTAGCGCCAAGCATACAGGCCATGTTGAAAGTCCTGCCACAAACGAAAATGTGGAAATTATTGCTGCTATAATTGAGCTTAGAAATTTTAAATCAAAGTTTCTACTTTTATCAATCAGGTACAACGCAGATATTAATCCGAAGATTTCCATGGATTGTCCTATGCGTACACCATAAAGCACGTTGCTCATTTGAAATAAATTAAAGAAGAAAAAGGATACTGGTATAAATTTTAAACAGGAAGATTTACTTATAGAATGATCCTTTACATACATCAAGAATAAAATAACAAATGAAACACAATACAATGCGTACATAAAATATATTTCGTATAAGACATTGTAATGGGTAAACTCAGCCAGTATAATCATAACTACATTCGGGAAAAAAGGCCTGCTTTCATTATGTTGTGCCAGTAAGTCAAAAAAAGTCAGTTTTGAGTTATATAATTTCTCGAGAAAAACCGGTACTGTATCCCATTGATCCCAATAAGGAACGTTAACTCCATATGTACGAATGTAAATAGCTCCAATTATTAGTGGCGCTATTAATAATGCAATAATTATACTCCACTCAAACTTGTTTTTAAAAGTTTGAGTTCTTATATTTTTCAAAGAATCGATACAATTAACTTCCAAAATATCACCAGTTATTTTTTAAATAATTGATTCTAAAAACCAAAATTGTCTCTCTCAAATCTCGTATTCAGCGCAATCAATCGATTGTTTGAGCTTGAAAAGGTTCTGAAAATTCTATTCACACCCTTTTGATATTTAATGCATCTCGTGGAAACAACTTATTTACTTCCGTTCTTTCAAATCATGTTCTCATTGTGTGGATATAATGGAAAAAAACTGAAACGTATGTGTTTCTCGATGTCTCTCGTTTTCTAATCTTTTGTTATCCATTGGATTTTAGAATACTCGAACCTTAATGCTGTTTTATTGGTTTGTTGATCATAAAGAGCACTTGAATAATTTCGTATGGGATTCGTCTTATATAAGAATTAGTATAAATTGACGCAAACACTAAAGACCCTGTCCCATATCTGGCTTTGCCTTTTGTTAATGGCAATTTACGTTTATTGCTCGTAAACTTTACTTTCTTAATCCTACAGATAGTAATTCCCCAATACAATAACCATTTTTTACCAATTTTACAGTCAGCTTTATCTCTAAGTAAGTCATCAGCACCAATCGTTTTTACTATTTTTATTTAGTCATTTCACTGTTCCCTATTGACGTTATATACTTTTATGCGATTTTCCTCTTAGCTTCTGATATTCTCGTATATTCTTTTCTTATAATAATTTTTATAGTTATTGGTAATATTTTTGTATATAGTCCCTATTACCGGTGTTGAAATATATGATTGAGTATATATATCATATTAGATAATTAAAGAGTTATATTATATACATCCCAGCTCTATATCCATTTATATGGCTGATGAGAAGCGGATATGGAGAATCGTTCCGGACACGAGCGTGATTATTGACGGGAGACTTTCATCCCGCATTAAAAGCGGAGATTTCAGGGGTGCTGAAGTTATTATTCCCGAAGCTGTGGTCTCGGAACTTGAAGCCCAGGCAAATAAAGGCAGAGAAATAGGATTTAAAGGGCTTGAAGAACTTCTGGAACTCCGCAAGCTGGCAGAGAAGAATGAAATTCTCCTTCAGTTCAGCGGGGTTCAGCCCACTCTTGAAGAGATTAAGCTCTCTAAAGAAGGCAGAATCGATGCCCTTATCCGAAATACGGCTATTGAGGTAGGAGGGCTGTTTTTAAGCGAAGACAGGGTACAGTCTCTTATAGCTAAAGCAAAAGGGCTTGATATAGAGTACATACACCCTGAAGTCCTGGAACCATCCGAACTTCCGCCTCTTAAAGTAGAGCATTTTTTCACTGAAGATACGATGTCTGTACATCTTAAAAATGGAGTGTCTCCTATGGCCAAGAAGGGGCCTGTAGAAAATATACGTTACATAAAAATTCGTGACGAACCTGCCACTTCTGCGGAACTTTCCAGTATCTCGAGAGAACTTATTGAAAGGGCCAGGCTGGATTCCGAATCCTTTATCGAGATGTCTTCAAGTGGAGCTACTGTCCTGCAGATCCGGAATATGCGAATTGCAATTGCTCACCCGCCTTTTTCCGATGATATGGAAATTACAGTTGTGAGACCAACTGTAGTTGTGGACCTTGAACACTACCGACTAAGTGATAAACTCAAAGAGCGGATTGTAAGTCAGCGTGGCATTCTTATTGCCGGCCCGCCCGGGGCCGGAAAGTCTACTTTTGCCGCCGGAGTTGCTCGATACCTGAATGACCGCGGGCAGGTAGTTAAAACGATGGAGTCCCCAAGAGACCTCCAGGTGCCTCCTGAAATCACTCAGTATTCACCTTTGAATGGCAGGATGGAAAATACTGCAGACCTTTTGCTTCTGGTCAGGCCGGATTATACAATATATGATGAAGTCCGGAAAACCAGCGATTTTCTTATTTTTGCGGATATGAGGCTTGCGGGCGTGGGAATGATCGGGGTAGTACATTCAACCAGAGCCGTGGACGCAATTCAACGCCTGATCGGAAGGGTTGAACTGGGAGTAATTCCCCAGGTAGTAGATACAGTTATTTTCATTGATAAAGGAGAAGTGGCAAAGGTTCTGGTGCTTGAGTTTACCGTCAAAGTTCCTCATGGAATGACCGAGCAGGATCTTGCAAGACCGGTAATCGTCATTGCCGATTTTGAGACCCGAAAAGTCGAATATGAAATCTATACTTATGGGGAACAGGTTGTTGTTATGCCAGTAGGACCTCCTACCGAGCTAAGGAAACCTGCCTGGAAACTTGCAGAAGAGGAAATAAGAAATGTTATTGGCAGGTATGCCTCCGGCCCGGTTGAAGTTGAAGTGACTTCAGACGACAGTGCAATCGTAAAAGTCCGGGAAGACGAAGTACGAAAAGTTATTGGCAAAGGTGGAAATGTCATTGACCGGATCGAAAATGTTCTTGGCCTGCATATTGACGTAAGAGAACTGGAGATCGGAGCCCCAGGAGCTGCAAAAGGCCGGAAGTATGGAGCTGAAAGCAGAGCTCCCCGAGGGAAACGAAGGACAACCAGCTTTGAGGAAGAGCCCAGTGTTTCTTCTATTCATCCTTTCATAGAAAGAGATAAAAAGCACCTTATTCTTGGGGCACCGGAGCTTGCAGGAAAGGATGTGGAAATATATCTTGAAGACCAGTATCTGTTCAGTGCAACCGTAAGCCGGCATGGAGAGGTGAAACTCAGAGCGAACTCGGATCTTGCATCTGATATTCTGGAAGCTCAGGACAGGGGAGAAACGATTGAGATAAGACTGATTTAATCTTTCTTTAGTTATTATTTTTATATATTTTTTACTTTTTTGAACGTATCAAAATAATTAGTAGAATAATTGCACTTTTGTGAAAAAAGAAGGAAAGGAGCACATGAGAGATATCCTCACGTATTTTCATGCTAAACGAACATAAAATTCAAACGAACATAAAATTCATTGAATAACATGCACAAAATTATGAAAGTTATTTCAAGCACCTTCATGCCAAATTACAGGCTTGATAGAGCATTTGAGATGTCAGTTAGATTTACTTTGATTTATTCAGTAAAACCTATCTTCTGCATAATTTCTGGATATCGAAATAAAGCCATTCCTGTTTTCATTTTTCGAAAGTTCAATTTTTCATAAAACGGTTCTTTTCCGGGCGAAGCATATAATATAAAATTACATTGCGGAAGTGAGTTTAAAATGTGTTCAACAATTAGACTGCCTATCTTTTTACCCTGATACTCAGGCAGTACTGCTACATCATAAATTGCAGCTTGATATATTCCATCTGAAATTGCACGCCCAAAACCAATTAGTTTCTCGTTATCAAAAACAAATATAACAGTATGGCTATTTTCAAAGCACCTCTTATGCACATCCCCTTCAAAAGATGCCATATTAACTTCTTTTAATATTTCAGATACACGATTCCAGTCAATATTTAAGCAATCATATTGAGTTTTCAGGTTCATTCTACTCCTCAAATAATAGGTATATAGTATAAGCAAATATAAATTATAAATTTCGGGAATATTTCAAATCCTGGTCGTGAATTAGTAGATGGTTGATATTTTGTGTTTGAGTATTTTTGCTCATTCACATCTGTTTTCTAAGCTTACCTGCTTACAGAAAACTGAGCATACACAAAGCAGAAAATGAGAGCGAAAAGAGAATGTGTGAGTACTCTGGAAAATATCAGCTGATTATTGAGGGACTACCGTACTTTTTAATCTCTCTGTTTTATTCCTTTCGAGCTACTTTTCCCTTTTTTACGTTATTTTTCTAGTTTCACTTTCAATTTTTTATAATTATTTTTTATTTTCCTTTTTTGTTATTCTTCTTTTTTCACATTCAGTTTTCTTATATTATGTTTGATTTTTCCTCCTTTATGTTATTCTTCTATTTTCGTTCCTTTTTCGTTCCTTTTTCGTTCTTTCCTTTTGTCATTCTTCTTTTCTGGTTCTGACTTTTTGTTTTATTAATCTTAACAACATATGAACCTCAAAAATTTTATATAGTCTTGGGCCTGATTTTGTAGTACAAAATTATGGGGGGAATGGTTAATTGAATAAGTTACGTCAGGCAGATCCAGAAGTTCGGGAGGACTTGCAGGGAAGAATTGAGGTTTTCGATCAGAGCATAAGAAGTTTTGAAAAACGTCTCCGAGCAGTCGAGAGACGCCTTTCTATGGAAGCTTCTCCTGAACTGCAAGCTGGTAGAGTTTTCTCAGGAAATCTAGGGTTTTTCTCGGGGGAAAATGCAGGAAGCAGCGCTGCACACTCCTCAATTTATCCACAGGTACCGTCGGTTTCTCCTGAAGCTTCTATTCGCGGAAATTCTTTTTTTTCGGATATAGTTCCTTCAGTTTCGGAAGGGAATATTTCAAATTTTGAATTCAGTGCAGTACTTCCTTCGAGCGAGCCTTCGAATTTTTCTACATTTTCCGGGGAAAATTCCTCCGAGATGTCCGGAGCCGATTATAAAATCAAGAGCATAAATGAGGTTTTTTCAAGCCTCTCCGAAAGTCTCCGTTCCCTTCATGCTGCTTTATCCGAGCTTTCGAATTTTACTCATAACAACCTCAAACCCGAAATCGAAAAACTGGATATGGAGTTCCATAATCTCAAGGTTCAGCAAGATGAAAAAAGTGAATATATAAAGGAACTTGAATCCCGTGTAGAAATCCTCGAAAACCAGAACAGGCTTACCCTCGGCTCTATGAAAATTCCTTTTGAGATTTCAGGAATTGCCGGGTCTTCAGCACTTTTCCTTACAGGATTTCTTGTCTGGTCAGGTAGATGGGATGTCATAAAATCTCCTTATTTCTCTGCCGGGCTTGCCGTACTGATGGCAGGAGCCGTTTTTATGAAGTTTTACACGGCCAACCGCAGGAAGAAAGTACTGACAGACAAGTTATGAAAAACAAATAAGTTATGAAAATATATTCTCTACCATAAAAATATACTTCATATTTCGTATCTATTCAGGGTAAGGGAGGCACATCTTCAATCGCCGAATGAAGTGAACTAATAACAGGCATTTTATTCTTTATTAGTGTGGATATGTATCCCCTTATTCTACAGAATACATCCGCTCCATTTGTTTTTCTAAAATCTCCCGATATTTTTTGTTGAATTGTTATCATCCTGAGATCTCTTTCTGCCTGGTTGTTGCTAAAAGGAACTCTCAGATCCGTAGCAAACCTCAAGATCTCTTTTTCATACTTTTCAAGTCTATCAAGAAGGTTTCTTGCCTTACTCTGTGCTTGTATTCCTCTTTTAGCCTCATCGTCTTTTGATATTTCAGGTGGAGGATTATCCTCAAATCCTTTCATGAGTATTAAATGATACTTTTCTATGAATGTTTTGATCGTATCTTCACCTATTTTAGTTCCCAGTTTTCTGGCACAATCAGCTTGTTCTTTAATTTCATATAGGAGATCAGACATCTCCTTAGCCCACTCTTGCTTGTATATTTTATAGATATTCTTAAGTTCCCTTTGAATATGGACATTACATAATGCATGTTCACATTTGTATTTGAAATAAGATTTCCAAAAGTCGTGGACTAGTATTCCTCTATACTTAGGCAACACTCCCATTTTATTCATTGCTTTAAAACCTCTACTCTTGTGATGAAAATAATATGTATATTTTTTTGTAGAGATTAGATGGCATTGTTCCCCTCGACCATTAACATTAATTCCAGTTTCGTCGCCATGAATTACATCTTCCTTTATTAATTGCTTCTTGATGTGGTTTGTAACACCTTTCAATTTGTGATACAACTTCTTTTCTGCTTTAATTATTGTATCAGAGCTTATCTTAAATCCAAAGATATCTTCATATAGATTCTTGATTCGATTATAGGGAATTAATTGGTAGTTTCGTAGGTAAATTGCAATTGTTAAAACTGTAATGCCATATTGGACAGGTTTTGTAATTGATTTTGGAAAATCAGCTTTGTTTTTACAGTTACAGTAAGGACATTTTTTGATCTCAGCACGATGCTCGGTCACGTTACGCATTACAACTATGTTAAATTCCTGTCTTGTCTTGTAACCTATGACCTCAGATTCCTCTATGTTACGACCACAATGTTTACATTTATGTAGCTGATGAAAGATAATTTCATCAGGATCTTCAACCTTATTCAAAGTAGAACCAGGATGTCCTTTTTGACCACCAGGACAGTTATTATTTCCATCTCGTGAACTCCCAGTTTTAGGTTTCTTCTCGATAAAAGTGCCAGTAGAAGGAGGTTTCTTGTTGATTTGGATAGTCTGATTCAAAAGAGATTCTAATTCACTTATCCGTGCTTGAAATTCAATTGTTTGAGATTCCAGAGCCTCAATACGAGCATCTTTAAACTTGACTTGAGACTCTAATTCATGTATTCGTTCTCGAAATTCAATATTTTGAGATTCAAGATCCTTACATCGGAGTTCAAAATCCTCAATATATGAAGCAATAAAATCAGGGTTCGAGTGGCATAGAGTAAGAATCTCTTCACGCTTCATAAATATCTTCCCAAAATACAGCGATTTTTATAATAAATATGATGAAAAAAGTAAATGTTGAGTTTATACGAAAAATAAATCAGAAATATAGATAGCTGAATAGATACCATATTTCCTTCAATATTTACTTCATTTTCGAGAGAAAACAGAAGAAGATCCAGAGAGAAGATCTAAAGAGAAGATCCAGAGAGAAGATCCAGAGAGAAGATCCAGAGAGAAGATCTAAAGAGAAGACCAGAAATGTATCATTCCCAATTATTTGGTTGATTGTATGTCCAGAGTAATTTTAACGCTGTCCCCAGCCTTTTATTCCGTTTCTGTGAGGCTAAAGCGTATCCTACAGTGAACCAAAAAATAATGTAATTATTCAGTCCTGGTAAGACCTCATCAATAACTTTCTTTATTCAGATTCAACTGGTAAATTTCAGCGAGTTGATCATCTCTAATTAGTATCAAATGATCATACTTTTTTTTTTCATCATTATTTACCTAGCATGTCTATTACTTCAAAACCAATATAATCTAACTAATTTTAGATGATTAATAGTTACCAAAAAGATATAAATATTATAATATTACCTACCGATATATCACTTGCCGATATATCGGGGTACGAACTATGGAAGAAAGCGTTGACAATAATAAAATGTGTACAGAAATCAGGCGGGCTTTTCTCAAGTATATCGTGCTGAAAATTATTAAAGAAAACCCTACTCATGGCTATGACATCATCAAGACGGTAGAACTCCGTTCAAACGGGCGATGGACTCCGAGTGCAGGCTCGATCTACCCAATCCTGGAGAAACTTGAGTCAAAAGGTTTCATTCAGAGTGAGGGGATCGAACGCAGGAAAGTATACACGATCACCCCCAAGGGAGTGAAAGGACTAGACCGCATGACACAGGAAAAACTGGAACTCCTGAACGAAATGTCCCGGATCGTCAACAATGTGATTGAAGGTGACGATAACAGTGATGCCGAAGGGAAGACAGGCGATGCCCATGATGTTAGACAGAAGTCTGAGGTGGCTCACAACTGTGATTTTCGGAATAAAGAAAACGAAAACGATAAAAACGGAAGGTAATAAATTGAGTGAAAATCACAGTGGAAAGAGTATTGCATACAAATGGGTTGCACTGTTTAATGTGACCCTTGCATCACTGATGGGCTCTATTAACGGTAGCATTATCCTGATCTCGCTGCCCGCAATATTCAAGGGAATCCAGATGAACCCAATGGCTCCGGGTGCATTCCAGTACTTGCTGTGGCTCCTGATGGGCTTTGGCCTGGTAACGGCTACACTGCTCCTGACTATTGGTCGGCTGGCGGACATGTATGGTCGGGTAAAATTGTTCCGTCTGGGATTCCTGATATTTGCTATCGGTTCAACCCTGCTCTATCTAACGCCTGGCACAGGCAATGCTGGTGCTCTGGAGCTAGTTATTTTCAGGCTTATACAGGCTGTAGGTAGTGCATTCACTATAGCAAACGGTTCAGCTATTATTACAGATGCATTTCCAGTCAGCGAGAGGGGAAAGGCGCTCGGCATAAATATGGTAGCCTTTATGTCCGGTCAGTTCATTGGCTTGCTGCTGGGTGGCATACTGGCGACATACAACTGGCGCTATGTGTTCCTGGTTAACATTCCCTTTGCTGTCCTTGGAACGGTGTGGTCCTACTGGAAGATGAAGGATATTTCGTTCCGGGCATCCAGGACCAGTCTCGATATTGTGGGAAACTTACTTTTTGTCGGCGGGCTGACCTCGCTTCTGATCGGTGTCACTTATGCCCTGATGCCGTACGAGCATGATGGTATCACCGATGCAATGGGCTGGAACAACCCCTGGGTAATGGCAGCTTTAGGTGTCGGAATCGCATTGCTGATTGCTTTCCCGTTTGTCGAGAGCAAGGTGAAGAACCCAATGTTCAAGCTGGAGTTCTTCAAGATCAGGGCTTTTGCCTACGGATGTCTCGCCAGTTTTACTGCAGCTATTGCACGAGGTGGTGCCATGTTCATGCTTATTCTTCTGCTGCAAGGAATCTGGCTGCCACTCCATGGTTACCGCTTTGAGGATACGCCGTTATGGGCAGGTATCTATATGTTACCTATGACTCTCGGCTTTATGATCATGGGCCCGATTTCCGGGATTCTCTCAGACAAATATGGGCCTAGATGGATCGCCACTACAGGGATGACTATCGTTACATTTGCCTTCATCGGGCTCTCGCTGCTTCCCTATAACTTTGACTACTGGGAACTAGGAATACTGATTTTCTTCATGGGTATTGGTAACGGTATGTTTGCCTCTCCTAACAGCTCATCGATAATGAATTCTGTGCCGCCTCAAAACAGGGGTGTCGCGTCGGGCATGTTGTCCACGTTAGCGAACTCAGCCAGTACCCTGAGCATGTCCGTATTCTTCACCGTCGTGATTGTGGGAATTCAAAAAGCTTTCCCAGGTGCAGTTAAGGCTTCGTTAGCCAGCTTTGGGTCTGAACAGATTATCCCTGCTGTGCAACAGCTCGCCAGTTATCTAGCCAGTATGTCACCGACCAACGCTTTGTTCTCTGCTTTCCTGGGCTACAACCCTATGGATTCAGTTCTGAAATCTATGAATTCGAGTATTGTTGGCTCAATACCGCAACAAATCGTGACCGCACTGACAAGTAACTACTGGTTCCCACAGACATTACAGCAGGCATTCATGCCAGCGCTGCGGATTTCGTTCATAATCGGAGCTGTACTCTGTGGTATAGCTGCCGTGCTGTCGGCAATGAGGGGACAAAGGTATGTGTACGAGGCTCAAAACTCGGTTAGCAATATTAACGGTGATCTTGCAGCAGTAGAGGAAACGCATACCTAATATTTGGCATACCGGGTAGGAATTATCGCAGCGTAACAAGCATGAAAAACAGAAAATACGGGGAACAGGAAGTACGGAGAACTAGAAGTACGGAGAACTAGAAGTACGGAGAACTAGAAGTACGGAGAACTAGAAGTACGGAGAACTAGAAGTACGGAGAACTAGAAGTACGGAGAACTAGAAGTACGGAGAACAGAAAGTACGGAGAACAAAAAGTACGGAGAACAGAAAGTACGGAGAAATGATGCAGAAACAAGATTCAGTATCCTTTTTGCCTCAGACTCTTCCAGTATAAATCTATCCAGAGTAATTCAGCTCCGAATTACCTTCAGAAAATAATCATTGGTGAAATCTCTGTATCCTTCTCTCATTACTTTTATCTTAATATACCCTTCAGCTTTTCCCGGAGGCAGTTCGGGATTAGAAATTTTCAATATTACATTTCCTTCGAGGTCGGTAACGCCTGAATAGACTTTCTTCCTATCCAGACTCCAGGCAATCACATTTGCGTCCCCTATACCGCGATTCTCGCTGTTAAACACTTTTACAGGCAAGCTCAGGTTTGTTTCCTTATTGCTGTATCCTTCATTGGAAGGTAAGAAAAGTGCACTCAGATTTGCTGTAGCATACATAGGTTTTGGAGGAGTAGGGGCATTGCTAAGGGCCGAGAGAACTGCGCAAAATCCTATAAGACCCACAACAGTAAGAAGGGGCAAGGGACACCAGAAGAAGCGCAAAATTATTGTTGTGTATCCCGGGTAGAAAATATGAGATTATATCCAGCAGGTAACCTCCGAGAACTGAAAAAAAAGTAAGAGTAAGGAGACGTCTTCTACTCAGCCAACCGCCCAGAATTTGATTCAAACTATAGTAAAGATACACCAGAGATCGCAATTATAACTGTTTATAAATATTTGTAACATCTTTGGTAAAGAGATTGTTCTGGTCGCGTTCGTGAGTTATTGATTAATTATGAAACTAAGTTTCTTACTAAAAATTCAGACAAGTTTTTCGAAAATACTTAATTCGAACATCTGAAAACTTCCTCAACGCCCGAATGCTCACGAAGTGGACAGATATCGGGTGGCCACTGCAGAAAATAAGAAAAATTTGCATCGATACTATTGCGTTTACATGTTGGTACATATCAGAAGCAGCCCAAAGAGCTCAGTATGAACGGATACTCGGATATACGGGTTTATTACTACGGGAGTGCAGAGGGTCACAAATACCCCATTCTTTAGATTGGGGATGAAGTGAACCCTCGCCTCTTTTTGGTTTCGTTTAAACCTCTGTACCGTTGCTTCTTTGTAAAGTAGGTTTCTTAGTCTCATGGTTACATAAGTTGGTAATGAAACTCTGCATCAAGAAAGTCTTGTAAATGGATACTTAACTATTCCCCAGAAACCGGGCGGGCGGCCCGAAGCACACCCCATCCTTTAGGTTGGGGTGGCCGCACGCAATTTGATTGCAATTTTTATAACATATCATTTTTGACTTTTCGGATAGGCTCTAAATGAAAGTTGTGGGCTGGTGAAGATGTATAGTTTCGCCCTTGCTTGGAGAGGGGACAGGATGAATCAATAAGGCCTGCACAAGTAGCGCAATTGTTACTTCCTCTTTCTTACATACATGACTGCCCCAAGCACTGCTGCAAGCACCCAGAAAGAGCTTATAAAGGGAGTACTTTTTAATTTAGTATCATTGGATTTTCCTTCCTGCTTACCTGCTGTTCCTGTATTTTCCGTTTTTCCATTATCAACGGTCTTATTTTCGGTTACATTCTCTTCCTGCTTGCTTGCTGTTTGTGTATTTTCTATAGTTTCAGTTTCGTTCGTCTTATTTCCGGCCTGACCTTCTCCTTGCCATTTACCCTGAGCTTTCAACTCCTCGATTACTGCATCCCTATCTGAAACAGGGTGTTTTCCTGGAACGCCGATACCAACACGGAAAAGTTGTTTATTGAGATCCACATCATTCAGCATTAAGAGAACGGACTCGTTCTGGACGAACTCAACTTCGACTTCGGTCTTTATATTAGTTCCCCTTTCGGATCTCACTTTTATAGTTTCTGTAGGCAGGGGGTTATAAAGCCACTCGCTAACTGTAATTGTAGCAATTGTATGGTCACGAAACATATCAACATTACTTACTGTACCAATAACTATACGGTCAGAGTTGTTTATCTGGTACGGGATTTCTAATGCTTCTGAAGCAAATGAAGCTACTGCGAGATTTAAAGTCAAAAAAAGTAGAACGAATGTAAATAATAACATGGAAAATGAACTTAATCGTTTCATCAAAATTCTCCCATTCCTTATTGTAAAAGATAAAATGATTAATCTCATATTCAACTTATTAATCCTAAAAAATTGTGTAGCCTTCGAAGGCTACTTGAATAGTTAAATTACTTTTAGATTGTACTCAGTAACTCTTCCTGACTAACAGTTTCATCAGGTCTTATAGCTTTTCCATCGTCAGTTAATGTGAATTTGCCCTGCATTGAGCCATAAACAAAGAAATGTTCAGAACCAACTGTGGCCATTGGTGAAATATCTTTTTCCAGATATAGCAAAACTTTTTCACCAGGTTTGAAACCTGCTTCAATATCTAATGTCATTCTATCATTTCCAACGTTTCCACCATATGTTCTCACAATAACCTCTTTTGATGATAATGAGTTTTTGAGATATTTATCTACATGTATAATGATATCAGTGTAAATGATGTAATCTTGATCGGGTTTAGTATTTTCTTTGTTTGGTTTCTCTCCATCAATAGTATCCCATTTACTTGGAAGTATTTCTTTGACTCTTCCTGTTACAATTATATCGGAGTTATTCTTTAAATCTTCATGAGTGCATTTTATGATTGTTGCACCCATGTGGACGTCCAGAGGTTCACTCGTATTTATGGGTTTATTGGCATCATTCGGCAGTTTGGTACCATAAATAGAATTATCAGATGAGACTAAACTAGATTTTCTTCCATATATATGTTTGATTCCTGCTATATCATCTGAGGTAAGAGTTCTCTTCTTTATTTCGTTACGACTTGTCCATCCATACATTGTTTTTTCAGTATCTCCTGAACCATACAAATCTGACAAAGCTAACCAATGTCCTAACTCATGAGTAGCAACAGATTGTACATCAAATTTATCTGGTTCTCCATTTGCTGCTGTTGACCAAGGATCATTTTTATTGAACTTTGTATAGCAACTGCCAAAGTAACTATTATTAACATTTGGAACTGTTATACCAAGAGTTGACGTTGGACTAAAAGATACGTATTTTAGTTTGTTAGCAACTGTTTGCCCCCAAAAAAAGAAAAATCTGCACCTGCATTGTTCCATGTATTTGTAGATGCAGTTAAAGCGCTTGACCAAGAACTCGAAATTGTTGAATCCTTCTGGATATAAGGATGATGAGATTTCCACTTATATCCGGGATATGAATATGCTGATGCCGGAGCTGCCATATTTACTAAAAGAGTAGTTAATAAAAGTACTCCTAACAACATTCTGTTATCATACTTCATTTATTTCACTCCTAGTTATTTTCCCCTAGGAGGCAGAATCAGACAAGCTTAAATATACGGATGGTCCATCTTTATTCGATTGATGTTTTAAAACACCTGAATGTTAGCAGTTCCTTTAAGGTCCATATTGAGTCCACAATTCCTGCCTCTCTTGCAGGTGTATTTTTGCATTCAACTCCTCTTTCATCTTTGTACCCTAATCCTCCATGACCTCTACAGAAGTTAAAGTGGGTACAATATAACCTCATTTGATACTCTAACCATTCTTTCGCTTTTGAAAATCCTATTGTTTTTCTTGAAACTCTGTTGTTATCCTGCCTAAAAGTCAGGTTTTGTCTTTCAAGTAAAGTTGTTGAGATTTCGCTTTGTTCAATGTCTTTTCCAAAGATCGTCTTCTTCTCTACTTTCTTAAGTACCCCATTTATTCTTTTTTTGACTACCTGTGCATAATTCAAATCATCAGGAGGAAAGATTTTTGGTTTCCTTGGTCTTCCTCTTTTCCCAGTTTTTGGAAACTCAATCAAAACTCCAAAATGTTTCAAAAGAGCTTCTCTATAAAAGTTCAATCCATCTGTGACAAAAAGAGGGATTTTATCAGAAAGATGTTTTTTAACTGACTCCACTAACTTATCCGCAACATACTGTTTTCTTGGTCCTATTACAAAGTCAAGTATTAGCCTACAACCTGGTACAAAAGCTACCCACATCCATGGCCCATCATCTTCATAATCTTTCATTCTAGGAACTTTTTTTTTGAATTATTATCCAGAGTTCATCCATTTCTATCTTGGGTACATCCACGTCTTTCATCATACTGTCATTTACTTTATCGCATTGGTTAGCTGCACGAGCTAACCATCGTTTTACACTGGCGGATTCTACCTCTAAAACATCTGCAATGGCTTCAATGCTCATTCCTTTCATAGACATTTTTAGAGCTAAATCAATAGTTTGCTCATCTTTACGAAGATCGTGATAAAAGGTACCTGTATGATCATTGAATACTTTGCCACATTGGTGGCAAACATATCTTCTTGTTTTTTTTCCACGACTTATGTAAGTTCCATTTCCAGTAATATTGCCTTGGTTAGTAAGACCGTAGAGCTTGCAGTTTTTGTTCGGACAAGCAACGTCAAAGAATTGTGGTTTTGGACCTCTTTTTCCCATAATATAAACATATGATGTTAAAATATATAATATCAATCAAATACAAATTGACCATCAATATACGCAAAGCTAACATAATCACTGCCTCTTAGGCATACTTTATGGAGTTCGGGCGGTACCTGGAAAACACTTCTGAACTCCATAATCTCTTTTTTATTAAATCCTTTATAAGTTTTCTGTGTAAATTATCAAACTGATTGTTTTTAGCATTCCTTTGAGTTAGTAAATGCTTTCTGATCTTTGATTGTTTGAGAGTTTGCACGGAAAGTTTATATAGTCCGGCATGCCGCGAGTATCTCCCAGATATAAATAAAAAAGAAAGGTATAATTATAAATACTAACTAAGATAAATATTTATGAAATACTCCCCTAAGATAAAAATACTTTTTACTATATTTCAATAAATTAAACAAAAATACTCTATAGATGACGAATTTTTAATAGGAATAAAATTTTTGAGTTTACTAATTTTTATTACTTTAAACAACAAATTTTGGGTCGTATATTAGTAGATGGTTGATATTTTGTGTTTGAGTGTTTTTGCTCAAGTTACATCTGTTTTCTAAGCTTACCTGCATATAGGAAATTAAGTGTACACAAAACAGAAAATGAGAGCGAAAAGCAAATTCGTGAGTACTAGAAGAAATATCAATTGATTATTAATGGACTATCAATCGTTTGGTAAAGATTCTGATTACTGGACCGATGACAGTGGTATTCACTTTCACTTTGGTTCAAAAGATAACGCTTTATTAGAGATGATGGGAGATTCATATGTAGGCCTAGTGTCATGAAAATTTAGTTATTGGTAATCTAATTAGCTCAAAATCGTTGTATACTGGTGAGAAGCTACCAAGATTATGCTCAACAACTAAATTGCCAAGACACTAGTGTCGAGTCAATCTTCAATTGTCGGATAAAGACGTGATAATTTTATCCTTGCGTCATCTGTTGTGAATTGCCAGTTAACCTTTGAATTTTTGTTGTTTCTATAATTTTGCCATGCCGATACTTCTTTCCTAACAAGCTCGCTGTTATCCATTCTTCTTTTTAAACATTGACCTGAAAGCACGTTCAATTCAATCTCTGCTATGTTCAACCAACTTCCATGTTTTGGTGTGTACACAAACTCAAACCTGTCCCACAGTGCCTTCGCTTTCGCTGGTGGAAATGTTTCATAGAGAGATCCAGGGACATGAGTATTTAGATTGTCCATTATCAGCGTAATTTTATTTGCATTTTCACGTTGAAGTGCGATTTTTTCCAGAAAATACGCCCAATCTTGCTTGGTTTTTCTTTCAGTAATATTTACCATTCGTTTTCCTGCCAACGGTTCACAGGCAAGAAATATATTGCACACTCCACAACGTTTGTATTCGTAATCATATCTGGCTGTTTTTCCAGATGAACAGGGGATAGGAATTTTGGTTTCTGCAATCAGTTGTTTTGGAGATTCGTCCATACATATAACAGGATTTAACGGATCAAATGGACGCTTATAAACGTCCAGAACCATTTCCATATTTGCAACAAAACTACTGTTCTGTTCAGGAGGAATTACCCATTCTTTCTTTTGCCAGGGTTTAATTTCGTTTTTTTAATATATGACGTATTGTTTCGTGAGAAATGCTTTCAATATAGCCAAGCTCTATAACTTTATCAGCTAACAATCTCAAAGACCATCTTGCAAAACCTTCCGGAGGTTCGCTGCAACTCAATGCAACTAAATGGGCTTCAAAATCACCATCAACTTTTTTAGTATAAATCCGATTTCTTTTTTTTCCATTAAGAGCAACTTCAAGACCGTCTTCAACAAAGCGCTTCTTTACACGATCAATTTTTCTCATACTGATGTTCAGGATACGGGAGATTTCTTCGTTGGTTGAATGGTTGACATTCCATTCACCTTTATCGCAATTGAGTAAGATCAGAGCATTGAGAATTTTTTGTGAATTTTGTTTACCCTTTGAGAGAAGTTCACAAAGATCTTTACGTTCGTCTTCAGTGAGTGTTACAGCATATCTGTTCATAAGTAATCCTAAAGATTACTTATGAAAAGGTACAAGAAGTACTTTACGATACTTTAAGTTTGACTTGACACTAGTTTTTGCGGAGTTCTTGCAATTTTAGTTCCTGTAGTGAGTGGTTATTTGGGAGTTTTTGCAACATTATTAATTGCGAAGATCTCTTTGGTGGAATATACAGAATCTAACTCTAATGGAAGCCTTGACGTTTTAGTAACCTACAAAACCTTACTAGTGAAGCTCCCATGTGCTATAGTGACGTCTGGACTACAACCTATACCTGTGAAAATTGGATCACACACGTATAATTTGTATAAGTAACTGAATTGTATTTTATATAAACAAGGCAGATAATTATAAGATCAAATTGCATATTTTATAGACCCTTGAAAGATGATTAGTTTTTTAATGGATATTAATCCTTATTTGCCCAATTAAATGTAGTGTCAGTCCTTCCCCAATTAAGATACGTTTGTTAAACAGTTTATTACTACGGGAGTGCAGAGGGTCACGAATACCCCATTCAAATCGTGACCACACTGACAAGTAACTACTGGTTCCCACAGACATTACAGCAGGCATTCATGCCAACACTGCGGATTTCGTTCATAATCGGAGCTGTACTCTGTGGCATAGCTGCCGTGCTGTCGGCAATGAGGGGACAAAGGTATGTGTACGAGGCTCACAACTCGGTTAGCACTATTAACGGTGATCTTGCAGCAGTAGAGGAAACGCATACCTAATATTTGGCATACCGGGTAGGAATTATCGCAACGTAACAAGCATGAAAAACAGAAAATACGGGGAACAGGAAGTACGGAGAACTAGAAGTACGGAGAACAGAAAGTACGGAGAACAGAAAGTAAGGAGAACAGAAAGTAAGGAGAAATGATGCAGAAATAAGATCCAGTATCCTTTTTGCCTCAGACTCTTCCAGCATAAATATATCCAGAGCAATTCAGCTCCGAATCACTTTCAGAAAATAATCGCTGGTGAAATCTCTGTATCCTTCTCTCATTACCTTTATCTTGATGTATCCTTCAGCTTTTCCCGGAGGCAGTCCGGGACTAGAAATTTTCAATACTACATTTCCTTCGAGATCTGTAACCCCTGAATAGGCTTTTTTTCTATCCGGGCTCCAGGTAATCACGTTTGCACCCTTTATACCGCGATTCTCGCTGTCAAACACTTTTACAGGCAAGCTCAGGTTTGTTTCCGTATTACTGTCTCCTTCAGTGGAAGGTAAGGAAAGTACACTCATATTTGCTGTAGCATACATAGGTTTTGGAGGAGCAGGGGCATTGCTCAGGGCCGTAAGAATCGTACAAAATCCTATAAGACCCACAACCGTAAGCACGACAATCCTTATTGGAAGCCCCAGAGTTCCTGCTTCATCGTGTTTGAATTTATCACGCAGCGTGTACGGCTCCTCCTTTCAGTTTTACTTTTGGAAGATGCACAATTACCTGGTCTTGATGATCATAACAGCATCTTTTTTCTCATAGTCATAAAAACCGTCGGCTACAATTTTCAGGTCCATTGTCCCTTCGTTCTGGTTAGGGTCAAGCCTGACCTCTGCATTTTGTGGGGTTGTCAGGTAAGTGATCCCGTTAGCATCCGTAGTATTTGATGCTGCTCCACCAAGCCCTCTCAGAATAACGTTTGCATTTCTTACAGGATTTCCGTCGCTGTCAGTTACCTTTACAACTGCGGTTATGTCAAAAGGGTTTTCTGCAGTACTGGCATCCACTATTATTGAATTTCCTTTCTCAAGGGTGCTTACACTAAGCCCGGCAGATTCCACAAATACCGACATATCCTTTGTCGGGGTCGGCATGATCGAAATAAGTGTTGCAAGGGCAACCATCCCAACAACGAGCATGACAACTATATTAATCGGGAGTTCCATGGCTTTCTCGTCATGTTTGATAAATTTAAATTTCTTCATAGTTCACCACTCTCAATAATTTTACTAAGTTATTAACGTGAGACATTATTAATATTTTGTTACAGCTCTTTTGATACCTCTTAAAGATTTAGAATAAGCGAAGAATGGAAGCCTAGCAGAAAATCTATGTTATAACTCGGCTCAGAGAGAAGCCTGGGGATGTATCTCTGAGTTTAAAAAGAAAGATGGGATGTAACTATTCAGCCTACCAAAAAAAGTTGATTGATATTGATTTGGATTAAAACAAAGAGTTAAATAACGGACTGATGAACAACGAAAAAACGTGATCTACCACCGATAATCAAATAAAATTTACTTATAAAAATTTATATATTGAATTATAATCTCGTCATGTATGATCAATATGGTTTACTCACTTATTTTTAGTCAGGCGCAGTTCTCGATAGCAGAACTTCTTGATATTTTCCTTAAAAACTGTATATTTATATAGTTCTTTTAACCATAATTTATTTATTATTGTAGAATAACCTTAACAATCAGAAACGAGGAGAAACAGTTTTTTGGCTCAAGAATGCTCTGACGACTCAGACGAATCGGATCGTAACCGTAGTTTCTTGTGTTTTTTAGGACTGCATGAATGGAAGCGGAAAAGCGGTGCATTGTTCTTTTTGCCAACAGTGCTCGAAAAACGCTATGAATGTATACATTGTGGCAAATACAAGGTGACTTTTGAAAGGGAGAATAGCTCTTACAGCCTTCCTGCTGGGAGGTCTTAACTACAAAAGATTTTACAATCCCTTTATATTTTGTCTAATTTTTTCGTTTCATTTTTAATCTTTCTTTTAATTGGTTTTCTTCTGTCCTTCAATGATCTTCGTGCTGTACTTTTCGTTATGCGTAAAGTTAATCTATCTTAACTTAGTTTGTTAGAGCTATGAAAAGAATTGTGATTCTCGATTACGGGCTTGGAAACCTCCGCAGTGTTCAAAAAGGGCTTGAGCACGTCGGATCAAGTCCCGCAATCTCAGGGGATCCTGAGGAGATTCTTGCCGCAGACGGTTTAATTCTCCCGGGCGTCGGCGCTTTTGTGGACGCGATGAAGTGCCTTGACCCCATCAAAGGGACTATAGAAGAATACGCACGGTCAGGCAAGCCGATGCTCGGGATCTGTCTTGGACAACAGGTTCTCATGAGTTCTTCGGAGGAAGGAAAGCTTACTGATGGGCTTGACCTTATTTCTGGAAAGGTGCTGCGCTTTCCAAAATCCGAACTAAAGGTGCCTCATGTTGGCTGGAACAATATTAAAATCAAGCAGGACCACCCTCTATTTGAAGAAATTCCTGACGACTCTTTCGTATACTTCGTCCATTCCTACTATGTGGACACAGCGCCTGAAAACACCCTTGCGTCCTGCAATTATGGGCTGGACTTTTCAGCGTCTGTCGTAAATTCTAAAGGCAATGTTATGGGTACCCAGTTCCACCCTGAAAAAAGTGGCGCTATCGGGTTAAAGATTCTGAAAAACTTTGTAGACATGTGCTGAAAGGATTTCTCTAAAAAGTTATCCCTTGTGCTCAAATCATTTTTTCATTTTTTCCGGATTATTAGTTCTGATTCCTACACACTTTGCGATGAGCATCTGAAATCAACAGGCCATCCCAAATTAGGACTACTTCAAATTAATGGACTACCTCAAATTAATGGACTACTTCATAATGAACTGCCTCAAATTAATGAACTACTTCAAATTAATGGACTACCTCAAAATAACAGATTATAAAAATAGACTGATACTTTAATGCCAAACTATTCCTGCCCTGCTACCTTTCAGGGCAGAAAGATCCGCAAGAGATGGTTACTATGGATATAGAAGGCTACGCAAAACGGGCTCTCAGGGAGGACCCCTCAAACGAAGCAGGGCTTGAAGCAAAGCTGGCTTCAAGAATTCTTGAAATTAAGCATATAAGTTTGGAAAAAGCTCATGAGATCGCGGCTGCGGTCGTTTGTGAGGCAAAAGCGACACTTTATGTGAAAGGAGACGTGTTAAGCCCCACTTTCTCAGGAGTTTCAATGGGAGAATTCGGGGTAGGTTCCAGGGGTACAGGGGACTTTTACGTTCATTCCAAGCTTGGAGAAGTAATAGGCAAGACAGGTGCTGTTGTAGATAGTTCCCAGCTCGACGACTCTGGAGTTGTCAAAATCGGTGAAGACTACCTTGTGGTTACAATTGACGGGATTCATTCTCGCCTGAGTGACTTTCCTTTTCTCTCGGGCTTTCACGTAGCTCGGGCAGCTCTGCGTGACATATATGCCATGGGAGCTCGACCCCTGGCAATGCTCTCCGACATTCATGTAGCAGACGACGGGGATGTAGCAAAGATCTTTGACCATATTGCAGGAATAACCACGGTATCGGAACTTACAGGAATACCTCTTATTACAGGAAGCACGCTTCGAATCGGCGGGGACATGGTCATAGGTGAACGCATGACAGGCGGGGTTGGAGCTGTAGGCATAACCTCTTCTCTTACATCGCGGAACCGGACAGAAGCAGGAGACCTTATCCTCATGACTGAAGGCGCAGGTGGGGGTACGATTTCCACAACTGCGCTTTACTATGGGATGCATGAGGTTGTAGAAGAAACCATTAACATTCGTTTCCTGGAAGCCTGTGAGGTCCTGTTGCAATCCGGACTACATAAAAAAGTACATTCGATGACTGATGTTACAAACGGTGGAATCCGGGGCGATGCCAAGGAAATCTCAAAAACTGCAAGGGTAAAACTGGTCTTTGAAGAAGAAAAGATAAGGGCTCTTGTGAACCCAAAGGTGCTTTCAATGCTTGAAAGTCTGAAAATTGACTACCTTGGAGTTTCTCTCGATGCTCTGCTCATAATTGTTCCCCCTGCATATGCTGATGAAATCCTTAATACCGTCAGAGCTGCAGATATTAAAATTGATGTCATAGGGCATGTTGAGGAAGGAAACGGAGCTGAAATCTTCATAAATGGCGAATGCAGGGACTTTACACCAAGATTTAGAGAGTCTGCATACACACCCGTTAAAAAAGTTCATGGAGAAGGAAATCCCAGGGGTTTTGAAGAAATGAGAGCAGCAATTGATAAGGCTGCGCTTGAAGCTATTGAAAAGAAACAAAAAGTCCTCGAAAAAATAAGAAGTAAATAAAGCCTTTTAAAAAAGTCTTTAGCGAAAATTAGTAAAATTGCGTAATCGAAGGTAAAATCAAAAACCTTTTAAAAAAAGCCTTTTAAAAAAGGCTTTAGCGAAAAGTAAAAGAAAAAAGAAATTGAGCCGGAGAAGAGGGAATAATTACATTTTTCTTTTTACTAAAAGGATTTCCCTTACTTTTCCAGTGATTTCGACCTCTACCTTCGGTTCGATTTCCTCTTCTGAACGAGCTTTCCAGTATTCTCCTTTATAGCGGACAAAGCCTATTTTTTGAGGCCCTAAAGGATCTATGGTTTCGGCAGTTTCCCCTATAAACTCTCCAATGACCGGTTTTTTCTTTCTGATCTCTGTTACTTTGTAGATTGCAAAAACCAGGAACAATCCGAAAACAACCGTAGGGGCAACAACCGTCAGGGCAAGAACCTTTCGAAACTCGGGGGTGTAAATATTTTCGCTTCCCATGGGTACAAGGAGTATACTTCCTATTATGAGGCTGATGAGACCCGCAAGCCCGAATATCCCAAATCCAGGTACTTTAATTTCAATGATAAGAAGCCCTATTCCTAAAAGAATGAGGAAGATTGCCCCTATATTGATATCAAATCCTGTGCCTATTAACCCAAGTGCGATTGAGATAAGTCCGAAGACTTCTGCTCCGGCTCCCGGACTTGAGATTCCAAAAATTAGCCCATAAATTCCCAGGGTCAAAAGAAGGGAGGAGATAATCGGGTTTGAAATCAGCCCTAAAAGGGAGAGAGAAAGTGGAGGTTCATAGTTTTCTATCCCTGCATTTTCGGTTTGAAGGACTTTTCCTTTTACCTCCTGCCCGTCAATCTGTGTCAGCAAATTCGGAATAGAAGGAGCTACATATTCTATTACGCCAGTCTGCAGGGCTTCTTGCGCGTCGAGATTTTTATTTTTCGTTATGACTTCTTCTGCAAAGGTCTCGTTTCTCCCGTGTTTACTGGCTGTTGCAACTGAAAATTTGACAAGGGCATTTATTATTTTCTCGTCTGTTATGGGTTTTGTTCCTTCCACAGACATCTGAACAGGCTGAGCTGATCCTATAACCGTGAAAGGCGCCATTGCAGCAATATCTGTTCCCATGAGGATGAGAGTCCCGGCTGACCAGGCTTTACCACTTTCAGGCACATACCCTATAACAGGCACGCTCGTATTCTCAATTGCGCTTATGATTGTTTGAGTTTCATCCAGGCCTCCACCTGGGGTATTCAAGCTAATTACAAGAGCCTCAAAATTTTCATTTTCAGCTTTTTCTATCGCATCTGCTATAATATCATCTGAAGCTGGTGTAATAGCCTCGGATATTTCAAGCACAAGTACTTTCTGTTGAGGTCCTGCATCCACAGAGGGTATAGAAACGGCTATGAGGATGAAACACAGGAAGAAAATAAAGAAGAGATGTGGACCTCTTTCTACAGACATGGTTACCGGTCTTTTCTTGCTCATCCATTTCCTTCAGTTTTTTTGCTGTTATTATCCTTTTTTAAGCTTATTTTTGCCTTTACTGCTCTTTTCTTTCCGCAATAGCCGTAGATAAAGCCGCTATATTTCCGGTTTCAAGAGCCTGGGATTGAGTAACTACTATGAGGTTCTTTTCCCTGGCAATCTCGGCTAAAGTTTGTAACTCCCTCAACTTGATTGCTGCGGGCACACCTTCGTAGGAAATTGCAGCTTCTCTCATTTTCTGCGCAGCCTGGGATTCTCCTTCCGCAAGAATAATCCTGGCACGCTTTTCTCTTTCGGCTTCAGCCTGTTTGGCAATTGCTCTCTTCATCGTATCAGGCAGGGAGACATCTCTAATTGTAACTCCTGTAACCTTGATCCCCCAGGGATCGGTATACTTGTCCAGAAGCTCTTGAATTTGTTTGTTGATGCTTTCTCTTTCCGAAAGTAGCTCATCAAGTTCCATCTGACCCATAACGTCTCTCAGGGTAGTCTGTGAAAGAGTAGAAGTCGCAAACATGTAATTTTCAACCTGAGTTATGGCAGCTCCAGGTTCTATGACCTTGTAATAAACAACCGCATCTACTTCAACCGTGACGTTATCCCTGGTAATTACGGCCTGCTTGGGTACATCGATTGCAACAACTCTCAGATCTATTTTTAAAGCTCTATCGACAATTGGGATAATCAGAAAAATCCCGGGGCCTTTTACACCACTGAGACGTCCCAATCTGAAAATAACTACTCTCTCATATTCGTTAACCATTTTTATTGATTGTGAGAGTATTAATATTACAACTAATAATACAGGAAGGTAGATTTGACTGGCAAAGATACTCATAATTTTTGTGACCTCTTATTCCATTAATATTTAAATTAGACTTAATAATAACTGAGTATTCTTTATTCAGAGAATCAATAATAATCTTTCTATAAAGTAAGTATTCATAATTCAAAAATTTTGTACCCTGCACCCTACAAACATCTGAAAAGCTATATTATCAAACATCTGAAAAGTTATATTATTATTGTATTATTATTTATTATTACTTCCTTCTCGAGACTCTCAATTGAATTCACCTTTCAGATTTTGAGCGATATAGGAGAAGGAAATAAATGCCAAAAATACAGATGCCTGATTGGATGAAACTATGAATAAACTGCGAGAGACTCATTCTGGTAAATAGTTGTCTCTGAAAACACTTATATTTGAAACATAGAAAATATAAAACAGGGAAAAGTGAGTTAACAGGGAAAAAGAAACAGAATTATATTGATTTTTAGCCCTGATAAGGCCGCAGAATTAGATCAGCGTACTTAAAAGCTGACAATAAGAACGAGAAACACTGTCAGGTTCAGAAACATGTTCTGAGCCGCAAACAGTAGGTCAAGAAAACGCAGGTTCGGAAGAACCATTGGTGTTGATATTAATGAGTAAGGAATGTCCAGACTGCCACGGGTGTGGCTATGAAGTTGTTTCAACTGAAATCTGCCCTCAGTGTAAGGGCAAAGGTAAATCAAAATCAATTGATTTCATGAAAATGTCAGAAAAAAATCTTGACAGCCTTTTAAAAAATGGTGCTGCATGTGAGAAATGTAAAGGTACTGGAAGTATCGAAGTAACGACTCCCTGTAAAACCTGTAATGGTCTTGGAAAGATATACACATGCAAGGTTTGTGGAGCACGTATTGAGAACCCCCAGGACCCCGATGAAGAAGTATGCGATTCCTGTGCCCATTCTCAGTATGTTTATGCCCTTGATGAGTCCTGCGACCTTAAGGACGTGGAAGCAGGAAAACTTTACCACGGGGTAGTGAGCAGTAAAGCGTCTTTTGGAGTCTTTGTCGACCTTAACCCTCACGTAAGAGGGCTTATGCACTCTAGCAATATCGGGATTCCTCCTGAAGTAGGAGATGCCGTGATTGTTCTGGTAAAAAGCATCAAGGCCGGAGGAAAGCTGGACCTGATACCTAAAACCCTTAAAAAATACGAAACTGTCGAGCTTGAAAAGGAGCTTCCACTCAAGAATTCAGCTGAAATCGACTCCAGTATGAAGGGCAGGCTCCTCAGAATCGAAGGTGAAGTGATTCAGGTAAAGCAGACTAGCGGGCCCACGATTTTTACAATTAGCGATGAGGGAGGCTTTGTGCCCTGTGCAGCCTTTGAGAGTGCAGGGAAAAGGTCCTATCCGCATATTGATGTAGAAATGATTGTTTCCATTACCGGAGAAGTGACTCTGCGAGATGACCAGATCCAGATCGAGGTCATGAGCATGAAATTGCTGACAGGAGAGAAGGAGGCAGTTGTCAAGGGCAGAGTTGAGAAAGTAATTGACGAAAAGGCAGCTCCTGCGGATATTCCTTTCCTTGTCAAAAGCGAGATTATGGAGAAACTTAAACCCAGGATGCTCCATGTCGCCAAAGAAATCAAAAAAGCTATTTTCCATTCAACCCCGATTATTCTAAGGCATCATGCCGATGCCGATGGCATTACCTCGGCAATTGCAATTGAAAGGGCGATCCTGCCCCTTATTACGGAAATCGGGGGAATGGATGCGGAATATTACTTCTACAAACGTGCTCCGTCCAAAGCTCCTTTTTATGAACTTGCCGATGTTACGAGGGATATTTCGTTTGCGCTTGAAGACCTCTCAAGGCACGGGCAGAAAATGCCGCTTATAATCCTTGTAGACAACGGATCAACCGAAGAGGACGTACCTTCAATGCGACAGGCCAAGGTATATGGAATCGATATGCTTGTTATCGACCATCACCATCCAGATGAGATTGTTGACCAGTACCTGATAGGGCATGTAAATCCTGCACATGTGGGAGGGGATTTCGGAGTTACTGCCGGAATGCTCTGTGCTGAAGTTGCTCGTATGATCAATCCCGACATTAGTGATACAATAAAACATCTTCCAGCAGTTTCGGCAGTTGGAGACCGTTCAGAAGCTCCGGAAGCTGAAAGGTATATCTCTCTTGTTTCGGACCGTTATAACCTTGAAGAGTTGAAAGAAATGGCTCTGGCTCTGGATTATGAGCAGTTCTGGCTGAAATTCAGTAGTGGAAAGGGCCTGATTGACGACATCCTGGATCTCGGGGATCACGATACCCATAAAAACCTGGTTTCCCTGCTCTGTGAACAGGCAAATACCATGATACAGGAACAGCTTGATACCTGCCTTTTTAATGTCAAGTCTCAAAAACTGGCAAATGGGGCTATAATGAACGTGATAGACGTTGAAAACTATGCCCAGAAATTCACCTTCCCGCCACCCGGAAAGACCTCAGGAGAAGTTCACGACGTGCTCACCAAAAGGAATCCGGATAAACCCGTGGTAACCCTCGGATATGGCCCTGACTTCGCGGTCATCCGTTCGAAGGGCGTGCTTATGAATATTCCGAGAATCGTTAGGGAACTCAGAGAGGAAATGAAAGGTGCAGGCGTCAGCGGAGGAGGACACCTTGTAGTGGGCAGCATTAAGTTTGTAGAAGGAATGAGGACTGAAGTGTTATCAAAGCTTGCCGAGAAGATAGGATCTGCAGAGGTCGAGTATTAAAGGGCTTTGATAGCCTCTTTCCTTCCTTTGCTTCTATTCTGGATAGAAAATTTATTCTTAAATAGTCTATTTTTAAGAAATTGAACTCTCAAAAAGTTTCATTCTTAAAACATGTCTTCTTAAGAGGTTCTAATTTTTAACAAAATTTCCTTGAAAATGACTCGTCAAACTATATTTCATAAAATAATAAAGACAATCTTAATTAAACACTAATTTTAAAAGATACTGCAAGTTCTGGGAAACCTTTCACTTGGAAAGGCTCCCATACAAAAGAGTATTAACAGTTTATCCTTGCTTTGCTTTTTAGTCAAGGCGTACAATTCTTACAAGAGACTGGATCGGGACATTAGCAATCATATCTGCGCCTTTTTTATCTACAAGAACTGCTACAGCCCTTGGTTTTCCGCCCATTTCCCGAAGCTGCTCAATGACTTCCATAGTTGTGGAACCTGTGGTAATAACATCGTCTACGATCACGCAGTTCTTGCCGGCAACGCCTCCGAAGTTTCTACTTATTGTTCCTTTCTGGCCTGGCTGGACTACATCCTGTCCTTTACGGGAATGATATAGGGCAAAGTCAGCTCCCAGTTCATTTGCCATCATGCTTGCTAGGGGAATGCCGCTGGCAGCGACACCGACAACAACGTCGACTTCGGCGTTTGTTTTTTCCAGAGTCTCAAGCACCATATCGCAGAGCGCAAGCGAGATGTAGTGGAGCCGTGTAGCACTTTTTCCTATGCTGCTCCAGTTTACGGAAATGTCCTTCGGAGCGGGGGCTGCTACTTCTTTTTTCGAACGGGTTAAAAGCCAGGTAACCGTTTCCCTTGAAACGTTGAGTTCGTCGGCAATCTGGCCGGTTACAAGCCCGTTACTTTGCAATTCCACAGCTTTCTGGATTAAATCTTCTATGTTCTTCATGCCTCCATTCCCACCTGAATTTTTATATGGCTGTATTTTTCGGCACTTTATCGGCACTTTTTCGGCACATTTTACAACTCATTCACAACGCTTGCCTCGAATACTGCCTAGAAAACTATATTCAAATGTACATTCTCTCAATTAAAGACACTATTACATTATCAAGCATTATATCTTTTTCTTCAGCTCAAGAGTAACTCTTTTCTTTTCTACTTTTTTTCCTTTTTTTCTTAAGGGGAGAACCGCAGATAGGGCAGACATCCCCTTTGTCAAAAGTTTTTTTGCAGCCTATACACTGTTTTTGCCAGATAATAATATCCTTTATTTTTTTCTGGGCAATGGGTTTAACCTGAATCCCAAGCTGCACAGCAACGTTCTGGACTGCATAATCATCCGTAAGCAATATGCCCCTATCCCTGTATTCAAGAGCTTTTGCGAGGATTTCCAGGTCCGTTTTTGAGAGCTCTTCGGAGTCCCGCGTGAGCTCAGCCATTTTCCGAACCTCTTTTACCATTTCAGGCTCTGGCCATTCCACACGTAACCCACCTTCTTTTGCAAGATCAAAACGAAGCGCGGAATCCCTACTTTTCAATTCTTCCGCAACCGAAGGAACGGTAATTATGAGAGAACTGTCCAGGTCACAGTTTCCCATTATAAAAACAGCTGAGTCTGCTATGTAATAGGTCATTTTTCGTCTCTTTTCTCTTTGTCTTCTCTTTTAGTATATAATTGATTCCCATCTGGGTCCCGTATCGGGAGGATGGTGCCCGTTTCGCTCACGGCTTTCGCTCAAGAGAGCTTGAGTTACTCAAAGTTCTTCTCAGGTCACGCAGCGTCGTGATCAACCGGCGCAACGGTTGCGGCACAACAGTTACGCTCAAGAGGACTAATTTCAGGGAAGTTTCAAAACTCTTCTATATTTATAGTAACATTTGCTTCTAATTATGAATTTAATTGAATAGGAAATATGAAGATCATATGGGACGGCTACTTTCTGTTATGATCAGAAAGCCTGAAGTGTTATCTTCGACTGATTGAATAGGCAACAATGTTTGGCTTGGTGATGGCATTATTGTGAATCCGGGTGTTACCATTTGGTGATAACACTGTCGTCGGTTCCGGAAGTGTAGTATCAAAGGATATTCCGGCCAGTGTAATAGCTGTTGGCAATCCATGCAGGGGGAAATGCAAAATTATAAAAAATAAAAATAATTTTGTAGAGATGTTGTATAATGAATAAAAAAATACTGATACTTACTGGTAGTCCACGGGATAACGGAAATAGTGATATGCTGGCAGATGCCTTTATGAAAGGAGCACAGGAAAAGGGGCATACAGTAAATAAAATCAAAGTGGCAAAACTCAATGTTAGTGGATGTAAAGCCTGTATTATGTGTTGGACAAAGGATGGAGCCTGTGTTCAATGTGACGATATGAAAGAAATTGAACCACTAATCGAGAGTGCAGATATGCTTTTACTGGTGTCCCCTTTATATTTCTTTGGGATTTCTGCACAGTTAAAGGCTGTAATTGACAGGTTTTGTGCCTACTGTGTGGATAGCCGTAAAAAATTTCTCATAGTAAAAGAATCTGCTTTAATTATGTGTGGAGCGTGCGATGAAGAACGATTTTTCAGCGGTGCCATAGACACTTACAAGTATACGGCAGATTATATGAAATGGGAAGACAGGGGTATCTTAATAGCTACCAGCGTATCCGCAAAAGGAGATATTTTACAAGAAGATTGGCTAACTAAAGCACAAGCTTTTGGCACTAGCATTTAAAGAACTTATTCTTTTCCACAACCCGAGTTTCGCTACCCGAATCGAGTATCAGGAGTCCGTTGTCCTTTTCGCTACGCTTCAATTAAGAGGACTAATTTATGGTTTTGAATCTTGCTCCTCTTAAATGGATTAATTTACGGTTCAGGATTGTTTTTTCATTGTTTTATGTTTTATCCTGAATTACGCCTTAGAATAACAAGAAAAGGTTAGTATTTGTTCAGAAAAATGGAATTGAATATGTTTTTGAGTTGGATATATCCAAAAGTTTTTGCCTGTGTATTTGACAAGCCCTTTCACGATTTTTTGGAAACTTCTTGAAAGGGCCTGAGCATGAAGAAATTTTTATTTAAGACAGATTCGCTTTCCGGATTTTACTTAGGGCAAATTTCCTTGAGACCAGTGGCTACATCAGCCAGAAGTTCGATAGGAATTCCCATAATCATTTCTTCCTCTGCGATTTTGGTGTATGTCCTGCTGCCGCTGCAACCAACTGTGACTCCGATTTTGCCTTCTTTGTATACATTCACAACCCCGTCGGAGCACAGGCTCTGCTTTCCTGCAAAACTCGCTTCGACCCTGCCTCCGGTTTTGTACATTGCAGCCTGTGTGAGTAACATTATTTGTTTAGGATTACCGATAACGACAACAACATCTGGAATAAATGTGGCTTTTTCCAGAGGAGAATACAGGATAGCCTCGGTTGAGTGCGGCGGAAGCTTGGGAACTCTTTCAAGGGTACGCCTTGCAGCGCCCTGGGTGCTGAACTGTTTGAGTTTATTAAAATAAAATTCTCCACTTGCAACCTTTGGAGGCATTTCACCAAGGCCCATTGCGCCAGCGCCACCTTTACACATCTGGTCATCGATAAGGGTATAGAACTCCTCACCTGTTCTTCTAACCCTGTCAACCAGCTGGCAGTGCCTCATAGCTTCATCTACTTCTTTCATTCCTTCGGGAATTTCCCCTCCTTTTGGGATCAGTTTTACTGCAACAGGAGAAGTCTTCAGTTTCAGACAGTCTACAAGTTCTTGTCCATATTTATTTATCTCTTTTACATCCATGTTCTCAACTCGGGTTTTGAAACTTTTGTTACTTTTAAGATAGTAGTACTGTTTTAGTGTTTCATAAGCATTTTCAAAAGTCGTTTGTCTAGTTGTCTAGTTCTGGGCAAATAAGACAGGACAATTTTTGATCAAAATACTCTGAAAAGTTTAAGAGTTGTCTTTTATCAGTTACGGGCAAATTCTTGTCGGTTATAGGCAAATAGTAGATGATAAAATTCGATATAAGCATTCCCGAGTTTATATGTATGCAGGCAATTTCTCACAGTACTACCATTTTAGGCTGTTTTTTTCAGTACTGAAGATATTTATAAAGGAAATGTAGAGGTTGTTTAGAGTATGGGAAATTCACTCCAGTTTATCAAAAATAATCTCCATTTTTCCCATTTCTCGAGCAAGATTCTTCGAAATCATGCCATTTTCGAGCCAGCAAGCGTTCATTACTGCTGCCGGGACAAGACAGGTAGGTGTAAGGGGCGCTTCAGCCGATTTCTGGCTAAGAATGGTTTCGGGACCTCCCATAAGGTCTTTCATTTCCATATCAAAATGTGTACCCCACTTTCGAAGTTTTTTGCATGTAGTCTTAATATGTATGTGTGTGCTCTTTCCCTCTTTAGTAGCAATTATCTTTGTCGTATGTCCGCAAATTGTATTCAATGAAAGTTCTGTAGCCATTATTTTCTCTCCTCGTTGTTTCTCCTGAAACTTCAGGTCCTTTTTCAGAATTAATAATTTAAATTGAAAATTAATATTTCAACTTTAACCTGCAACAGATTTATTCACCTTAGATTTATTCACCTTAGATTTATTCACCTTAGATTTATATAATTTTTAGCATATGCCTTTTTTCTTCACCTGCACTTGTGAACTTACTATTAGATTTTTATTTACGACTCTGTAACCTATACTTACAACTCTGTAACCTATACTTACAACTCTGTAATTTAATCTCCTTTTACAGATACAGGCAGGGTGTAAAATTGAGTTTTATTCTGGCTGCCTGATCGTAAAGTTCTTATACGATTCTATTTGTATTGATTAGTCCATAGCAAATATGCTAATTAGGTACTCCTGCTAATAAATTAATATATAATCAGAGCATAAGCGATAATTATGCTTATACCCTGACATGATCACCAGACCAGGATAATCAGGATTACAGTATATTTACAATCGGAAAGTACAGAATTACAATAGTAAAATACATAAATAATCATTAAAGATAAGCATTGATTATAATTTCAATACACAATGAGGTTTGTAAAATGAGATGGCAAGGTAGCTCCAGAAGAAAAGTGACCGGTGGGAAAGTTATTGCTGCTCGCGGAAAGCGCAAGTTTGAAATGGGCCGCGAGTCTGCGGAAACCCGTATAAGTGAAATAAAGAGGAAAAACGTTCACACTATGGGAGGCAACAGGAAGGTAAGACTTCTTCAGTGTGATATTGCAAACATAACCAATCCCAAAGATGGAAAAACCACCTCTGCTCCCATTGAGACAGTTCTCGACAACGTTGCAAATAAGCACTACATCAGGCGTAACATTCTGACAAAAGGCTCAGTAATAAGGACTCCTCTTGGAACTGCTAAAGTTACAAGCAGACCAGGGCAGGACGGAGTTGTAAATGCTGTATTAATTGAATAATTAAAATATAATTTACCCCCGAGACAAGGATTGTTTGTCAAATTCCCTTAACTTTGTGCCGGTGACCAACATGAATGAAAAGATTCGACATATACTGGAAATTCTTGAGAATGATGCACGAACGAGTCCAGAGGAAATAGCATCCCTTACAGATATGTCTGCAGAGGAGGTTTCCCAGGCGATTGCAAAACTTGAAGAGACGGGAGTTATCCGGCACTACAAAACCATAGTTGATTGGGATCTGGTCGGGGAGAACTATGTTTATGCCGTTATTGAGCTGAAGGTTACTCTCGAGCGCAATCAGGGCTATCAGGCAATTGCAGAAAGAATCTACAAGTTTCCGGAAGTCAGGTCAGTCAGGCTCTTATCTGGAAATTATGACATATCCCTTACTGTCCGGGGAAAATCGATGAAGGACGTGGCTTTTTTCGTAGCAGAGAAAATTGCAACCCTTGATCAGGTACAGAGCACTTCAACCCACTTCGTACTGAAAACATATAAAGAAGATGGGGTCATCCTTCATGAACCTGAAACGATTCAAAGGCTACCAGTATCATCTTGATACGAGCCGGTTCAGAACCTGATATCCCTATCCGATTTTAGATTTCACAATACTCATATAATTTTTACAGGGTGTTTTGCTTGAGACCTTCATGTGATTCTTCTAAGTTTGTTGCCGACGTTGTGAAAGAAATTCCTCCTTCGGGAATACGCCGTTTTTTTGATCTGGTTTCCGGACTTGAAGATGTAATCTCCCTTGGTGTAGGAGAGCCTGACTTCATTACTCCGTGGCATATCCGCGAGATGTGTATTCATTCTCTGGAAAAAGGGCAAACCTCATATACCTCAAACTACGGGCTTCCTGATCTCAGGGACGAACTTGCCAGAACTTATTACAGGCGTTATGGTCTGGATTATGACCCTTCATCTGAGATACTCATCACCACAGGTGTGAGTGAAGCTCTGGATATAGCAGTAAGGACAGTGGTCAACCCAGGCGATGAGGTTATTATCGTCCAGCCCTCCTATGTGGCATATGTACCTTCTGTTGTTCTTGCAGGAGGTAAGCCGGTTATCGTTTCCACCCACAGGGATGATGAGTTTAGCCTGACTGCAGAAGCCCTCAAACCTGCAATCACGGACAAGACAAAAGCAATAATTCTCAACTTCCCAAGTAATCCTACAGGAGCAATCATGACAAAGGAAGGCCTTGAGGATATTGCCGACCTGGTTGTGGAAAATGATCTGTTTGTTATCTCGGACGAAGTTTACGAGTGCCTTACCTATGAAGGCAAGCATGTACCGTTATCTTCCCTTGATGGCATGAAAGAGCGAACTGTTATGCTTAACGGGTTTTCCAAGGCCTATGCAATGACAGGACTAAGGCTTGGTTTTGCAATGGGTTCTCCAGAGATTATCCATTCAATGATGATGATCCATCAGTACTCCATGCTCTGTGCTCCTATAACGGCTCAAATTGGAGCAATTGAAGCACTCCGTCACGGTAAAGATGAAATGGGGCGGATGATCCGAGAATATGACCGACGCAGGCACTTTATTGTCAGAGGATTTAACAGGATAGGGCTTGAATGTTGCAATCCTAAAGGGGCATTTTACGCCTTCCCTTATATAGGAAACACCGGTCTCTCTTCCTCAACGTTCGCAGAGCGCCTTCTGGACGAAAAGAAAGTTGTTACAATTCCAGGAGACGTTTTTGGTGAGGCTGGCGAAGGCTTCCTGCGCTGCGCCTATGCAGCATCCATAAATGACATTAGAAAAGCGTTAGATAGAATGGAAGACTTTGTGGACGGGTTAAAGCAGTAAACTCAGCAAGGTTTCTCCCATCACTTTTCAAAATTTCCATCGAATCTTATTTTATTTGGGTCTATTTGCTAACCTGTTCTTCATTATCTGCTTCATTACTTAAAGTTCGATGGAACTTTGTGTCTTTTTTGTTTATTTTTAAGAATCTTTGATAATTTTTAATTACTTTTGATTATTTTTAATTATTTTTGAGTATATGTTTATTTTTGATGGCCTTTGCTTATTTTTGATTACTTTATTCACGTACAATTCAATTTTTGAGAACATATCTCAAGCTCATAAAGCTCTGCAGCTGCCGAAGTTAGTTAACTATATATACAATTTCCAGGCTCAATTAGCTTGACGTTTATGAAACCCATTATTCCTGAAGATGAGCGTTCTAAAGAACCTCTTGACACTGATAGGGTAATTTATCACCCGGATATGATAAGGGCTAACGAATGGGTCCTGAACGAATATGAGGCTCCGTATAGGGAACTATGTATTTTTGTTCCCTGTGCCAAAAGGAAACCCTATCATGAAAGTCCCTCTCACAAAAAATTCGATCGAATAATCTTCGAGATTGCAAAACCTGAGGATGTACATATAGTAACCTTCGGAACCTGTGGAATTACCCCCAGGGAACTTGATACGCAATACCCATTCATGCATTACAGCTTTATGATGGGTAAATGTAACGTGGCAAAGATTAAACGAGATTTTATAAAAATGGAAAGCGAAAGACTTGCCGCTTATCTTGAAAAGACAAAGGATAATTACAAACACAGAATAGCTTACTGTATTGGGGACTTCCGGACTGCAATGGAAAAAGCCGTAGAAATGGTTGACGTAGAAGTTGACATCGTGCCGAGAGAATCAACGATTCAGAAGATGATCCAGCCAGATAAGCCTTTTATCTATAACAGCCTTTCCTCAAGAGAGTACCTTCAGGACTTTTCAGACGCGATTACGGATGCTCTTAAGCTTCCAAAGAGAAAAGTCGGACTTAAAGAAGATCTTTCTGTTGATGACGCTGACTGGTATCTTCTGTGAATTACTCTTCCCTGAATCCTTCACCTTACGGCTCAGGTTCTGGGGAGGAGCTTCCTGGATTATTCTTTCCTCTATTGAGGACAAGTCCCACTCTTAAAGATTTACGTTTTTTCTATTTGCTTATTACTCTTTCATTTTTTATAATTATCACTTAGGATATTTATTGTAAACGTTGTTACATTACTGTTTTTTAACTGCATATCCAAGTTAAAACGTATCGTTTTTTGCCCTGTAGAAACCCTAAGAAATAATGAATCCTTATTAATTTAAACTGAATGTCATAATGTCTTTTAATTTATAATTAGCCTTTTGAAGCGGGTATAGATAGGTTTCTACAGAGCTGTTTCTTCGATTTAAGATATTCAATTACTCACTATGATATATCTGGTTCTGGTTTCAATACTGCTGCTTTCTGAGTTATCTACGGTTAAACTAACAGTATATCGTCCTGTTTTGTTGTATGTGTGTACAGGATTCTTTTCGGTTGAAGTATTTCCATCTCCAAAAGCCCATCTCCATGAAGTTGGTGAGCCGGTGCTATTATCAGTAAAACTGACATTAAGTGGCACAGATCCTGAAGTTGGAGATGCAGAAAAAGCAGCGTCAAGAGAGTTTGAAACCGAAATATAGTCGGTTTTTATCAGTACGTTACTGCCGTTTGCATTACTTGCTGTCAATGTAACAGAATATAGTCCTGATTTATTGTATGTGTGCACAGGATTCATTTCTGTTGAAGTGTTCCGATCTCCAAAAACCCATCTCCATGAGGTTGGTGATCCGGTGCTCTGGTCAGTAAAACTAACCTTAAAAGGCACTTTTCCTGAAGTAGAGGACGCAGAGAAATTAGCAACAGGAGCAGTTAAAACATATGAGACAGCAATATAGCCGGTTTTTGTCAAGGCATTGCTGCCGCTTGCATTACTTGCTGTCAATGTAACAGAATATAGTCCTGACTTATTGTATGTGTGCACAGGATTCATTTCTGTAGAAGTGTTCCCATCTCCAAAAGCCCATTTCCATGAGGTTGGTGACCCTGTACTCTGGTCAGTAAAACCAACAGTGAGTGGGGCTTTTCCTGAAATAGGAGACGCAGAAAAGCTTGCAACAGGAGCAGCTAAAACACTCGACACAACAACATGACCTGATTTTGTCAAGGCATTACTACCATTTGCATTACTTGCTGTCAATGTAACAGTATACCGCCCTGACTTATTATACGTGTGTACCGGATTTTTCTCTTTTGAAGTGTTCCCATCTCCAAAAGCCCATCTCCATGCCGTTGGTGACCCTGTGCTCTGGTCAGTAAAACTAACCTTAAGAGGCAGACTTCCTGAGGCAGGGGATGCAAAGTAACCGGTGACAGGAGGAGCTAAAACGTTTGACACATAAATATAGCTGGATTTTGTCAAAGTATTACTGCCGTTCGCGTTACTTACTGTCAATGTAACTGTATATTTACCGGATTTATTGTATGTGTGTACCGGATTTTTCTCTTTTGAAGTGTTCCGATCCCCAAAATTCCATGTCCATGCAGTTGGAAAGCCTGTGCTCTGATCAGTAAAACTAACAGTAAGAGGCATACTTCCTACAGTTGGAGTTGCTGAAAAGGCGGTGACAGGAACAATATAGCCTGGATTCGATACCATACTACCGTTTGCAGAAACTACATTTATATAGTTTGATTTTTGCACCTTATTACTGCCTTCCTCATTAGTCGTCGTCAAAACAACAGTATAATTTCCTGATTTATTGTATGTGTGTACCGGATTCCTTTCTGTTGAATTAGTTCCATCTCCAAAAGTCCAGTTCCATGCAGCTGGTGACCCTGTGCTCTGGTCAGTAAAACTAACAGTAAGAGGTGTTTTTCCTGAAGCAGGGGACGCAGAAAATTTGGAAACAGGAGTGTTGTTTAAAACGTTTGAGACGACAGCAATATAGCCGATTTTTGTCAAAGCATTACTACCGTTTGCATTACTCACTGTCAATTTAACAGGGTACAACCCTGATTCATTGTATGTATGAACAGGATTCTTTTCTGTTGAATTACCCCCATCTCCAAAAGTCCATTTCCATGAGGTTGGCGATCCGGTGCTCGGGTCAGTAAAACTAACAGCAAGAGGTGCTTTTCCTGAAGTAGGGGACGCAGAGAATTTGGAAACAGGAATATTTAAAGTGCTTGAGACTGCAATAAAGCCGGTTTTTGTCAAGGTATTACTGCCTTTTTCATTACTTGCTGTCAATGTTACAGAATAAAGTCCTGATTTGTTGAATGTGTGCACAGGAGTCTTTTCTGTTGAAGTATTCCCATCTCCGAAAGACCATTTCCATGAGGTTGGCGATCCTGTGCCCTTGCCAGAAAAATCAACCGCTAGAGGTGCTTTTCCTGAAGTAAGGGATGCGGAGAAGCTAGGGACAGGTGGATTTAAAACGTTTGAAACAGCAACATAGCCGGTTTTTGTTAATGTATTACTACCATCTGCATTACTTACTGCTAATGTAACAGAATATAATCCTGCTTTGCTGTATGTATGTACAGGGTCCTTCCCGGTTGAATATGTGCCGTCTCCAAAAGTCCACTTCCTTGAGGTTGGCGATCCTGTACTCTGATCAGTAAAACTAACAGTAAGAGGTGATTTCCCTGAAGCTGGGGACGAAGAGAAAGCAGCAATAGGGGCTTCATATCCGTTTGAAACAGTTATATAGCTGGATTTTGTTACTGCAGTCCTGTTTCCAGTTTCGTTCAATGTCAATGTAACAGAATATTTTCCTGACTTTTGATATATATGTGCAGGGTTCTTTTCCGTTGAATAAGTTCCATCTCCAAAAGTCCAATTCCATGAAGCTGGCGATCCTGTGCTCTGGTCAGTAAAACTAACGCTAAGTGCCGATTTTCCTGAAGTTGGGGAGGCAGAAAATCCTGGCTGTGCCAGAACAGTTACTGTGGCAATTTTCGAATCAGTACCGTTTTTATTGTTTACTGTAAGCGTTACATTGTAATTCCCTGCCTTGGAATAAGTGTGTGCTGGATTCTGCTGTGTCGAAGTGGATTTGTCTCCAAAATCCCAGTTCCAACCATCCGCATTCATCGAGAAATCCGTAAACTTGACTGAAAGAGGAGCGTAACCGGATGTGATATTGCTGCTGAAGTTTGCAACAGGATAAACTGGTTGTGCTGGAAGAGGACCAATAAATTGACCGAAAGCAATAGGACGGAAACCTGTGTTTACTGTGGCTGTAACTCTGTCTGTAGCAGTGTCAATTATAGAGGCAGTGTTTCCGAGATTATCGCTATTACCGGAGTTTGCTACATATACCTTTTTTCCATCCGGAGTGATTGCAATTCCGTAAGGACTTTTTCTGACTTTCACAGTCGCCATAACAGTTTTTGTTGCTGTGTCGATTACCGATACATTGTTACTGCCTTCATTTACCACATACACTTTTTTTCCATCAGGAGTTAATGCAATTCCCATAGGCCATTCCCCTACAGGTACTGTGGCTGTAACAGTGTTTGAACTTATGTTAATTATAGAAATAGTATTGCTTTCACAATTCGTCACATATAGTTCTGTTCCTGTCTGGTTAATTGTAACTCCACAGGGGCCAGATCCAACTTTCACAGTCTCTATAACAGTGTTTGTGCTGGTATCAATTACAGAAACAGTGTTGCTATAACGGTTCGTTACATATACTTTTTTTCCATCCGGTGTGATTGCAACCCCTAATGGATTAACTCCTACAGGTACGGTGGCTGTAACAGTGTTTGTAGATGTATCAATTACAGAGACACCTTTGATATCACGATCCGCCACGTATAGTTTTTTTCCGTCCGGTGTGACTGCAATTCCACAGGGACTATATTTATAGCCTACATCCACGATAGCTGTAACCTTGTTTGTTGCTGTGTCAATTACAGAAACCGTACCCCTTTCGCCGTACTTGGTATTTGTCACATATACTTTTGTTCCATCCGGGTTAACTGCAGCTCCAAAAGGCTCGGTCCCTACGGGCACTGTGGCTGTAAGGGTATTGTTTCCTGTATTAATTACAGAAACAGTGTTGCTGTTGAGATTTGTAATAAATGCATATGAAGGTGTAGGAGAACCTTTTGGTACAACATTTACTGTAGCAAGCTTTGAATCTGTACCGTTTGAATTGTTTACCGTCAGGCTAACAGTATAGATTCCTGTTGTAGAATAGGTATGCGTAGGATTCTGCTTTGTTGAACCAGACCCGTCTCCAAAGTCCCAGACCCATTTAGTTGCATTTTTTGAGAGATCTGTAAACTGCACAGGTATAGAAAGGAAAACATAATCTGATGTGATATTGCTGCTGAAGTTCGCTAAGGGATAAACCGGTTGTATTGGGATAGAACCTATAAACTGGCCTGAAGCATAAGGGCTGTTTCCTACAAGCATCGTGGCTGTAACAGCGTTAGTAGCAGTGTCAATTACAGAGACAGTGTTATATAAATTGATTGCTACATATACTTTTTTTCCATCCGGTGTGACTGCAATTCCCACAGGATCGGGGCCTACAGGTATTGTGGCTGTAATTTTGTTTGTTGCCGTGTCAATTACAGAGACAGTACTGAAATACTCAGCATTATTGGTCACATACACCTTTTTTCCATCTGGATTGACTGTAACTCCAAAGGGAGTGCCCCCCACCTTCACCGTGTTTGTAACACTGTTTGTTGCCGTGTCAATTATAGTAATACTCCCGCTATCGGAGTTTACCACGTACACCCTATTTCCGTCTGGTGTGACCGCAATATCTTTAGGACCTCTTCCTACAGATACCGTGGTTATAATGGCTTTTGTGACAGTATCAATTATAGAGACAGTATTGTCCCCATAATTTGTTACATATATTTTTTTTCCATCTGGACTTACCGCTACTCCTTCAGGATTTTTTCCTGTATTCACCGTACTTACAACAGTATTTGTGGTATCAATCACAGAAACATTATTGCTATATCGGTTTGTTACATATACCTTTTTTCCGTTAGGGCTGACTGCAACCCCTTGAGGAGAATTTCCTACACGCACTGTGGCTATAATATTATTTGTTGCCGTGTCAATTACAGATATATCATTGCTAAGAGCATTTCCAACGTAAACCTTTGTCCCATTCTGATTAATCGCAACTCCTATAGGGTTGGACCCTACAGGTATTGTAGCTGTAACTTTATTTGTGGCTGTGTCAATTACAGAGACGCTGTTACTCTGTGCATTTGTAATGTATGCAAATGGCGAGGCGCTTGCGATGCTCACTAACATTAAAAAAGTAAGTGCCGTTATCCCTAAAATTTTATTTAAGGTCTGCCTCCTAAATCCTCTATTACAATTATTTCCTTTCATTTTAGACCGCCAGTATATGGATCAAATTTGTTGAGGTTTTAAATAACCTTGAAACTTAACCGACTTTATAAAGAATAATATAGCAATTCATTGAAGCCAGAATTTTTGGGTTAAGTTGATTATTGCAACCAGGTGCGACTATAAAGATGACAAGATAAAGAAGACTTTACAGAATTATATAGAATACTTGTAAATTAAAAGATAATAAGTTTTCTTTTATTAACTGACGGGCTTGGTAAAAAATAAATTCATTCTTTACTGTATATAATTGAATTTTTATACTACTTTGAGTTTTTATATGACCTAAGAATTTCAAAAACAGGGATCTCGGAAATTAGAATTTATTTCCGGAATCAAAAACTATAGAAAATGAAAAAGTTTCTATTCATGAACTAACTTTCTGCAGATATGCTTGGAGCATGCTCCTTGCAAATAACCTTTAGCCTTCATAATTCAAGTTTAAATCGGGCATGTTGAAGCCATTTTCGATTTTTCAGAGGACGTCGTCCAATGGAATTCATAGAAGTATTTTTCAGAGGACGTCGTCCAATGGAATCCATAGAAGTATTTTTCAGAGGACGTCGTCCAATGGAATCCATAGAAGTATTTTTCAGAGGACGTCGTCCAATGGAATCCATAGAAGTATTTTTCAGAGGACGTTGTCCAATGGAATCCATAGAAGTATTGTAGATCGCATTTCTGGTTTTCTTTTAATCTTTAACCGAAACTTCAAAAACCGAAAGTTCAAAAAAACTTTTTGAATGAAGAAGTTTTCAAAGAAAAAAAACATGATATTCTTTGAACAAAATGCACAATCAACGAAAGTGCTTGCAGATGACAGCATTTCCATGCTAAATAATCTTTGTTAGTCGGTAACAACTATCCTCAAGAGAGTACCTTAAGGGTTTTTCTGGTGAAATTACTAAAGTTCTTTAGATTTCAAGAAGAAAAAACGAGATTACAAAAAAATTTCAATGTTTATTGCACGCCCTGCAACATTGATAGTATCAGTGTAACATTAATTGAAAAGCTGCGTTTCTATCATATACTTTTCATCATGAATTTTTTAAAATTGAAAATAAAATTAATGAAGAATAGAAAGTTTTATTACAAAAGCTATAAAAAACAGATGCAGCAATTAATTCCCTTCCATGCCTGAGTTTTCTCCTACAGAGAGCATAAGTTCTCCATAAAGCAGTTTTTCCAGTGTTTCGGCTACATACTTCCTTTGCTGGTATTTCTGGAGATCCTCATGCATCCTGAGATCAGAGTCAACCTGGACTCTTACGAGCGCAAAGTGAAATGCTTTTTCATTCTTTATTGGCGCAGTATAGAAAGCTTCCAGTAGGTAAGGGAGTTTGAGGGGGTCTTCTATAACTTCACTTAAAAGCAGCATCTCCTCAGGAATGTCCTGATAATGTGAGGATATATCTTTTTTTCCTGTAATAAGTTGCAGGTTTTTTTCTGAATATTTTTTTTCAAAGATAATAATTTCACCAATAATACTTCCCACCTCTTACTCAATCTAAATTTCGGGTCCCCTTTATTAATTTCCTGGATTAACTTTCTGTATTTCCTTACTGATACACTTAATTGATGCCCTGTAAAAGGGAATAAGAGGCTTCAGGCCAGCATTCCCTTTACGATAGTGTCAATAGCATCGTCTTCTTCAAGGCCGCGGGCCATGAGAGTTTCGACTTCTTTTTTGTCCACACATCCGATTGCAGCCTCATGGGTTACCTTAGCCAGAGGATTATCAACACGTATAATCGGGATAGCTTCGGCTTTTGCATTGCCCTGGAGAACCTCCAAACAGTCCACATGTCCTCTGGATCTTGGCGCATGACCTTCAGTAATTCCCTTGAACTCCGACTCCGCATCTTCAGTAATAGCCAGTCGACTTTTGATCACACTTCTGGCATTTTCCCCATTAAGGGATACTTTTTCCATAATTTTTATTTTGTCATCTTTTTTCCCGTAAACCTTGGTAATCATTTCACAGACAGAGTCTTTTTCGGCATCCACATCATAGTCGAATTCGAGAGCTCCTACTCTTCCCGAGATCAGGGAGAAATTATTGAAATAACTGCCGCCTTCCTCTATCTTCACATGCGCCTTCGGAATCACCTGAGCTCCTCCATGTGGCCCGTGGAAGTGAGTTTCTGTGTACTTTAATGAAGCATTCTTCCCTACATGCATTTGAGCTTCCATTCTATGAATAATCTTTACCGCATTAGGGAATGTACAGTGAGCGACGAGTTCAACAGCCGAGTCTTCTTCGGCTACAAAATTCATATTTATTTCCTGAAGCCCGTCTTCAGGGATAAGCCCAAAGCAAAGGTGGACAGGAAGTGAAATTTTGTACCCTTTCTTAATGGTCAGTTTAACATCCACTCCATGTTCAGTCTCCTGGGGCTCGAGCACAATTCCTTCTATCCCGTTTGCATTAAGCACTTTATTACCACTTATCACAAGGCTTGCAAGCTCATGATTATGCAGGACTGCAGCATCTCCTCCAGATGCCGAATAGGCTGCGTCCATATCTTTGATTTCGCTGGAAAGTGTATTAAGAGTTATCTGAGTCATTTTTCAGGCCGCCTTTGGTGGGGATACCCTGCTGTCGCAAGGTATGCACCTGTTTTTGAAAAATTCACTGATTTCCAGAGGGTCTCCGCTCCTGAGGATAACCCCTTCGCACATCAGGGATGCTTTATCGGAAGCGGCTGCAATTTCCTTCCTGTGTGTGATTACAAGTACCGAGGAACCATTTTCTTTGAAAGTTTGGATCAGGTTTACGATTTCCTTTAAGGAAACGACATCAATTCCGGAGTCGGGTTCGTCGAGAATAGCAAGCTTTGGTTTCATTGTAATTATGGACGCAAGCTCTATGCGTTTTCTTTCGCCTCCACTGAGCGCCTCTCCAACTTCCCTATCCAGGTATTTTTCAGGTTTAAGATCGACTTTCCTCAGGGCCTCTTTCAGATCTTCCTCAGTAACGCCTCCGTTGCCTTTTGCCCCGATTGCCAGGTAATCCCTGACTCTTAGCCCTTCAAAACGGGCAGGTTCCTGCCAGGCAAGGGTAATGCCTTTTTTTGCACGTTCGGTTATTGAAAGTTTTGAAATATCTTCCCCATTAAAGATGAGGCTGCCTTCCTCGTGTTCATAACCCTGGAGTCCCATCAGGGTATAGGCAAGGGTACTTTTTCCGGCACCATTTGCACCGATAATGCTGTGAATTTCCCGGTCGCCGACCTCAAGATTGACCCCTCTAAGGATTTTCTTCCCATCACGGCTCAGCACCAGGTTTTTTACAGATAGAATATATGACACCTCTATAAGTTTTTAGTCTTGGCCCTGCAGCAGATCCTTGCAGTGCTGCAAATCCTTAACGGTATTTACGTTTATTGCTAGTTTGGGATTATCAAGTATCAGATTAAAATCTTCCTGTTCGTTTCGGATTTGAGAACTGTCCAGAATATTAATTCCGGCAGGTACTATCAGCTTTCCATCCTTGTTAAAAACCGTATCCGGCCTGATTCCGGCTCCTTTGCAGATATTGAGAGGAACATATACCGAGAGCGCAGGTTTTCCTTCTTCCCTATATTTTTCGATTACAGAATCGATAAGATCAGGGCTTATCAGGGGAAGGTCTGACATAATAATCATTACAGGCCCAACCGTTTCTGCAGTTTCGACCGCATGGATCATATCCCCTACATAGTTTCCGCCAAAAGTCCTGATTGTGCGAACTTCTCCTTTGTAGCGTTCCTGAATCATCATTTCTGTCCTTGGGGTAACAGGTGAGATCGCTACGAAAACCCTGTCTATATTCTCTGCGGCCCTGAGGGTATCTATCACGTAGGTTATAAGTGGTTTTCCAAGTAATTCAACACAGGGCTTTTCACCCATTCCAAGCCTCTGTCCAAACCCCCCTGCCATTACAATAGCGTCCATTTAAAACCTCCCATATATCCATTCAATGAAAGTTGCAGGAGAACTGCAAGAATAATGAGTGCAGTTACCCGACCAATTTCGTTAGCAGTACCAATTCCGTCGCCATTTAATCCCCCAAAATGGGCATAGCTTCGGTTAAGAATCACCAGAGCCATCAGGCAGGCTCCCAGATAAGGCAACAGTCCTATCCACCCAAAAGGCAGTAAGCAAACGATGGCTCCGAACACAAATCCAATCAGAAAATTCTTTCTGGTTGCTCCCTTTATAGTCATGGCTCCCAGACCAGGGTAAGCCTGTTTTTCCTGCGGAGGTATGGGCTTTCCAAAGGCAGCAATAGTTAGCATGGACTGTTTTGCACTGACCTCTGCAATAAACATTGATTCAAACATTAAAACCGGAAGGTTAAGCCCAAAAACGGCGGAACCTTCTTGCTGGACTGCCCTTATCGAACTGTACAGAGTAAGTAATAAGAGAATGCAGAAGGACACTCCTCCTGTCCCGATGGTCGTGTCTTTCAGGGCCTTGATTTTTTTTTCAAGTGACCCGTGGGCCATAAAACCGTCCCCGATGTCCGTGACTCCATCGAGGTGATTAAAGCCTGTAATGTAATATATGAATCCCATTATAAGGGCTGCAAGCACAGGCCCAGGAAATATTACCTGCCCTATGAATGCAACTGCCCCTATGAGAAGCCCGAGTACGGCTCCCACAACGGGATAGAAGTAGATTTTCTTCATGAGTTCGTCGATTCCTTCCATGCTAATCCCCACAGGAATAGTGGACAGGAAACCAAACCCAGATTTAAAAGCAAGCAAATATGAATTCATCGCGCACCGCCTGTTTTTCAATCCTTTCCTTCTTTCAGTCCTTCCCTGTAAATTCTGCCATACCTCTTGAATACATATTGGAAGACACGCCTCCTATAAGGCCCCCGATAACGTCATCCATAAAAGGCCCGAGCTTTGCAAGGATTCCAGGCTTCTGTTTGTCAAACCTGACAAACTCAAAAGCGCCCTTGGAACCGCTGATATAGGTTGCAATACTTGTGCCGAGCACTTCGTCTGCAATTATAAAAGTAAGGTCCTTTTCATAAGAACTTTTGCTGAGGTTCGGAAGGGTTCCTGCCCTGCCTTCCCGCTCCAGCAAGACCCCGGAATAGATTAGAAGGCAGAGGTTCGGGTCCGAAAGTGCGTACTTAAGTTCCCTTTTAAATAAAGCGTCGGCTTTCTCCCTGGTCTCAAGCCCTGGATGAGGAACATACATTTCCAGAGCCGTATCAGCAAGGTCCTGAACACTGATGCCTTCTTCAGCGAGGACATCGAGGATGTTGACTGTAGCTTTTTCTTCTACTTTCTCAGGCTGCCCTTTTTTCAGGTCTCTTTCCTCAATATCGGATAATTTCATATGATCACTTCGGGGTTGTTAAAACTATTTATTGAAAATTAAAAGTTTTATTCGGTTATTGTAAGTTGAAATCGATAAAGCTCACAATTGCTGATAACAGCGATGGGACAAAAAAGTGTCCATGCTTTTTTCAGATAAAGCGATTATTATGTTGACTTAGAACAAAGTTTTGATGACTTTTTGGACTCCAGATATAAGGTCTTCCACTTCTTCCTTAGTTGGGTCACGGTCTTTATTATGATCACATAGATTTCTAATATCACCAAGATGCTGAATGAATCGCCACATCGGAGTATCTATAACACTTCCATTTTTTAGCATTTGATTGAGATCGTTAATTGTCGGATCTTTTTTTCGAGTTGTTATATTATGTTTTGTACAAACATGGCTAAGATGTTTTTCAAGCACTACCCCAGCAACAGCTCCCGCCCCTCTTAGAAATCCTTTCTTGCAAAGCTCTGTTGCTGAATCAAGTTCATCATCAAAAAGATCCGCCTGTAGTATCTCAAGCATATCAAACAATGAGCTTTCAAGTCGAGATTGGGCTGATTTCAATATATTCAGTTGCTGCTCAAACTTAGGAAAAGCCGCTTTTTCATCAGCAATTACTTGAAGTCCTCTCGTGGTTTGCAACCCGATCATATAATCAGAGATGCCATATGTAAGAAAGTCCGTTTGCTTACGCTTTTCGTCCTTATATTGCTTTATAAAATCTGGGAGTCGATCAGGAAGGACTTGTTTGACAACTTGCATGGACAATGAGTACCATTGTTCGTAGTTTTCTTTAAACATTGGCAGCTTCAGTTCTCGCAGCTTCTTCTCCATTTTACTATCTACAACTTTAACATCGAGAGCCAAGCTGAGTTTAAGTAGCTCGCCCTCATGAATTAAATTTTTCAGTCCATCTTTGAACTTGGTGAGATTTGATTCCACTGCCATACATTTCATTCTTCCTAGCTCTTACTTTTATACAAATTCCGCTACTGTCTATAGACACTTCTACTGAGATTATACGAGGTCCGGTCCTGTTTAATCTTTTGAAGTTCGGCTTCTACAAGAGTTATGACAGAGTTTATCCAAATATTCAAATAATTTAGATGTCCTGTTTTGAGATGTATATAGAATCCTCTAACTAGTATATCCCTGCTAAATGAATTACTGCCGCACAGGCAACAAGCAAGAAGCCTGAAGCAACTGTTATTAATTGGGATACCCTTTTTATATCTTTTACTTCGGTCGGGGGATATAAGGCCCCAAGTATATAAGTATCGGGTTTTTCAAGTTTGACTCCGAGCGCTCCTGCAGTAGCTGCCATGGGATAGCCGGAATTGGGGGACGGAGTTTTCATTCCGTCTTCAAGAGCACTCTTTATACTGTTGAGGGGGGAAAATTTTCCCTGTTTTTTCGGGAGCAGACTCACTATAAAGGCTGCCGCAAGAATGAATATAACGGAGATGCGGGCAGGGATCCAGTTCAATACGTCATCGGATTTCGCTGAAAAGTATCCAAGTTCCCTGTAAGGTTCGGTTTTGTACCCAACCATTGAGTCCAGAGTACTTATGGCTTTAAATGCATATGCCGCCACAAGTCCGAATTTCCCGAAGAGGGTATAATAAAAAATGGGGCTCAGGATGCCGTCAACATAGTTTTCGGATACGGATTCGATAACTGCGGAAGACATCTGGGTTCTGGTAAGTTTTGAAGTGTTTCGGCTTACGTATATTGGGAGCAGTTCCCGGACTTTATCAAGCCTGTTTGCTTCGAGATGCCCATAAATTTCCTTTGCAGGGCCGAGCAGGCAGTTAACAGCAAAAGTGGCTTTCAGGAAATATGCCTCTATAAGAAGGGCAAGCACCCTGGGAATTCCTGGAATGGATGAAATGTAAAGCACGGAGTAACCCAGCAAAGCTGCGAAAAAGACACAGCAGAGAGCCATTGCAACTCCGTAGGCTTTCCTGTGAGTCTGAGGAGCCGCATTTATTAAAACATTAATTAATTTTCCTATCCACACGACAGGGTGTACGGCAGCAGGCGGCTCTCCGAAAAGTATGTCTATGGCGGCTGCAAGCAAAAGTACCAGAGCAAGATGCCCGCTGTCTGGTACAATCATAGAATAGGCTCCATCACTTTCTTCCAGGCAACTTTCACGAGTTCGTCCGTATCTCCTTCCTGCATAAGGCAGTCAAGGATTTTCTGCGCAGTTTCTGTCTTGTGAACCAGATGACAGTCAACACAACTCCAGATTTTTCCGCCTCTTGAACTCTGAATCCATTTTCCTCCTGTACGCTCGTCTTCACAGGGATAAAATGGACAGAAACAGAAAGTACAGTTCTGACCTTCAAAGTGGCAGGGATAGTATTCACAGGTTTTCCTGCCTCCGATGCCTTCTTCAGAAGCCTTTTCGATTACATTCTGCAGTTCTTGTTTTGCCTGCTCTCTACCCCACTCGGTAATTATGTCCCCGATTGCAGCAATTAGCCGGTCATTTTCTTCGGAAGTCCGGATTGCAAGCCTGATGTAATCCTTTTCAAGGCCGTGAAGGGAAGAACAGTCCCTTATAAGGACTCCACGTGCTGCCAGGCGTGCAGTTAATTCCGTTGAATCAAGCATGAATTTGCTGATATCAACCAGAATAAAGTTTACATTCACATCTCCGGCTTTAAAACCCCTTATCCTGTCGAGTTTAGCTTTAAAAATATCTCCTTCTTCCCTGATCATAGCCCTGGCTTTTTTCAGGTACGGGTTTTCAATCCCGCCTTTGACATTAAGAAGGGAGGTAGCTACAGCATTTGCCACGGTTCCGAGGTTCCAGGAAAGCCTGGCAGTATCCAGGATTTCAGCTACTTCAGGGGAAGCTATCCCGAAACCCATCCTGATTCCCGGGATTGCAAAGTCCTTTGTAAGGGAACGCATGACAAAAACGTAATTATTGTTTACTGCAAGGTCTGCAACGCTCTGTGAAGGATCTGAAAGCTCGATAAAAGCTTCGTCCACGAAAAGAAGGGTTTTGTGCTGCGTGCAGCGTTCCGCAAGAGCTTTGAGCTCTTCTCGGGTACGGAGTTCCCCGGTCGGGTTATTGGGGTTGCAGATGAACAGGATTTTTGCTTTTTCCAGAAGCTCGTCAGGAAATGTTTCGACTTCGCCCTGGCTGGGGTACTGCAGTTCTGCTCCCATAATCCGGCACTGCATTTCGTATTCTCCGAAAGTGGGCCAGGGTAGAAGGACAGTATCTCCTTTTTCAACCACGCATTCCACTACAAGTCTAATAATTTCCGTTGAACCGTTACCCGGAATGATATTTTTTGGGCTTACCCCAAGCCCTACGAACTTTGCAGCAGCCTCTCGAAACTCAGGATACCTATTGTCAGGATATTCGGTAAGTTTCTTAAAACCAGTATTAAGAATCTCATCAAAGTTCAATCCGCTTTCCGGATGCTCAAAAGGGTTTCCCAGAGGATTAAAGTTTGCACTGAAGTCAAGAATTTCACTTTCAGGAATCCCGTAAGTTTCAGATGTTTCCTGAACTAACCCTCCATGCCTGCAGGGCTTCAGGTCCAGTAGATGTTTCCTTAAAGGTACACTTCTTTGCTCGGACACGGTAATCGCAAATATTTAGTGTGAATCATGTATATTAATCTGCTTATTATATTATTCAACGTAAACTTGCCTTTATTTGCTTTATAATTGTTTGATTGCGAAAACTTCTGCTTCTGGAATCCAGTCTACTTTATTTTACAAGATAAATATATTAGTTTTGTATTTAAGCTGTCATTTTTTGGTGGCTTCAGTTAGCATCGAAAAAGTAAAATAGCTTGCTTTTAACTAGTACAGTCCAGAAGCGCTAAAAAGCTGCAAATTTATACCTTAAAGTAAAAACTCTAAATTAAGCCTTAAAATGTTTTAAATTTGATTATCAGGTGCATTTAAAAATGACAGTTAATAGACCAAGAGGGACCCGGGACTTTTTACCTGCCGATACTGCCCGGAGAAGATACGTGGAAAGTGTTATGCGAGATGTTGCCCGCAAATGGGGCTACAGTGAAATCATTACGCCCACGTTTGAACATCTGGACCTTTTCACCCTGAAGTCAGGGGAAGGAATCATAGGGGAACTCTACAACTTTACGGATAAAGGCGGCAGGGAAATGACCCTCAGGCCTGAGCTTACTGCTCCTGTCATGCGCCTGTATATAAACGAACTTCAGCCTTTCCCGAAGCCTTTAAAATTGTTCTACTTTGAAAACTGTTTCCGCTATGAGCGTCCCCAGAAAGGCCGTTTCAGGGAGTTCTGGCAGTTCGGGGTTGAACTTATAGGAAGCGGAAAACCCGATTCCGATGCCGAGGTTATTGCCCTTGCCAACGCCATGTTAAAAGCCGCCGGAGTGAAGGGCGACATGAAGCTCGGAAACCTTGCAGTCATACGTACGCTCTTGAGCGGGCTTGAACCCGAAATTGTGAGCAAGGTCATGCGGCTTGTGGATAAAAAAGAGTATGCAGGCCTTGAAGCCCTGCTTGAAGAAATAGGAGCCGAAGAGCAGCTCAAGTCCGACCTTTTCCACCTGATAAAACTGGAAGGCAAGCATATCCTCCCAGAGGTAATAAAAATAGTTGGGAATATCCCTGAGCTTGTAAGCTTTGAAAAGACCCTTAAGCTTCTCGACGCATACGGAGTCGATTACTCTCTTGACTTCGGGATTGCACGCGGGCTTGATTACTATACAGGCATGGTTTTTGAGGTCTATGCCGAGGGGCTCGGCGCCCAGAAACAGGTCTGCGGTGGAGGCTCTTACCAGCTTATCCAGCTTTTTGGAGGCGGAGATGTGCCTTCAACAGGCTTCGGAATAGGTTTTGACCGGATTATGGAAATCTGCCCCCTTACCCCTCCTGCCCCTAAAACCCTTATGCTGATCTCGAAACCCGATCTTCACCTAAAAGCAATAGGTTTTGCAAATGAATTAAGAAAATACGTGCCAGTCCATGTAGACCTCATGCAGCGTAATTTCAAAGCCCAGCTTTCCTATGCAAATACCATCGACGCCGATTACGTGGTTATAGTCGGGGAAAAAGAACTTGAAGTCGGAAAACTGACTCTGAGAGATATGGTTTCAGGAGAACAGGAACTTCTGACGCTGGAAGAGATTATTGAGAAAGTTTGTTAAGAATCGTTTTCTTAAAAGTCGGGATGAAGTAATTTTTATTTACTTCTTTTAGTTTTTTTGTGTAGCTTTAGTTTCTTTGTGTAGCTTTGGTCTTTTTGTGTAGCTTTAGTCTTTTTGTGTAGCTTTAGTCTTTTTGTGTAGCTTTAGTCTTTTTGTGTAGCTTTAGTCTTTTTGTGTAGCTTTAGTCTTTTTGTGTAGCTTTAGTCTTTTTGTGTAGCTTTAGTCTTTTTGCGTATCTGGCAAGAACATACTTGTGGCGTACTCCTTTGGAATACGCTTTATGGCGGATCAGGAAGCTCTCAAATATAACACATAATAAAAAAGAAAAAATGAGGATTACCTCATTTTACTTTTACAGTTTTCGAAGAAATTAATTTTCCTTGAGCATTATACAAGTACGCCGTATCTCCTTCGTTATTCCAAATAAAAGAGTACTTATTCCAATACAGCGTGCTTCCAGAGTTTTTACCCGTTCCACTTCTGAGAGTTACCGAAGCTTTAGATTTCAACGTGTATGAAGAAAAAGTATAGGTATGCTTCGCACCCTTGTCCTTGATTTTCCAACCCTTCAGATTTACTGATTGTGATCCTTTATTTGTAATTTTAACATACTCTTGATACGGTTTTTCTTTAGGAGCTCCAACATCTAAATAACTTATATAAACTGAGCTTGCCGAACTACTTGTCTTATCATTGGCACCCAAAGCAAAAGGAATGGTACCCAAAATCAAACACATAGCCAGAAAAATAGCAACTATTCTATTTTTTATCATATTATTACCTCCGATATTCACTCATGTTTTTTGCTATGTTATGGAGTTACTTTTGAAGAGTGTATATTTCTTGTGATATAATGCAAAAAATAAAACTTATATTTCGAAAAATATTCGAATTTGAGTATATGTAATTATACTTGAGTGTTGCCAGCAAAATACCGCTATTCTCCTAACAAAAAAATTAAAAATAATTTGTTCACTTGAACAACAGATCCAAGACCAACTTTTATTTTTAAAGTCAACGGAAGGCAATGGTTCAAGGATTTGAATTATGAAATTTATCAGAGTTATTCTTATCTTCAGAAGCTGCAGACGTGTATCATAAATTAATGAACAAAGTATATAATTCAAGGCAAGAAGAGATGGTTCTTAATATATTTCTTCAAAAATTGGAGCTGCTAAAGCAAGATGTTCACTATGGGCAGCCGATTACCAAAAAACTGATTCCTGCTGAGTACAAAACCAAATAGGGAATTACTAACCTGTTTAGAGTGGGACTACCTAATTTCTGGAGAATGCTTTACACGTTTACTGCCGGAAGTCCAGGTATTGAAATTATTGTATTAGTTCTTGACATAATTGATCATAAAAATATGATAAAAATTTGGAGATAAAAGGTAAACTGAATTTGCAAGTTTTACTCTCATTTACTCTCTTTTTGTAATTTGTCTTGATGAAAAAAGCCTAAAAATTAAAAAACAGTAACATTATCGGTCAAAACGTTGCTGTTAATTTCTTTGTCAACAAAATGGATTGGTTTAATATTTCACTTTTATCCTACATTCGGCAGCAAGTACATCCCAACATTTAAATATCCTTAATTGTTATTTTTTGTAGGTTCAGTTATAAATCAGTATCATGCAGACTGCATATCTAATTTCATTTGTCATTTTTCCCATTTAATATAGATATATATTAATTATGTTATGGTTAACATTTAGTAATTTTTGATTTAAATTAAATTTTAAAAGTTTCAAAAAAAACGATATCAATAGAAAAATTAAATGGATTTTTATGTCGACCTGCCGAATGTGGGTTTTATAATTTTAATTCGCAAGTAATTTTCCAATATTAAAATCTTTAAAAATGGTACTAATTATTTTTGTCATGTATCCTACAAGTATAGCGGAAATGACTGTTCCTTCTCCCAATCCATTTATACTTCTAAAAGCAAAAAGTGAAATGACAATTGCAGTTAGAATCAGTGTACAATCAAACATAATTTTTATATTCCCGAACTCTTTCCTCGTTTTATTAGCAATTGTTTTCACCAGGCCTTCACCAGGATTTATGATTACATTGGCAATAACTTCTAAACGTATACCTAAAGCAAGAAGAATGCAACCAAGCAGTAGAAGAATGATTTCTTGAGAATAAAATTTTGAATCTACGAAAGCGAATATTTTCATTCCAAAATCTATGAAGAAACCAAAAATCGGGCCCACCAGTACCTGAAGATATTGTTCTTTTGGAAAATCTGTTTTTAGTATCAATATTTGAATAAGTATGAACAGGAAGCTTACTAAAAAAGTAGTTACTCCAAATGTAAGAGGAAATATCAAACTAAGTACATATGAGACGCTTGCAATTGGAGAAGTCCCCAAGTTTGATTTTGTGATGAGATCTACTCCTAATCCCATAAAAAACAATCCAGCTACTAAAACAAAATATCTTTTAATCATTTTAAAGTTTACCAACTCTGATATTCTCCTAAAAATAGGCATTAAGCCCCGTTTTTTTAAAGATTAGATTTTTTTCAAAGTTTAGATTTTGTAGAAAACTTCTCAAAATTAACTTCAAGAGGCTGAAAAACGAATAAGTAAAATAATCATCTCATTCGTTCAAATTAACAGAAATTAGTTGTTTCTGAGGATTTCTACAAAGCCAAAGTTTGTGCTATGTTTCCTGTAGCTATTCCTTTTTGTTTATATATGTTTTTAGTAATCCAGTATTCGTTTACCTAAAAAGGAAAGAAAAAAATCCTTTCTCCTCAAAGCTACGAGTGAAGGATAAGAATCTTCAACCTTACAAATCAAAAAATATAGAATTATACGTTTTATAGCCGATGTTAACACAATCTCTTTTTGCGTTTATGCGGATGAAACACGCCTAAAAAAATAGGAATAGTTACACCAAATATTTACAAGGTTAAAGGTTTACTTTGGAAGTCTGAACAGTTTTAAGCTTGCATTATTTATTCTACTTCGATTTTTACTTGGAAATAATCTTTTTATTCATTTTTCTGTATAAATTACAGAAGTAAATTTTTTATATTAAAGGGGCAAATTTTTACGATAACTATCCAGGTTAGATTTTAACCACCTTTATATTTCATTGAATTGGGGCAGGCAAATGTTCTACAAGAAAGTGAATAAGAAGATAGCTCTTTTAGTTTTTTTAATAATTGCCACTATTGGAACATGGTTTATTCTCGATGTTATTTCAATCGGACCAGGGCTGCCCCCTTCAGAGTCAATGCCTAAATGGTACATCCCTGGGGCCTGGCAAGGAAATGTGCATAGCTGCACTTCATTTTTTCCGAAGATTTCCCCTTACTGTAATACAGGAAACTATTCTGGTGGAAAATTCATAAACGTCTGGTACTTTGAGGATGAATCTGAATTTTTAAAAGGGGAAGATATCCTTTATTGTTATCTAAATGTAAATGGTAATGTTTTCCAGCAGAAATTAAATATTAGTGCAGAACTTAAGGAAGTAATTCGCAAGCGTGAAGCTAAAATGTCATATAGTGAAACTTTTGGTCCTCACTCGTTTAATGCAACGGGATATGAAGGCCCTGAGACTTCGGGATATTTTTTAGTGTACAAGAGACCTTTCCTTACAGGGAGAGAAGATTATTTCATAGCTTATTACGGAATCATGGGTACGACGAACCTCACTGAAGAAACACCGGTTCTGAAAAAGTTAATTGCAGAATCTTATTATATGTCTAATGAAAAAGGAAAGGTTGATGATTTAATGGCAGAAGATAAAAAAGTAAAGAACAACTCGTTATTTTCCTGGTTCTGAGGATATTTTTTTGCAAAAACTAAAACCTTATTTCTCTTTTTAAAACATTTTTAAGTTCCATAATCATTTTTTCTCGGCATTAACTGAAATTGGATTCTCATTGAAGCCTATAAACCTTTAAAGTTTAAGATTCCTTCAAAAATGATTTTTCAAAGGATAATATCTCTTATAGTGTAAGGTTTTGCTCGCTGGACCGTAAACCAAACCATTTAATATCATGAAGATAATTTCCAGTTATAATCTTCGTTTACTTAGTAATAGAAGGTTTTAAAAACGTTTATGAAAGGCTGTTACTCGTCCGCTCAGTGGATTTTACAATTTTTTTTAAAAAATAAAATTAAATTTTATACAAAATAAAAAGTATTTTTAAGGAAGATCTAAATTTGGCGGTATTTAAGAAATAAAACGTTATACAACGTGTTGTTTCAAAATATTTTTAAGGCCCTATATTTTCCCTAAAGCTTAAAAAAGGTATAAAAATTGTATTAGTGGAGGAATAGGCTTGAATAAACAATACTTATCAGGTTTTGCTGCAATTCTCATTGCGCTTCTCATAATTGCTCCGGGCATTGCAGGAGCAGCACCTAAGATTGGTTGTACTGTCACAGGTGGATATGAGAATGTTACCGCTTGTCACGCTAAAAGCATACTCGAAGATAAGGGGGCATTCCTTCTGGACGTTCGTACGCCTGCAGAGTATAGCTATTCTCATATTGAGGGCGCGACATTAATACCACTAAAAAATGTGCCATCACATGATCCTGTTAATTTGTCAGACGACCAGTTACTGCCTAACCGAATGAATGAACTGCCAAAAAACAAAAACACAAAAATCGTTGTTTATTGCTATACCGGGAAACGGGGCAGCGTCGCAAGTCAAATGATAGCAGATGCAGGTTACAAGAGTGTATATAATATTCAAGGCGGCCTAACAGCATGGGTAAATGCTGGATGTCCAATTGTAATTGATTCTGAAAAATGGTCAGCTAATTATCCGCATTATGCGTAAGGAAATGACATAGGCATATTATCGGCTTTTGTAGAAATCCTGTGATTTAGAAATTACCAAATACTTATAACCAGAGTACAAAGTTAGAGCTCAGTTATTACATAGGATTTTTACAAAGCCTGAATTTTATACTTTGGACTAATACAGCTGAAGTAAAAACTGAGTAATGTTAAATTTTCAACTGTCTAGATGCCAGCATATGAAAGAATTTATTAACACATATAAATCTTTGAAAGAGACTCTTTTTTGAGCATCTAATTTGTTCAGATCTTCTATTCTCTTTTATTCAGATCTTCTATTCAGATCTTCTATTCATATTTTGATTATTACCTTCAGCGGATTTTTATTTAGTATGAATAGCAATATCTTTAAATGTAAGTAAGTAATTGCTTACTTACATGGAAGATACAGAACAAAGAATCTTAGACGCAGCTTTGAGGATATTTGCCAGTGAAGGATATACGGGTGCGACTACCCGAAGAATCGCAGAAGAGGCAAATGTTGCCGAGGTAACTTTGTTCCGAAAATTCAAGTCAAAAAAAAACCTGCTAAAAGAGGTGTTAATCAACAATCGAACTGTTTTTTCATCACTGGAGGACTTATTCCATATATTCCAGATCGAAAAAGATGTAGACCTCGAGACAGAGCTTCGTATTTTGGGGAAAAATATTGCAAAAGCTATGAAAGATAAAAAGAAGGATAGCAAACGCCGGATGTTTATGTTTATGCTATTTGAAGAAGGAAGGCGGAGACCCGAAGTCTCTGAAGCTCTATTATCTTTTCTTCAAATGAATATCAAGCCTTTGAGCGAATATTTTGATTTGCAAATCAAAAACGGAAAAATGCGTACTATCAATTCCAGGTCTGCAGCAATAACTTTTGTCAGTTATTTTGTCTATACATCTTTACTAAGAGAAGTATTTGGTGACCGTTTTTTGGGTGATCATGATGAGGAGATTGAACGGTTTATTGACATATTCACTAAAGGTATCCTGAAGGTTGAAGAAAACTGAAAAACAGGTGAGTAAATGGAACCAATTATTGAGGTCAAAAATCTTGTTAAAGTTTTTCATTCACGAGGGAGGAAAATAACCGCAGTTAACGATGTCAGTTTCGATGTATTCAAAGGAGAAATTTTCGGCATGATAGGACCAAATGGAGCTGGGAAATCGACTACGTTTTCCATGCTTACCACGTTAATAAAACCTACCAGTGGCAGTATAAGAGTTGCAGGCTTTGATGTTGACAAGCAGGACGATAAAATAAGACCACTTATAGGTATAGTTCCACAGAAACTTAGCCTTTACCCACTCCTTACAGCCAGAGAAAACCTGGAACTCATGGGCAATCTTTACAATGTACCAAAAACGGATATGGAAGTAAAAATTGATTATTACCTGAAACTCGTAGGGCTCGAAGCTAGCGCTGACCGTTATACAGGAGGCTTTTCTGGTGGCATGAAGCAGCGCTTATCAGTAATCGCCGCAGTGTTACACGACCCTCAGATTTTATTTTGGGATGAACCCTCAACCGGTCTTGACCCCCAGACAAGAAACGTTATCTGGAAACTTGCCAGAAAATTCAACGAAGAAGGAAAAACTCTGGTTTTTACAACTCACTACATGGAAGAGGCGGATAATCTCTGTGACAGGGTTGCTGTAATGGACTCCGGCAAAATGGTAGCTCTTGATAACCCTGAACGTTTAAAGGAAACTACAGTGAGTACAAATCTGGAGGAAGTGTTTGTACACTTTACAGGAGAAGAGGTACGTGATTAAATGACAATAAAAACTGAGCTAAGGGATTCATTAATAGTAGCGAAAAAAGAATTCAAAATACTTTCCCGAAAAAAGGCGCTCATAATTCCTCTGGTTTTATTCCCTATAATCATGATAGTCTTTTTTGGCTATGGTATGGGTGGAACAGTCAAAAACGCTCCCATCCTCATAGTCAATGATGATACAGGCAGAGTCTCAAGTTCCCTTGTTCAGGAAATCGGAAGCTATACTGGCAAATACGATGGAAATCCAATGTTTTCGGTGACCTACACTAAGGATATGTCGCAATCAGAGGCTGAGAGTAAAATAGACGCTGGAATGTATAAAGGCGTTCTGCTTATTCCTCCTGATTATAGTGATAGCATAGCCAAAAATGAGAGTACAAACCTGACGCTTCTGACTGACACATCAGACACTACCACAAGTAGCACAATTATCAACTTTATAAAACAGTTGCTGGCGAAAACAGGGTCAGTCTCTTTAAACATTCCCAATGTTTACGGTAATCTGGAATATCTGGACTTCCTCATACCAGGTGTTATAGCTCTTACAGTGTTTATGGGTTCTGTAGCAACCACGGGTTCTGCAATTGCAGGAGAAAAAGAAGATGGTACACTTATTCGTATGCTGATGACGCCTATTAGTAAGAGATCTGTAATTCTCGGGAAAACGATATATCAGCTAATATTGCAATTAGGCAGAGCAGTTATCTTGATACTTGCAGCATATCTTCTATTGGGATTCAATATGAATGGTAGCTGGCTTCTGATTTCACTGGTGCTTATTGTTTTCACTCTCGGTGGCGTAGGGATGGGGATAGTCATGTCTTCAAGAGTAGAAGATATGGAATCTTTCTTTCAATTAAACATGCTGGTTACTATGCCATCCATGTTTGTTACAGGTGTGTTTTTTCCCTTGAGTTCGGTTCCTGACTGGATGCGTTATATAGCTTATTGCTTGCCTCTGACTTATGCAATCGATGCTATGCGTACTATTATGATCAAGGGTCAGGGTTTGAACGCTATATCTAACGATTTGATGATACTCTCTTTGTTTGCAGTTGTTACTTTTACTTTAGGTGTCCATCTATTCAGGAGGGAAGCATAAAATGAAAAAAGTTATAATAATCTCTCTTCTATTGATTGCTATGATATCATGCGCAGAAGGCGCTTCCAATTCTCCGGATAATTACAATATTCCCCAAAGTTTTGATCTTGGAAAAAATTACTATACTGTAAACGGTAGTCCTGATCTTAACGCCAACATTATTGGGAGTAACGAGTTTGATAGAGATCAAACGGCTACTTTGAATATTAATGTGATGAACAAAGGCAAATTATTAGGATTCAAAAATGACAAAACTCCCTACGATTCAGATGAAATCTATGCTGCCCAGACTGAAATGAAACTGGAAAGCAGTATAGTGGACGCTACAAACGTAGTAGCTTCTCTTTCAACAGATCCTGGCAGTCCGATTGAGGTCAAGTCAGTCAGCCAGGAGATCGGTTCCATAAAAAGTGGAGAAAACTCAATATCACCAGCAAAATTTGATATAAAAATCGATAAAAAAGCAAAGGCTGGAGAATATAACCTTTACTTGAACCTTTCCTATGATTACCAGAAAAACGTGCAAATATCGAACCCAAATGCAGTTGCTCAGACCTATGACGCAAATCGCTGGTATGGAATGATGAATCAGAATCTGACATTAAAGATTAAGGTGAATGATCAGGCTGATTTTGAGATTGTAAACACTACAGGTAGTCTTTCTCCAGGTGGGGAAAATATGATTGATATAACGATTAAAAACACAGGTGAAGAAGAGGCAAGAAACGTTAAAGCGATAGTAAATCCAGCTGATCCTCTAAGCACAACCGATAGTGCTGCATTCCTATCTACTATAGCACCTGGAAGTACTGCTGTTGCAAAGATTAAAATTAAAGCAGATAGCGAAGCTGTGCCCAAAGAATATGGAATTGACACTGTATTAAAATACGAAACTCCAGAAGGCGACATAAAGTATACCGACATCCTTCAGGCTCCGGTAGAAGTCAAGGAAACTGGATTCTTCGAGAAACTCTTTGGGTGGATTTAATAATAGAGAACTCCATCAGGAATACTCTTTCAATTAACATATAAGAATATATAAGTGAATAGATTAAAATTCAGTTGAGAGTTTTTGCTTAGTTCCTCACTTGATCTAAACACAAAACTTCATCTTTCTTATATTTCATTTTTGTTCTGCATTTTTTGTGGAGGCATGTCGAGAATTCTGTAAAATATGATTTTTTTTGTGTGTTTTTTTCTTCATCACAAAAAGCGAACCTATCATTTTTACTGATGCAGAGCTTTTGTGTTAAAATCTATGTATTTCACTGAATATTCTCTACAATTTGCCACTGAAGTTAATGCAAAATAAGCCAGGAACAAAACTTCCCAAGCTTCCAGGGCAGTAGCTGCAAAGATGCAGATAGAAAGAAACTCATGGCCTTCTCAAAATGAAGTACTTTTCCCCATAAACAATTGAGTCAAGGTAACCAATGTAAAAACTTTACCTGCTCATTTAAGGAATAACTTGAAATTAAATAACGATATTTTTTATGTATAATTGTCAGTAATAAAATAATATTAAAAATTGGCTCAAATTTAAATTTTAGTTATATAAAGTCTTGTTAACCGAAGGATTTTTTAAGTTTGACTGTGTAAAATAATTTATTTGTCACAGATTTGGGCTTCTACCGACGTTGCTGTTCGTTCCATCACCCATCTCTGTGATAAATACCCAGATGAAACAGAATTCTTCTTATTATATTTTACTTCTTTGGTTAGGTTATCAGTTTTCAAGTCAGAAAATCCAGTTGTTTTCATTAAAAAATACTGAATGCAGTATACAATTATTAAGTGGTAAAGTAAAGTATTATAGTTGCTGAGGTCTTCTTATTCTGTCTGCATTTACATGGATACTTTTTAATTGAAGTGCTTCTGAACCAATGGCTCAAGTTCTATTTTTTATGAATGTTTATAGATAATAAGATAACTGCAAAAATGATTAACCTGAGAAAGAGAAGACTTTTGTTGATTTATTTTAACTCGCTTTGTCAATTATTTAGAGCTGAGGTTTTGCCATTTTTCGTTAAATTACTTATTTTTTCCAAATACTAATCAAAAAAGGTTATTTTGCAAAAAAATTAATTGCTTGTCTTTTAAATAGATTTTTAAAATATATCGTAAGGATTATACCTGATTAAGGCTATTTTAAGTTTGCAATCTAAAAACAAACCATAAAAAGGCATAATCCATGATAAAAATTATTGATAAGGGATATAAATATTTATTGCTACAACTGAGTGATTTTTTAGGAATTGCAAAAACAATAGTTGTAAGTCTGAAGAGCATTGAAGGTCGAAAAAAATATGAAAATCTATTTGGAAAAAAAGTTAAAGACAAAAAGGAAAATATAAGAGTTTATGCTCTTCACCCCAACCAGTCACTGCTTATAGATTTCATAAGTAATCTTTTTGAGAAACCAATATCTTTAGCCATCTTCCACGATTATATTCTTTCCAAAAGTCCTAATTTTAAAATAATATTCCAGGACACTAATAAAAAGAACAAGAAAAACGCAAAAAGCAATAGACGTTGTATAACTTTAGTACTTCAAACATTACTTTCTGACTTTTTTGAAGGCACAATAGATATCCTTAAAAGGAAAATTAATATCCCTTACAGAGTTAAACCTTTGATTGTTAAGAGTAAGGACTACATGGAAACTGTTCTCCCCCTGGATCAAATACTTGCTTTTCAACATATTAAAACATTTAAGGGGTATTTAGGTAATATTTTTGCACTAAACCCTTCGCTTGATTCTTATTTCAATGACCTTCAAGTTTCAATGGAATATACGCCTCAACTTGAAGAATTGGCTTTTAATAACATTTTCAAGTTAGAAGTATCAAGATGCAAACTTGGGTACTCCAACCTTGAATCATTTATTAGAGATTACAACCAAAATCAAGCTTTAAGACAGGAGTTAAGAATCAGAAGCAAGGGAAAAATTACTCTTTCATCTTATCGACGAAATTTAAAAATGATTTATCCTTATCTGGACAAATATGCAAGACTACTGATACAAGAATGTAGAAATTTTAACCTTATTGGTGATAAAATCTGGATTTGGGATAGAAGATTTTTTGAGTGTAATTGCAGTGGTTTGAAAAATAAAGAAACTGGACTGCTTTCAGATCCAGATGCTGGACATTATGTCAAGAAAACAGGCAAATATAGTGTATTATCAGGAACAGGATACACTGATACATGTATTGTTGATAGCTGGTGGGGTTTACCTGTTTATTGGGATGCAGTAAATGCTAGCAAAAATGACAACACTATATTTCAGGATACAATAAACCAGTGTATGGAATCAACAACAGTAAAACCGTTTTTTGTGATAGCAGACGCAGGACCTGATAGTCATTCTTCTAATGAAACTGTAGTTGAAAAAGGGGTTATTCCAATCATAGCAGCAAGAACAAATAGTGCTGGAAATATCTTGAAAACGGAAAAGGGAACTCACTTTAGAGCTCAATACATCCCAAGAATTTACCATAAATTGCTTGGAAAATTGTACAATATTAGAACAACTGTTGAAAGAAAAAATTCAAACGATGTTGTTGGATACAAGAGATCAAAAACACCGACAAGAGGAAAGGTATGGGCCAAAGTGTATGTGTCAATAAGCAATATTGCTTCATTACTTACGGCACTTACGGCTTTTAAAGTTGGAAGACACAACCTGATAAGAGCACCAGGAGCTTTTAGAAGGTTGAATATCTGAGCAACTAAAAGTAATTTTTTCTTAAAAAAGAGAATTTAATGCTTTTAATTGAAGAGTAAAGCATTAATTGAGATATTGGCAAAGGCTCAGCTATTTTAAAACAACAGGAATTGATTTCTGCAGTCTCAGTAGTTCCCATTTGTGAACGTTTAAAATGTAACAAATTTTTTATACTGTGGTTGACTAAATTCATTATTCACGGAATTCCTAATTTCCAGGAGTTCGGGTTGGGATATAGTTTATAGCTATATGGCTGGAATAGACTTCTTTGGTCAAGCTTTCTTTTTAAGAAAGATTGGTTTACAACTATATGGCTGGAATAGACTTCTTTAGTCAAGCTTTCTTTTTAAGAAAGATTGGTTTACGGCTAACACAGATGTAATAGACTTCATTGGTCAAGCTTTCTTTTTAAGAAAGATTGGGAGGCAGTTTACGGCTACTAAATCAATGATGAACTTCTTTGGTCAAGCTTTCTTTTTAAGAAAGGGTGCGGCTAATAAAACTCAAACTGCGGTCTGTCCGATTAAAACTGACGAATCCGCAGTTATTTCGCTTCCTTTCAGGCTTACGGTTTCGGGAATCCTTTTTACTGTGATTTTACTCCTCTCCTTCGTTTACCTTTATGATTTTATGGACGAAGCAAAGGAAAAAGCAGCTCTGGACGAAATCTCAAGGCTTACGGCTGCTGCCGAACAGCTCTCCTTGCGTGGAGAAGGAAGTGAAGTTTCCCTGGAGCTCAGACTGCCTGAAGGCGTAAGTGTGGATTTTGGGGCTCTTCCTGGCAGGCAGGACAAATGGCCTGCGGATGCGAACAATTACTGCGTCCACACAGGAGAGAAAAGCACTTTCTATTATTCGGATGCCTCTTTCTCAAACCCTGAACTTAACGGGCCCGTCTTTCTTGGTTCGGGCAGGCACAGGCTCCTGCTCTCAACAAAGCTTGAATCGAAGTCCGGAAAGCTATTCGTGCTTATTTCCGAAAAAGAGACTCTTAATAAAATCTGATACTCAGGAGAAGATATGCTGTGAGGGATTTTGCTCGCGATGACTCTGCATGGGCCGATTTCTTGATTTCAAAAGCGGCTCTAATTCTTGCAAGCGTTATCCTTTTTGCGGCACTCTTTAATCTGGTTGCCAGTTTCAAGGAGCTTGAAACCCGGGAAAAGCTTGATTTTCTTGCCCTGGACTTTAAAACTGCAGTAGATGAGGTCGGATCGGGCAATTCAGGACCAGGCAATTCCCAGGCCGGAGCTCAAGAGGAATTTCAGAGTGGGTCTCAAAATGAATCTCACGAGTCTTTCTATTGTTTTAGCGAACAGGAAATTTTCAGGGATTTGCCTTTTGCGGGAGATATAAAGGTACGGGTTTCGGGAGAATACGTCTGTCTGGAAGCCGAGTCAGGGGAACAGAGTTTCAGGGCTGTAAAACCCTTCGCCTTCAGAATTTTGCCTCTTAACAAATCTACCCTACACGAAAAACTCAGTGAGGAATTTGGAGCTCCAGGCAACAAGGAAACTCCTCTTACAGCTAGTTATTCTGAAATTGGGGCTTTCCTCCAGGCATTGGGGGCCAAAGAAACAGTCTTGAACCCAGGTGAAAATATCTCATTAAAGAAAGAATTCATTTATGTGAAAGATGAGGAGGAGGTCTCTACTTTTGGCTGCGTCCTTGTTTATCAATAACTCCCTGTTTATCAATGATCTGCTCGAAGCTCTACTCAAAAAGAGGCTCACAGCTACAGCTCGGCTCGAAGCTGCCTTAAAAACTGTGAAAAAAACGTGTGCATTAATGTCCAGGGACGAACGTGGGGTGCTTGAACCTCATACCGATTTACTCTCCGTAGCCCTTGCAGTGATAGGTTTTATGGTTTTCGCAGCCCTGATGTCACAGACCTACCTTGGATACGAAGACCGTTCATTTGCTCTGGAGAATTACGAAACAGCGTCTCTTCTTGCCGAAAAACTGGCAGATACTCCTGCCCTGGAAGCAGAAAACTCAGGCTTGCTTTCGGCAGCTTCCCTTGACACACTTTCGGGCCCGAATGGAGCTAGTGAAAGAGCAAAGCTTTTTGCAGCTTTTTCCGGGAATTACCGGTTCCTGGTTGAAGTCCGGACAGGAGACGGTCAGTGGCACTGGCAGATCAAACCGGACAATGCCGAGACTGATGCTTTTGCCGACGACCTGGAAAAAGTTGCAGCCTCTGTGCCCGTCGTTATCGAACTGAATCCTGCCGAATCAGTCTCTGGAATCCTTACTGTGGTGATTTATAAGATAGAATGGAACTGAAAAAGAGAGGCAGTAAATGAAAAAAGCTGGATGGAAATTGGAATGAACCTGAAAATGAGAAATACGGCATGAAAGTGAGAGAAATTGCATGAAAGAGAAGAGAAACGGAGAGCCCATAAAGAGAAGCAGGGAATTAAGATTAAGAGAGCAGGATAAGGTAAGATATCCAATAGTTCCTAAAATCCTCTGGCAATTCCCAAAGAAAAAAGGTAGGCTAATTGCAGAATGCTCAGGTTATTTCACAGTTTTTGATGCCCTTTTTTTACTTGTTCTAATCTCGCTTGCAGGTATCCTGCTAATGCCTTCCATGCAGGCAGAAAAACAATATCATGCAGCCGGATATGTCACTTCTTCGGAACTTGATGTTTATCTGCTTGAGTCACTGCTTTCCTGTAAACTTGAGGACTTCGAATACGAAATATCTCCTCTTGCAGCTCTAAATATCTCAATACCTGAAAACTCGGTTGTGGAAAATTCTTCTCATGCCCTCTTCGGGAAAGAACAGAAACACAGGACTTTTGCTGACATGGTTGCGGAATATCTTGCTCTTTCCCTTGCGATCTCAAATAATGATTCTTTAGTTTTCCTGAACCCTCTTGCTGCAAACTATTCTACCAGGAATGAGGAGACCATTTCGGCATATCTGGGTCAGAAAGCTGCAGGAAGGTTTTCCTACAGGTTTGAAGCTTACTGGCACCCTGTGGGAGCTTTTCCTGTACAAAGCGAGCTTATTATTGGGGAAGAGCCTCCTGCAAATGCAATCCGACAAAGTACAAAGCTTTCCATGCCCCCTTACGCCAGCCCTCCTTCAAAAGCTGTTCTGCTTGCTTCTGTCAACGACTCAGTACTTGAAACTTCCCTGAACTCTTCAGATGAAGAAGCCAGCAAGATACTCTTCCAGGCTTTTAATGCTTCACTTGACGCAGCAGCCCTGGAAGGTGCAGAGGTACTTACCGGGCTGCTCTTCCCATCGGATTATTTTGGGTCGGGTTTTGGGGAGGAAAATGAGGAATCTTTCCAGACCCTGATCTACGGGGTTTCTGAAAATCCTGTAGAGAGAAAGTCTGGAGAAGAAGCTTTTACGGTATATTTTTCGGATTTACTTGAAGCCGGGTTCCAGGTTGATTCCGGGGCTGTTTCTGAAAATGCATCAACAGCCGAGTTATCTTTGCTTGAAGACATGATGACAGAGTATATAAAAAGTGAAATTCGGAGCGAGCTTGAAGGTGAATTCTCAGATGAGGTCAACGAAACGGTTTATTCCGTTCTTGAAGCTGAAAACCTCTCAGAAGCCCGCGATCTTCGAGATGCGCATATCGAGTCTGTTTACAGGCAAATAAATCCGGGTGGGGCGCGAATAGTTTTGAGCTTCTGGAACTCTGCCTCATGAACCTGAATGTATACTTATGATATAATGTTCATGGAAAACGTGCTTACCACTGAAACTTTTCAATCTGAAAGGAGCCAGATGCCTCACTGTCCCAACACAAAATATATATGTTATGGTGCGTTCTCTAGTGATGTTTTTACCGAAAAACTTACGCTTTTCCAGGGATTCCTGAAAAGCCACGCAGCAGTTTGCTGTGGCGGATTAAATCTCCCGATCGATGTGTTGGTCCGTTATAGTCGGTAAAGATATAACTTCCGCCCGAAGAGTTTTCTTCAGGGCATCGATCAATTGATATCAGGAGAATTATTATGGCAAAAATGCATACCAAAAGAAAAGGCAAGTCAGCTTCCACCAGGCCAATCAGAACCGAGCCGCCTGAGTGGTGCAAGATCGGCGCAGAAGAAGTTACTACAATCACTCTTGACCTCTGGAAACAGGGTGTCTCCACTGCCGAAATCGGAATGACTTTAAGGGACCGTTACGGAGTTCCTGATGCAAAGCTTATCACAGGCAAGAAGATCACAACCATTCTTAAGGAAAACAACGTTTATCCGAACGTTCCGGAAGACCTCACCAATCTGATTGTGAAGGCCCTGAGGCTCAGGAAGCACCTTTCTATTAACAAGAAAGACGTCCACAACAAGCGTGCCCTTAACCTTACTGAATCCAAGATCAGAAGGCTTGTTAAGTACTACCAGCAGGAAAAGGTACTTCCGAGAGACTGGTTCTACAAGCCTGAAACTGCAGAAATGATGATTACTAGGTAAAACCTGGAAATCTTTCTCTGGTCGGTTTTGCCTCTCTGGCAAACCGCGCCTATTTTAAAATCCGATTTTCAGACGGTCTTAAAACTTGACCAATTTCTACAATTGAATACTAAATATTTTTAACAGCAAATTTAGATAGGAATTTACTCCAAAATTCAGGTAGGAGTTAACCTTATAGTCGAACATTTTATCCTAAAGTTCTATACTTTTTGGATATGCTCTAATTCTGAGAATATATCCTGCTTTCGGCAGGTCGACATAAAAATCCATTCAATTTTTCTATTGATATCGTTTTTTTCAGAACTTTTGAAATTCCATTTAAATCAAAAATTACTAAATGTTAACCATGACATAATTAATATATATTTATAATAATTGAGATAACAGACAAACCCTGCTATATACATAGTCCGTATGATACTGGTTTTTAACTGAACCTACAAAAAATAACAATTAAAGATATTTAAATGTTGGGATGTGCTTGCTGCCGAATGTAGGATATATTCAACAGACGGTCAATTAATTACACTTCTTTTATAATCAAGTATTAATCGCTTCCGCTTCAAGTCGTTCCCTTATTATACGTAGGGCTCTTATTACCTCCTCAGGGCCAAATTCACGTGTAAGAGTCTTTAACTTGTCAAGGAAGAAATTTGTTGCATTGCCGAAGGGTGGGCATACAGTGCTGTTACATAGATATTCGACGCCTTGAGTCATGTAACCTCTACTGTTGCCGAACCAGAGTTCCTCAAACTTTGTATTAATTGCACTTCCAAATGATACCGAGCCAGGCATGGTATTGTGGTCACAGAGATACAGCTCACCATTGGAACCGATAGTAGCAAGAAAATTATGATAATTACAGCCAGCAGCTTTCTTCCATAGTTCATATGATTTATCTTCTACATCTTTTTTAGAATGAATGAGTATGACAGAAAAATCATCTGAATTAAAGTCATTTTTCGTTTTTTCAAGCAATTCAAAAGCTTCATCTAAAATATTTTTATCTTTGCTCAAATCCATATTCCCGCCAATATCGCATTTGAATCTAATGCTGTCAGCGCCGGCTTCTTTAACCAATCTTGTCGTTTCATAGACTTCCCAGTAGTTATCCGGAACTACAACATAGCTTATTCCAAGCTGCATTCTCGATTCTCTTTGCTTCCTTACTCTATCCAGCCCTTTTATATTATTAATAATTTGTTGAAAGTTGTTTTTAAAAACCTTTTTGTTCCTGTATTTTAATAAATTAAAAGTACGCGGGCCAGCATCAAGGCTTATATTAATATAATAAACATTGGCCAATGTATCCCATGTTTCCTCACCCATTAAGATTCCGTTGGTAAAAAGACCAACCGCTCTTCCTGCACCGTTCAGACGTTGTATAGCGTTTAGCGTTGTTTCCCTCTCTAATAGTGGCTCTCCAGAAAAGCCTGAAAATTTGATGATTTCAACCTTTAACCCGCCTATCTGAAAATTTAATATATCATCGACAATTTTTTGAATGTTTTGTATGTTTAGATAATCAGGAAGCCTTAATACAGAGGGGTTGTTCTCAATTTCCTTAGCTATACACCATGCGCAGTTCAAATTACAGTTACTGCTCACTTGAATTTCTACTTCAAAAGGCGGAAAGGGCTTGTTTTCTATAAACCTCTCAAGGTAGGGCATTTTACTGAACTTTCTCTCCCATCGTTTGTCATAAATCAAGTTTCTTACATAAGTGTTACTGAGATATTGCCAGAGTATTTCTATTATTCTTTCTTCTGTTTCTTCCATCAACACACCTTTGTTCAAGATCTAAAATTCTTAAAAATTTTAGACGAATGATAGTTAAGTTGAAGTACAAACATGTGTTATTCAATATGCTTAGGCTTCATGGTAACTGAGAAATCAATGATCTTAAACCATCAACTAACTAAAACGTAAATTGATCATAGCTTCTAATATGCCTGGTTTTGTATTTAACGTGTGTAAAGCCAAATTCTTCAATTCTCTTTAAAACTTTACTGATAAGCCCAATTTAAAAGTTTTTGTTGTATTGAAATTTTATGTCTGTATCCTTGTTTAATTGGGCGAATGTTCATGAGCTTGTTATATACTAATACCAATTTTATTTATTAGGTGTGATCCTTTTCAACTGGAAAATCACATTCAGCTCATGCTAAATAACAAAGAGCAGATCCTGTTGCTTGCGGCTGCATACTCTATTATAATTAGGACGAAAGAAATATAACTTTTTGAACAAATAAAAAGTCTAATATAGTATGAAATAAATTTATTTTTTAGTTTCGACAAATATTCTAATTGAAAACGGGAGATTTAAATTAAAAAGAAAATATAACTAAATATAATTATAATCGGATTTAACATAATCGATGGTTACTATGAAATCTGAAACTGAGTCGAATCCTCTAAAGATTATTGTTGCAGGTGACGTTGTTGTAGACTGGTATTTTTGGACAAGATACTCAGACCCAAAAGATGAGACTCAATATTCTTGGCAATTATTTAGCGGACAGAATATGCAACCTAAACTAGGTGGTGCCATTTTATTATCGAAAATATTAAAAAGTATGTGTAATAAAAACATTTCGATACATGACCAAATGCCCACAGAATATGAAAATCAGCCAAATTTATGGGAATCGAACCTGCTTAATGATCCTAATAAAGCTATAATACAAGTATTAAAGCTAGATTTATTTCCCGATTGGAAATTAAATTCAAAAGATCAAGTATATAGAATTAAAAAATTTTATGGATCTGCGACTCCTAAAATAAACAATGGCGACAATGAGACTTATAACCCAGATCCTTTGGAAATAGTGAATGATTTCGAAGATGCGGATTTTGTTATAATCCATGATGCTGGGAATGGATTCCGTACAAAAAAAGAAAAATGGCCAAAAGCAATAATTAGCAAAAGAAATCCATTTATTATCCACAATGTGAATCTTCCACTTTTTAAAGGAGAACTTTGGGATCATATTATTGAATATCATAAAAATAAGTTAATCTTAATTCTAAGTGCAGATGACTTAAGAGAATTAGGAGCTAATATAAGTCGCTCAATATCTTGGGAAAAAACAGCTCTTGACTTTTTATGGGAAATAAATAATAATGAGAATCTTTCTGAGATCAAAAATTTACCTAATGTGATTGTTCGATTTGGCCTTGAAGGCGTTATTCATTATAGTAATATAGACGGAAAAATAGTTTCAATATTATATTTTGATCCTTCTTCTATTGAAGGTGAATTTTGGGATAGTAAAAAGTTTGGTTTAATGAAAGGAGTCGCCATAGCTTTTACTTCTTCATTTTCTTCTATATTAATAAACGCACAATCTAAAGGAGAAATCAATGCTGAAGATTATAAGAAAGCAATAAAATTCGGCATGTCAAAGTTAAGAGAATTTCATTGTAAAGGCCACGGATATGATACGGAAAGTAATGATAAGAAAAATAATAAAAAACAAAATCCTAACTTTTTTGGTGGTATTTATGATTTGCCTAAGTTTCAAAATGTAGATGACACAGGAATGATGGGACATATTGAATGTGTAGAATTACCAGACACTAGATTTTATAAAGAACGAGATCCGTATTTTTGGAGTATTCTGGAAGTAAAAACTAAAGGTAAAAACCAACAATTAGTGGATGTAGCTGAAAAAATCGTTGAGAAAGGAGCGTGTATTCTTAAACAATATCCAGTGGGATATTTTGGAAAATTAATCACTGTAGACAGAGCAGAAATAGAAAGTTATCGAAGTATAAAGAACATAATGAATGGATATATTAACTCTGAAAAAGCAACAAGGCCTTTATCAGTTGCAGTATTTGGTTATCCTGGTTCTGGAAAATCTTTTGGGATCACACAAATCGCACAAACAATTGATCCTGAAAATATATACAATATGAACTTTAACGTTTCACAATTTACATCTACAAAAGACTTATCAAATGCTTTCCACAACATTAGAGACCTTTCATTGAAAGGAAAAATTCCACTTGTATTCTTTGACGAATTTGATTGCGAGTTCAAAGATCGACCCCTAGGATGGTTAAGACATTTTTTAGCTCCTATGCAAGATGGAGAATTCATGGATTATGGAATTATGCATCCTATTGGCAAATCAATCTTTGTTTTTGCAGGAGGATTATTCCAAAACTTTCAAAAATTTTGTGAGCATACAGGCGTTCACTCAAATAGACTAGATATATTAAATAATAATCAAAACTTGGTGTTTAAAACAAGCTTTCCTGAAAAGTGCCCAGATTTTGTAAGTCGCTTACGGGGTTATGTAAACATTCTTGGACCAAACAAAATTGATAAAAATGACGATGCTTACATAATTCGCAGGGCAATTTTGTTACGTTCTTTAATTGAACAAAAAGTTCCAAATATAATTATAGAAGGAAAGAACTCAGAGCATAGGGGATTTGGTAACAGAGTAAATGGCACTGCAAACATCCAACGTAATCTATTACGTTTTCTCTTGACAGTACCAGAGTATATACATGGAACACGTTCTATGGAAGCAATTATCGATATGAGTAGGATTAGAATGAATAACTCTTGGACTGTATCCTCATTACCACCTAAAGATCAACTGAAACTCCATGTTAATGGAGATGAAATTACGGATCATTTACAGAAAATATTATAATAGTCCAATTTGATTACAAATTGGTAGTATTAAACCTTTTCTATAATTATTTAATTACCGGCAAGACCTTTCAGAAAATCTCTTTTTTCAATTCAAAGGTGATCACATGGACAAGCAATCAAAAATTTACTTAGCTGGGCATCGCGGCCTCGTAGGTTCTGCTCTGAAAAGAAAACTCGAATCAAAAGGCTACACTAACCTTGTCTTTCGCACCCACACCGAACTTGACCTTATATGTCAGCAAGCAGTAAACGAATTCTTTGCTCGGGAAAGACCTGAATATGTCTTTTTAGCCGCCGCAAAAGTGGGTGGAATCCTTGCCAACATTACATATCCAGCGGAATTTATCTACGAAAACCTGATGATCGAAGCAAATGTCATTCATGCCTCCTATAAATATGGTGTTAAAAAGCTACTTTTCATTAGTTCCTCCTATATTTATCCAAAACTTGCTCCCCAACCTTTGAAAGAAAAATACTTGCTAACTTGTTCTCTCGAAGAAACCATCGAAGCCTATGCGATAGCTAAGATTGCAGGTATTAAGCTTTGTAAACATTATAACCAGCAGTATGGGACAAATTTTATTTCAGTGGCATCTACTAGTCTCTACGGGTCGAGTGATAAACTTGTCCTAGATACTTCATATGTAATACCTGCATTGATCCAAAAATTTCATGAAGCTAAAGTGAATAATGAACCTGAGGTAGTTGTTTGGGGAACTGGAAAGCAATTTAGGGAATTTATCCATGTGGATGATATGGCGGATGCATGCGTTTATTTGATGGAGAATTATGATTACTCCGAACTTGGGGAGTTCATTAATATAGGAGTTGGAGAGGATATCACAATTGGGGAACTTGCTGAATTAATAAAAGAGATTGTAGAATTTAAAGGAGATATCAGGTGTGATGCTTCAAAACCTGAAGGAATTCCAAGAAAATTGATGGATGTTACAGCACTGAATGAACTGGAATGGAAGGCTGTTATTTCACTGAAGGATGGAATCAAAGACATTTATGAGAGCTACATAATATCTCAAGGAATACGGTGATGATGTCTGCTATTTTCTATATATTGTGTACAGTGCACATCATAAAAAATTTAATTCTTGCCTTCTTTTTCCTCTCAACAGAAATTCCCTGAATCCTCTATCCGGTTTCATCTGTCCAACCACAGGTTCTACGGTAGACATTCTCTTCTGGTACTTTTCTGCTCCTTCTTCCGTATCCAGTTTAATCCTCATATTCTCCATCAAATATTCTCGAAGCTCTCTTGATGTTGTTCTTTTTCCACTTTCAGTACATGCATTCTTCAACACACACAAAGAACAACAATCGCAGACATAATATCGTAAATTCGGTTCATCTTTTCGTTTTTATTTTTCTAAATGAAATTTCAAATGCGGCAGGACAATAATAACAGTTTTTTCTTCTCTGATTATTTTTGAAATTGCTGCTTACTTTTTTCTTACATCCTCTCTTCATCGATATCTCGCCATTGAAGAAATTCCAGAGTTGTCCCCGGTTTTTACACGTTATGTACAAGTGCAACTTCAGGATTTCCTGGAACTACACAGCGCATACCTGCAATCTCCCCGATAATTACAGGCAAACCATACACCTCCTCGATAACCTGAGGTGTAATTATCTCGGCGCCCCCTTGCGCGTGAATTTTCCCTCCCTTCAGGAAAATAAACTTATCTGCATACCTGAGGGCCTGGTTAAGGTCGTGCATTGTCATTATGGCTGCAATTCTGTGCTCAAGGACAATCTGCCTGATAATGCCCAGAATCTCAACCTGATTTTTCATATCAAGGCTGCTTGTAGGTTCGTCAAGAAGGAGGACTTTTGGCTCCTGTACGAGTGAACGTGCAATTGCGACCTTCTGGAGTTCACCTCCGCTCATTTCATCGATATATGAAAGGCGGAGTTTTTCCATGGAAAGTAACTTGAAGACAGAATCGACTATTTGAAGGTCTTTTTCGGTAACGTCCCATTTGATATGGGGCCGCCTTCCGAGCAAGACTGCATCAAAAGCTGTCAGCCTTCCCGTTTCCACCCGCTGGGGAACATACCCGACAAGGCGTGCGATCTCCATTGTTCCAAGGTCAAAAAGGTTATTTCCATCAAGATGAACTGCTCCTCCTTTGGGGCGGAGAATTCTGTTAAGACATTTTAAAAGTGTAGTCTTACCAACTCCATTGGGCCCAAGGATTGCTACAATTTCTCCTTCCTCGATAGAAAAGGCTATTTCATGGAGAATTGTACGGTTGCGATACAAAAATTCAAGTTCCTCTACTGAAAGAATCATCGTTTATACCCCTTAAGAAGTAAGTATATGAAAACAGGTGCTCCCATGAAAGCAGTAAGGATAGATACGGGAAGCACATATGGCGATATTATAAGCCTTGCCGCAGTGTCTGATGCCAGAAGCAGGATTCCTCCAAACAGAGTAGAACCGGGTATCAGGTATCGCTGGTCATCCCCTATGACCCTTCTAACCATATGAGGACAGACCAGCCCTATAAACCCTATAACCCCAAGAAATGCAACAATCACTGCAGAGACCAGGGCTGCGATTACCATTCCTACTAACCTTGTCCTTTCCACATTGACACCGAGACCCTTTGCGGTCTCATCGCCTGCATCTATGGCATTGTAGTTCCAGCAATTGGCAACGAAGAATATAATTGCAAGCAACACAACGCCAGCCATTATCTCAAGTTCCGTCCAGGTTACTCTTCCGACATCGCCAAAAGTCCAGAAAACGACTGCTGCAAGCTGGGTATCGTCAGCAAAGTACTGGAGGAATGCCGTGCCTGCGGTAAAGAGGGAAGAAAGCGCAACTCCTGCAAGTACCATTACCTCGGGCGAAGCCCCCCGTATGCTCGAGATTAGCAGGATCACTCCTGTCGCAAGAAGGCAAAAGAAAAGAGCTACCGTTGTTGTCAGGTAAGGGTTGTTGATTGTCACAGCATTTGCAACTGTGGACTGCATTTTTCCGGTACCGAGGACCACAACAGACACTGCAGCTCCGAAAGCACCGGCATTTGAAATTCCAAGCGTGAAAGGAGATGCAATGGGATTACGCAGTATAGACTGCATTGCAACCCCTGCAACCGAGAGCCCGGCTCCTGCGACTATTGCAGCCAGAGCTTGAGGGAGCCGGATGTTCCAGATAATTAAATCCCATTTTGTAGAAACGCTGTGTCCCGTTATGGTTTGCAGCACTTCATTAGGTGGTATTGTCACTTCTCCTACCGAGATCGAGTAAATAAGCATAATGAAGAGGAACAGAAGTCCCCCCATTAGCCAGAAGTATTTTCTGCGTATGTACACAAGATAATCTTCTGGAACTGCTCCTTTGGCAAAATGCACCTTTTTATACCCTCCATCTTATTGCAGAATTTGTTTAAAGCCCATATTACTGTAATTTCCGTTCAGATCTGAAAATACAGGTTTACCAACGAAGAAAGTGTATATTTCGTCAGCTTTTGCTTCCGGATCGATATCTTCAAACCTGTCCGGATAGAGCACTTTTCCGATAAAATAAGCGTCTGCAAGTACGGACTCATAGTTGGTGCTGTAGAAATTATAAGGGATTACTCCATAGACTTTTTTATTTTTCACAGCCGAGAGTCCTGCAAGGGATGTATCATTTTTCAGTTCTCCAATTGCACCTTCATTATCAAGCTGGAGGGTACCAACATCGATAAATATATACTCGGGATCCCAGTCTACGAGTGCCTCCTTAGCAATATCCGCATGCTCTGTGCCCATTCCGGCTGCGACATTCTTTGCATTCACCCAGAGGAATGGCGAGTAAGCAGGTTCTGTAGCGATTATTCCATGAGCTCCAGCCATACCAACCCCGCCAATATAGGCAGTTTTTCTTTCAGATTCCGGAATGTCGGCAGTCCTGTTTTCAAGATCCTGCATCGTAGCATTGATATAATTGATTACTTCCTCTGCTCTTTCCTGTTTGCCTACTACCTTGCCCATTATTCTCAGAGAACTGTACACTTCGGCTTTCTGTGTCTCATTATTCAAAGACCCGTAAGGGAATGCGACCACAGGGATGCCGGTTTTGTCCTGAAGGGTGTTGGCTTCAGTGGCAGTAGGTGCTGCTGCCTGTCCAATCATACTGGCTTTCAAAATAACCTGAGGGTTAACTTCAATGATTTTCTCCGGGTCATCTTTACCCCTGGCCTCTCCAATCAGGGGATAGTTTTTGAGCTGGGGATTCGCATATACATAAGGGCGACCCTCATATTTGTTTTCTTTTTTATCCATGCTGTCAACCCCTACTACGTAGTCCTGAGCCTGCAGGTATAAGAGGTAGCGCAGGCACCCGGCTCCTGAGCAAACAATTCGTTCCACATTTTCAGGTATGGTGACTTCCCTGCCAAACCCATCAGTGAGTGTAAACGCTCCAGATTCTGCTGCATTATCGGCGCCTGAAACTCCTGAAGCTTCTGATGAAGCCGATCCGTTCTGATTCTTATCAGATGAGGACTTGTCCGCACATCCTGAAGCCACTACCAGGGCAGCAATGAGCAATCCTATAAAAATAATTTTATATATATTATTACCATAATTTAATTTCATGTTACATCCCTTTATGATCAAAGAGTAAAAGTATTACATAAAATTAACTAAATTCTCTCAGTTTAATATCTAATCTAATGAATTTTTTGAAAATGATGAGCTATTATGAATTTTAAAGCCAGATAAGAATAAACTTATGGTGTAACCTTAACCGACTTGCTTTTAATTATTGAAAATGAAAAACTATGATAATGGCTGTTTTTGGTAGCTCAATGCCTTTAAAAAGTTAACTCCGTGAAAAATTAATTCAGTGAAATTGGAACTAAAGAGTGGAATAAAATTAAAAAAATAAGATAAAAACACAACAAAAATGACTCAGTATCAAAATCCAGTGATGAACATAAAATAAAAAATCACTAGATTTTGTAATTGGCCACAATCCTTGAGATACAACTTCGAGGTTGAAGTCTTTAAATGTCGAATATTGATGTTGATGAAAACTGGACTCTTCTTGCGAATTCAGATTTTCAATCAATAAATGCAAAAATCACTAGATTTTGAAACAGAGTCACAAAAATAAGATAAAAAATAATTCAGAAATATATAAAACGGTATGAAGTAATTTTTGAGCAGACTCCAAAACTAAAAATTACTTCACGCAATCTCTCGAAACTACCGATTGGTAAAACGAACTTTTTTATACCTCAATCATAGCGGAATCTGTTTGAACCCAAGGTTGTCGTACTGTCCATTAATTTCAGAGAACACGGGTTTGCCAACGAAGAAGGTATAAATTTCGTCGGCTTTTGCTTCCGGATCGATATCTTCAAACCTGTCAGGATAAAGCACTTTTCCCACAAAATAAGCATTTGCAAGCACAGACTCATAGTTGGTGCTGTAGTAATTGTAGGGAATCACTCCATAGACCTTTTTATTCTTTACAGCCGAGAGACCTGAGAGAGACGTATCATTCTTAAGCTCTCCAATTGCTCCTTCGTTACCAACCTGGAGAGTGCCGATATCAATAAATATGTACTCAGGATCCCAGTCTACAAGTGCTTCTTTGGCAATATCCGCATGATCTGCACCCATTCCGGCTGCAACATTATTTGCATTCACCCAGAGGAATGGTGGATAAGCAGGTTCCGTTGAGATTATTCCATGGGCTCCAGCCATACTCACACCACCAATATAGGCAGTCTTTCTTTTGGATTCCGGAATATCGGCAGTCCTGTTTTCCAGGTCTTGCATTGTAGCATTGATATAATTGATTACTTCCTCTGCTCTTTCCTGTTTGCCTACTACCTGACCCATTATACGAAGTGAACTGTATATTTCAGCTTTCTGCTCTTCGTTCTTTAAAGAGCCGTAAGGGAACATGACAACAGGAATATCAGTTTTATTCTGAAGCGCATCGGCATCAGCACCATTGGTTGCTGCCGACTGGCCACTTGTGCCGGTTTTCAGGATGACCTGGGGACTGATGGAAATTATCTTTTCAGGATCATCGTTGCCTCTGAATTCCCCAATCAAGGGATAGTCTTTAAGCTGTGGGTTTGCAAGAGCATAGGGACGACCTTCAAACGCGCTTTCCTCTTTTTCTAAGCTATCAACCCCTACTACGTTGTCCTGAGCCTGCAGGTATACAAGATAACGCAGGCATCCGGCTCCTGAGCAAACAACCCGTTCCACATTTTCAGGTATAGTAACTTCCCTACCATATCCATCCGTGAGTGTAAACTCTCCAGATTCTGCGGCCTTATTGGTGTCTGAAACTCCTGAAGTTTCTGATGGAGATGATCCATTCTGATTCGTATCAGATGTGGATTTGTCCGCGCACCCCGAAGTCACTACAAGGGCAGCTATGAGTATTCCTATAAAAATAATTTTATATAACTTGTTATTATTATTAAATTTCATATTACTTTCCTCTAGTTTCAGAAAGCAAAAGTATTACATAAAATTAACTAAATTTTCGTAGTTAATATTTGATCTAATACATTTTTTTAAAATGATGAGTTATTATAACTTTCAAATCCAGATAAAGATAAACTTATGGTGTAACCTTACCCGACTTGCGTTTAATATAGAAAATGAAACACTATGATAGTATCTGTTTTTTGGTAAATTAATGTCTTTAAGAAGTTAACTCCGTGAAAAATTGATCCAGTGAAATCGGAATTAAAAGGAAAATAGAATTAGAAGAACAAAATAAAAACACAACAAAAATAAGGCAAAAAGAATTCAAAAATAGATAAAACTGTATGAAGTAATTTTTGAACAGACTCCAGAACTAAAAATTACTTCACTCAATTTTTCGAAACTACCGATTGGTAAAATAAACTTTTATATACCCCAATCATAGCGGAATCTGTTTGAACCCAAGGTTTGCATGCTGTTTGTTCAGGTCAGAGAACACGGGTTTGCCAACAAAGAAAGTATAAATTTCGTCAGCCTTTGCTTCCGGATCGATATCTTTAAACCTGTCCGGATAGAGCACTTTACCTACAAAATAAGCGTTTGCAAGTACGGACTCATAGTTGGTGCTGTAGTAGTTGTATGGAATCACTCCATAGACCTTTTTATTCTTTACAGCCGAGAGTCCTGCGAGGGACGTATCATTCTTTAGCTCTCCAATTGCTCCTTCATTACCAAGCAGGAGAGTGCCAACATCGACAAATATATACTCGGGATCCCAGTCTACAAGTGCTTCTTTGGCAATATCCGCATGATCTGCACCCATTCCGGCTGCAACATTATTTGCATTAACCCAGAGGAATGGAGGATAAACAGGTTCCGTTGAGATTATTCCATGGGCTCCAGCCATGCTCACACCACCAATATAGGCAGTTTTTCTTTCGGATTCCGGAATGTCGGCAGTCCTGTTTTCCAGGTCTTGCATTGTAGCATTGATATAATTGATTACTTCCTCTGCTCTTTCCTGTTTGCCTACTACCTGACCCATTATACGGAGGGAACTGTATATTTCAGCTTTCTGCTCTTCGTTCTTTAAAGAGCCGTAAGGGAACATGACAACAGGAATACCAGTTTTATTCTGAAGCGCATCGGCATCAGCACCATTGCTTGCTGTCGACTGGCCACTTGTGCCAGTTTTCAGGATGACCTGGGGACTGATGGAAATTATCTTTTCAGGATCATCGTTGCCTCTGAATTCTCCAATCAGGGGATAGTCTTTAAGCTGCGGGTTTGCAAGGACATAGGGGCGGCCCTCTACTTCGCTTTTCTCTTTTTCTAAGCTATCAACCCCTACTACGTCGTCCTGAGCCTGCAGGTATACAAGATAGCGCAGGCATCCACCTCCTGAACAAACAACCCGTTCCACATTTTTAGGTATGGTAACTTCCCTGCCAAACCCGTCCGTGAGTGTAAGCTCTCCAGATTCTACTGCCTTATTGGTGTCTGAAACTCCTGAAGCTTCTGATGGAGACGATCCATTATCACTAGATGTGGATTTGTCCGCGCACCCTGAAGTCACTACAAGGGCAGCTATGAGTATTCCAATTAAAATAATTTTACATAATTTATTATTGTGGATAAACTTCATGTTACTTTCCTCTATGTTCAGAAAGTAAAAATATTACATAAAATTAACTAAATTTTCTTAATTGTTATTAAATTTTAATATTTATCCTAAAATGATGAACTATTGTGACTTGTAAAGCAGATGAAGATAAACTTACGACGTAACCTGAACCAGCTTTCTTTTAATTAATGAAAATAAGAACGTGAGAGAGTGGCTGTTTTCGGGTGAATTGACGCCTGCAAAAGGTTAACTCCGTTAAAACTGATAAGGTAAAACGGAGCTAAAAATAAGATAAAACTAAAAATTAACACAAAAATTATTATTTACTAGTTGTCTTAAAAATTTAGTTATTGGTTACATATTATCTCTGAATCGTATAGGTTGATGAGAAACTATCAAAGATTATGCTCAATAATTAATTGCCATGGCAATAGTTTATTATTTTACGATTTCCAGGCTCATATCTATCCATCTTGATTTATGGATAAGGGAGCCCATAGAGATGACATCTACTCCTGTTTTTGCATAACCTTCAAGGTTTTCCTGGGAAATTCCTCCGGATGCTTCCACAATAACCGAGTTTCGAAGCCCTTTTCCGCTAAGTGTTTTGAGGGTTTTTTGGATAGCTTCAGGCTGCATATTGTCCAGCATTATAATATCAACTCCCAGTTCTGCAGCGAGCACAGCGTGTTCTACAGACTCAACCTCGACTTCTATTTTCCGGGTGAAGCTGGTTTTTTTTGCGGCTTTAATTGCGGCTTTTATTCCCATCAGTTTAACGTGGTTATCCTTAATCATAACCGAGTCAGAAAGGTTGAATCTATGAGTATCCCCTCCGCCTGCAGCTACAGCCAGCTTTTCGAACTTCCTTATGCCTGGAGTGGTTTTTCTGGTACAGGCCACCCTTGTAGTCTCGGAATACTTCCTTACCGTATCCACGCATGCCCGGGTAAGAGTGGCAATCCCACTGAGGTGCCCGAGGAAATTCAGAGCCAGTCTCTCTGCCCTGAGAATAGATACTGCTCCTCCCTTTAGCCTGAAAATTATCTCCCCTTCTTTGAGACAATCCCCGTCTTTAAGAGTGGTTTCAGCCTGAATTCCAAGATAGCAAAAAATTGATTCGGCTTCTTTAATCCCCGCAACAGTACAGTCTTCCTTAGTGAAAATAATAGCTTCTGCAGGTTTATCAGGTACGATAGTGCACGAGACATCATCGTATCCCAGATCTTCTTCTATAAAGCTTTCAACCTCTTTGATAAGCATGATTTTTACCCTGCTATTTTATGTTGGACGGATTTATAAGAGGTACGGACGTTTTGGTGTTTCTTTCACTAAGAAAATAATCTCAACAGAAGGCTTTAAAAGAGGGAAAAGAATACAGTACCCGATTCTCAGTCTTTAAAGCCGGGGACCAAAATTTAAAGATCAAGGTTTATTGATCATTTACAGGAGCCTGAAATGCTGAAAATAGGAGTTATTGGTTGCGGATTTATTGGTGGACAGATTTGCAGGGCTATTGATAAAGGTGTTATTAATGCGGAGTTGTATGCTCTCTCCGACTCTTCTGAGAGCAAAGTCCTGGAACTGACAGCCTCCCTGAAAAGGTACAGTCCTGCCTCAATGACGATTGAGGAACTACTGCAAAATGTAGACCTTGTTATAGAAAGTGCCTCTCAAAAAGCTGCCAGGTTAATAGTACCGCAGGCTCTTGAAGCTGGGCGCGATGTGATGGTTATGAGTGTAGGCGCTCTTGCGGACGAAGAACTCAGAGAAAAGCTCTTCAGACTTGCAAAGCGGAATAACTGCAAGCTCTATTTCCCTTCAGGCGCAGTTGCTGGTATCGATGGAATAAACTCCGCCTCAGCAGCGGAAATATCATCAGTTACCCTTACTACCAGAAAACCGCCTATGGGCCTTGCAGGAGCTCCACATGTTGAAGCTCTGGGAATTAAGCTTGAAACAATCGAAAAAGAAACCCTGCTTTTTGAAGGGCCTGCCTCGGAAGCAGTTAAAGCCTTCCCCGCAAATGTCAATGTTGCAGCCACAATAAGCCTGGCAGGCATAGGCTTTGAGCGGACAAAAGTAAGAGTAATCGCTGACCCTACTCTATCCAGAAACGTACATGAGATAACTGTAGAAGGCGAATTCGGGAAACTTTCCACAAGAGTCGAAAACCTTCCCTCCCCGGAAAACCCGAAAACCAGTTACCTTGCAGCCCTTTCTGCAATTTCCACCCTGAAAAAGATCCTGAGCCCGGTCCAGATTGGAACCTGAATTGACAAAGAAGTACTTGAAGTTAACATACTACATCATTTTACTCACACAGTAAAAAATGCAATATATTTTACTGGCTCATTAAGCGAAAGAGCAGAAATTATCACATATAAATTAGTCCACTTGAGCACAAGCGTGGCGCCACTTGACTACGCCAACCAGGTCGTCCGATAAGGTCGTTTTCGATCAAGCCTTTTTTGAAAAGGCTTACGCTCAAGCAGTTTTTTCAAAAGGGTCGCAGGACTCGGGTGGTAACTTGGAAGCTCACAAAAATACAATTCACAAATATTATTCACAAATATTATATAGTGCGGGAGAGTTAAGCACGTAAGCTCTCAGGAGCAAATGGCATGTGTGCAAAAAGAGCGCGCTGGATGGAATATCCGTCGTAGCACTCCTTTTTACGTTTACTCGCCTGTTAAAAGTATCTTATGCTTAAACTGGTTATTTTAAGCTTGACCTTAATCTCAGACCCGGACTCTTGTTTCCGGATTTTATTTCAAAAACTTACGGTGGTCCCATGCAGCAAGCAGAGCTAATAAAAAGGATCAAAGAACTCAAAATAAAACGAAATGCAGTTATTCTTGCTCATTACTATTCCCGTCCTGAGGTTCAGGATATTGCAGATTTTGTAGGAGACTCCCTGGGCCTTAGCCAGGAGGCTGTCCGTCAGACTGCTGATGTCATTGTTTTTTGCGGCGTCCATTTTATGGGAGAAAGCGCTGCAATTCTCTGTCCTGATAAAACGGTCCTCCTGCCGGAAATCGATGCCACCTGCCCTATGGCAGACATGGTGGATATTGAAGGTCTCAGGAGAGAAAAAGAAAAACATCCTGATGCTGTGGTGGTCTGCTATGTTAACAGCTCGGCTGCCATTAAAGCCGAGTCTTACATCTGCTGTACATCTGCAAATGCTGTTGAGGTGGTAAACTCCCTGGAAGCTGATGAGGTTATTTTTGTGCCTGATAAAAACCTGGCTGCCTATGTAGAAGCCAGGACTGACAAAAAAATTATTCCCTGGGAGGGGCACTGTCCAACGCACCATCAGATCCTGAGAGAGGATGTCCTGAAAATGAAGGAAAAGCACCCAGAAGCGAAGTTTATTGCACATCCTGAATGCCGCCCCGAGGTTCTGGAACTTGCAGACCATATTGCAAGCACACGAGGGATGATAATGTATGCAAAAAACTCTCCTGCAAAAGAGTTCATTATAGGTACGGAATGCGGACTCCTCCACGGGCTAAATAAGGCAGCTCCCGAAAAGAAATATTACTGCGTTTCGGAATTTGCCTGCTGCCCGAGCATGAAAATGGTTAATCTTGAAAAAGTCCTGGTCTCTCTTGAAAAAGTCCAGCACATGGTCACTGTCCCATACAATGTGAGGACCAGAGCAAAAGAAGCACTTGACCGAATGCTCGCGGTAAAAATTCGATAAGCATCTGGTGTTTTAAATCTTGTGTGTGAGATTCACTAAATTTCAATGATGAGAAAAATAGTTAGAAGCAGGTGAGAAGAGAATCTCACATACTTCATCTAACGTATGTTTTTCTCAGATCTTTTTCTTAAATATGCCATATCCAACAAGAAGCATGAAAAGCGGTAAGGAAATTGCCATAAGTATCCTTGCTGTTCCCATTGGATTCTTTATTCTACTGCTATTATTTCCTGCATTTCCGTAAAGAGCTGCTTTTCCTTCGCTTCCCAGATTTCTCAGGGTTTCCTGTATTTTTCCTGCCCCACTGATTTTCATTAGATTTTGCCCGGTATATTCCGTTATTGCAAAGAAGGAATAGCCAGGAGTTTCCGACTTAAAGTAAATATAATTATCATCTTCTCCAACTTTTTCCGTGTAAAGTGGCTGCCAGTTACTATCATATCTTTGAAGGACTACCTGAGCCTCACTAATATTATTATCTTTGATCCATGTCTTCTCAACCTTAAACTCTACAAACCCACTATTAATGGAAGTCGGAAGCCCTGCTCCACGATCTCCTACCCAGATATTCACATATTTATATACTGTGCCTTCAGGAGAGGTCTGGACAAGGATGGATCTGTTTTTAAGTTCTTCTACAACTGTTGTTGTTTTTCTGAATGTTTTCTTAGGATCAAATTCAATATTTACAATGCATGTGGCATTTTTCGTAAAATCAAACTGGACAGGATAACCACTCACGATACTCATGGTAGAAAGTTCCTGAGCAGCAATATTGGTTACTGGCTCGCTAGAAACAAGATTCATACCTGAACCACTAGAATCTGAATCCTCATTTCCAGTATCTGAACTCCCGTTATCTGAACTCCCGTTATCTGTACTTTCTGTATCTGAACTTTCGGTAACTGAACTTTTAGTATCTGAACTTGTGTTATCCGAATTTTGGGTATCAGAATCCCCGCTATCTGAACTTGTGTTATCCGAATTTTGGGTATCAGAATTCCCATTATCTGAGCTTACGGTATCTGAATTTTTGGTTTCTGAATTTCCAGTATCTGAATTTTTGGTACCTGAGTCACCGCTACCTGAGTCTCCACTACCTGAGTCTGAATCTCCTTTGCTAGAATCTACGTTATCTGAACCGGAAGTTGAATTTTTATCATCCGAGCTAGTGCCCGAATTTCCATCGTCTAAGCCTGAATCGGAATTACCATCATCTGGGCTAGTGCTTGAATTTCCATTGTCTAAGCCTGAATCGGAATTACTATCATTCGAGCCTGAATCGGAATTTTTATCATTTGAGCCTGAATCTGAGCTCCCATTATTTGAGCCTGAATCGGAATTACCATCATCTGGGCTAGTGCTTGAATTTCCATTGTCTAAGCCTGAATCGGAGTTACTATCATTCGAACCAGAATCGGAATTTTTATCATTTGAACCTGAATCCGAACTTCCATCACTTAAGCCTGAATCTGAACTTCCATCGTTTGAGCCTGAATCTGAACTTCCATCACTTAAGCCTGAATCTGAACTATCATCACTTGAGCCAGAATCGGAACTACCATTACTTGAGCCAGAATCGGAACTACCATCACTTGAGCCAGAATCCACTTTGTCCGTGCCTGAATCTCCGGAACTCGTATCTGAACTTCCGCTATCTGAGACTGAATCTCCTGTATCTGAACTTCCACTATCTGAGACTGAATCTCCTGTATCTGAACTTCCACTATCTGAGACTGAATCTCCTGTATCTGAACTTCCACTATCTGAGACTGAGCTTTCGTTGTCTCCTAGAGCATGTACCATGCCGGGAGCCATTCCAAGGATTGTTAGCATTATCAATAGTATATAAAATAGTGAATTACAAAAACCGGCTTTCATTTTTTATTTGCCTCCACCCACATGTCCGTAAGCAGAAATGTCTGGTACGCAAGTAAATACAAGTAACCATGTAATTTATAGAAACAATATCCAGGGGTTTACTTTAGTAGATTTTTCCCAATAAGTTGTTAGTCTAACCAATAAGTTGTTAGTCTAAAGTTGTTAGTCTAAGACATATTCTTTGTTCCAAGCCAATGTTTTGAGTTTAGTAATAGCAGAAGCAAAACATGATTTAAAGGTCAGGAATCACATTGATTACATCTGCCTGTCTCTTTGAAGCTGGCTAATACTTAACAGATACCAAAGGGAAGAACGGCAAGAAATAAACTTTGTTTTACTTAATATTATCCTTTCAATAATATACTCATAAAATTACGTGACATCATATATACAATTTGAGTCTTCCTACCAAGAAGAGATCGATCAGATCAGCCTCTTGAGCCAAAATCGTTGAGCCAAAACCGTTGAGCTGAAACCGTTGAGCCGGTTTATCACGCCGGATGGTTTGGGGATAAGGCTTTCAAACTCAAATGTTACCAGGGGTTTTCGGTCAAGCCTTTTTTCAAAAGGGTTGTGGTTAAGCCTTTTTCCAAAAGACTCGAGATCACACCCATTGGGTGACCCGAAACGAAGTCTGAGTAAATCCGCCCTCCTGAGCTCGTTAAGAATGTAGCCTTACTTGCCCATCAATCGATCCTCTTGGGTCGGCTTATTATCTTCATAATGATTCAGCCCTCTTGAGCGAACGAAGTGAGCGAAAAGGGCACCGTCCTCCCGAGACGGGACTCGGGTGACGGGACTCAGGTGATGGAACTTGGGCGAGAAAATCCGATACCTTTAATACTTTATAATACTGCTTTGTTGTGATGTCTGCAGGCATACGCACATATCTGGAGATTATGAGATACGAAAACTGCCTCATGGCAGGTTTTGCAGCTATAATCGGAACACTGATAGCTTTTAATATCCTGGCATCTAATGCCCCCAATTCTTATAGCCCTGAAAATTTTCCTTTCTGTTTATCAGGCCTTGTATTTCTTGTCGTATTTTTGGTTGCAGGCGCAGGAAATGCCATTAACGACTATTTTGATGTCAGGATAGACTCAATCAATCGCCCGGAGAGGCCGATTCCATCAGGCAGGATAAAATTAAAAGAAGCCCTTTATTTCTCTTATACTCTGTTTACCCTCGGTATACTTCTGGCTTTCTCAATCAACCCAATTTGCGGGGTTATTGCCTTATTTAATTCACTATTGTTAATATTCTACGCAAAAACCCTCAAAGGCACTCCTCTTTTGGGAAACATGAGCATAGGCTACCTTACCGGCTCAAGTTTTTTATTCGGAGCCTCGGTTTTTGGACTTGAAGGACTCAAAGCCCTTTTTGTGCTTTTCCTGCTTGCAGCCCTTGCGATTACTGCTAGGGAAATTGTAAAGGACATTGAGGACATGGAAGGGGATAAAATGGAAGGAGCAGATACGCTACCTCTTCGGGTCGGAGCAAAAAAAGCAAGCTACCTTGCAGTACTTATAGGTTTTCTGGCCGTAGTTTTTAGCCCTCTTCCTTACCTTCTGTCGATGCTTGGACCACATTATCTTTACTTTGTACTTCTAGCAGACCTTGGATTTCTTGCAGCTATCTACCAGCTTCTTGCTCGCAACAATCCTACGAAATCTTCAAAAATGTTCAAGATCGCAATGTTCTTTGCGCTCATTGCTTTTATTGCCGGGGTATAAATTCCCGGACAAAATTCTTCTCAGCATACAGGACATTTTCCTGCAACAAGTTCCATGGAGAAAGCCTGTATATTCTCAAGTTCTTTTTCCATTACCTCAGCCACTTCTTTTTCTACCTCGCTCGCAGATCCTTTCTTCATAACGAGCTGGGCAGTTGCAATCTGAGGCTGGTCGATTGGAGTTCCGATTTCACTCAAAAGCCAGACATAAACTTCTGAGATATCAGGCACCTTACTATAGATCTGCGCTGCAATCCTGTGGGAAAGAAGGTTGTAAACCTTTCCTGTATGGCTTACAGGATTTTTACCTGCGGCAGCTTCACTGCTAACAGGACGGTTTAGCGGAATTATTCCGTTTACGCGGTTTCCACGCCCTACCTGCCCGCCATCTGCATCTTCTGCAGAAGTACCGGTTACCGTGGTATAAATCCCCTGCAGCCCCCTGCCCGGAATGTCCAGAGTATTAAGGGAGACTGTCGGTTTCAGACACATGCAGCCCTCAAATTCAGACCTTGCTTTTTCTGCAAACCCGGCAGTAAATTCCTCAATCCGGTTGTGCAACTCGATTTTCTTTTTAAAGTACGCTTCTTCTGATTCGACAAACCTGTCCACAAGCGGCATTGCAACGGTCAGGTGCATATCTTCCCTGTGCCTGAGCCCCATAACTTTTACATCTTCTCCGGACTCCGGATATTCCTTTTTGAACTTTCTTGAGTTCAGATATCTCTCGCATTCGAAAACAAGCTTCTCAGTAGGGCTTAGAGGGGCATATCCAACTGCTGCAGAAGTGTCGTTTGCCCCTAGGATCTTTTCTCCCCTGCTAAAGATATCCGTAAGTTCTGCAGAACCTCTTTTTAGCTCGATCTGGTAGATAAGATTTTCAGGGTCCACAAAGCGGAGATTATCCTGGAGCCATTGCTGCGCCGTACTGACCGCAAGCTCGGGAACATCGATTTCTATCCCCTGCGCTTCAAAAGTAGCCCTGTCCCCGATGATAAGTCTCATAGGGCTTACAACTCTGCCTCCTCCCAATTTTCCCTCCACTTCCCCTGCAACGAGCATGCCTTTGTCTATATTATAGTGCAGGATATTCCCGAAAGTCTCAAGGTACTTCTGGCTCAACTTTACTGAAATTTGTTCCATTATGGCATCACAGATATAGTCCGGATGCCCCAACCCTTTTCTTTCTACAACCTCAACTCTCTGGCGGTAAACTTCAGATGCTTTTAATTCGTCTATAACTATATTTCTCAAACTCTTACCCCCCAAGTCTTTAAAAGGCACAGTTCCCTTAAATGCAGTTCCCTTAAATGCAGTTCCCCTAAATGCAGTTCCCCTAAATGCAGTTTCTTTAAATACGGCTTCCCTTAGATACAGTCTCCTTAAAGACACGTTTTCTTCAAAAGTACGATTTCTTAAAAAGCACGGTTTACTTAAGGCATAATTCCTTTAAGGCTTGATAAAATTGGTGTCTACTATTCCTCACTAAGACTCATAGCTCGATAGTACAAGTCTGAAGTTAATCCCCCTTATTAAACCCCAAGACTGTTATCGGACTAAATTTCAAGCCTCTGCATCTGATTATATTTCAACCTTCTCATCTGACTAAGTACCTAGATTTTTATTATTATTGGCTTCGATTTCAATCGTTATAAAGGCTTGAAAATCAAAGTTATTAGATAAATTCTATTTCTCCCGACGGTCCTTCTGTGCTTTTGTTTCTGTTTCCGGACTCTGGCTCATTTTCGTTTTCCGGAAGATGCTTCAGGTACTCCTGTATCATCATGGGAAAAACATTTGCAGGTACAAAGCGGACTCCAAGCTGTTCGGCCCACTTTTCAATCCCGTAATCGCTTGCAATTACTGCAGCATCAAGCTCCTTGGCAAGGATAAGAACATCAATATCAGGAGCACTATCAAGAATCCCATATCTCAGGGCAGCTCGATATTTGTTCCGGAATTTGCCAATGATCCCTCCAATTACTTCCCTCTCAACCTCTTCCTTATACTCTTTTTTCTTGTTTTGTGGATTTTCCATAAAGAGGCATTCAGTAGCTGCCTCCCATATCGCGTCCTCAGCTACTCCCATTCCCCGGTTAATTCTTTCCCGCATATAGGCAACATATTCATGAAAGATCTGAGAAGTTACGCTAACTCTATACCGGTCAGGAGACTTTTTTACAAGCCAGGTATCTATTTTAGCCACGACCTCCCTGTCACAGCCGTTGCGGCTTGCAAATTCGTACATCTCTTTATATACTGACGGATAGGGCACGTAGCAACTTATCCCGAAATGCAGACGAGCATCGGCTATCAGGTCAAGAATCGCTTTCATTCCCTCGCAAAGGGACGCATAGCCCATAACCTCACGCGTCTGCAGGTCCGTTAATGCTGTAGTATCCAGCACAAATCTCTGCTTAAGCATTTTTTCGAACCCTTTTGAGTAATCTTTTTTATCGTCTTATGTATTGACCAAAGATGAATAAAATTCTTTGTTTTATTCCCTTTATATTCTTCCTTTTTAGCTTATTAAAGTAGTAACTCCCTTTCTGTTTGCTTGATAACTTCCATTCTACTTACTTACTAACTTTTATTCTACTTACTTACTAACTTTTATTCTGTTTACTTGATAATTTCAATTCTGTTTGCTTCACACCGTTATTATGACCATTAACAACTTTCATTCAGATTATTTACTATATGTTAATTTTTCTTCTGTTTTTGTAGTCCACCATTTATTCGGGAGGCTCTTTTATTTTTAGATCAAAATCAATAACTGTATATAGTTTCAAGGCCTATATTTTCATAGGGAAGTTTAAAACCAGAGACTAGAAAGCAGTTTAAAATTCATTTTTGTAAAGTGTCTTCTAATGTTGTTTCGATTCAAATGAGAAAAGTATTTCCGAGATGACATGGTAAAAAACGTTTTTTAGTTAATCCGTATTGTTTGCTTTTCCAGCTCTGGATCGATCTTCTCGAGGTTGATATGCTGGCAAGACAATGCCAGCAGGTAAAACACAGCTCAACGGTGTGAAAGACTGAGCCGGATTGGACACCTAAAATAGCCCGATTCGGTATGAGTATGGGTAATAAGCTGAAACTGGGGAATATGATTTGAGTGCAAACACGGAGACATTGAAGCCTTGTGTAGGCTCAGCACAGGGTTTGGTGAGAAATCCTCTGGACATAGGAGGCAACACAATGAAGGAGCATTGTAATATTTGTGGTCGGGAACTGCTGGAAGATGTACTGGTTGTAGACACCAGCCTGGATATGAAACCAATAAAGTTCAAAGAGGTTCATGGAGATAAGTCCGATCTGATATGCATTGAGTGTGCAATTGATTCGGTTGAGAATCCACCTTTCGTATGTTCGAGATGCGGCCAGCCAATCGAATTTAATGAAAAATTCTATGTATTCAAGGAGGCAACCACAAAACCAGGCGGCCCCAAAGTTGACTTTAAAGAAACATGTCTCGATGACAAACACATCTGTAGCACATGTTTTTATGAGATCATGAACCCGGTGGGTGAAGAAAAAAAGATCTAAATGGAAAAACCTTTTATAAACTTCATTCACTCTTCCAAAATTTTGAATCTTTGGACACGGATCAGGTTTCAGTTCCTGGAAAATCTCGCCAAGATAATACAGAACTGATTCTTCAGTTCTGTCACCCGCTTTTTCTAATTTTTCTTTGTTTCTATTATCTTTCTTCTCTATTTGTTTAGGACTTCCTGTTTAGAACTTCTGGCTAAAAGAGTAATTTTTGGAAATTTTTTAAGGGGCTTACCCACAGATGCATGAACTTTAATTTTACAAAGCATAAATATTAATCTTATAAAAATAGATAATATTGACCTAATAAGCGCAATCTGATATACAAAATCTGATGAACTGAATAACTGATTTCGAAAGGCCTGAAACTCGATTAATTTGTTCGGTTAACCTGTTCATAACCCTGGGGGTAAGTGATTGAACGGAAACAATGTGATCGAAATCCAAGATACGACATGGGGAGAAGTGGTAGAAAGTTCTAGAAAGCCGGTTATTGTAATGTTCTACAGCCCGACCTGCCCTTATTGCAAAGCTATGGAACCTTATTTTATGAACTATGCAAGGGAATTCAAGAATTCAGCAATTTTTGCCCGCATGAACATTGAAACAAGTCCCTGGACTGCTAAAAGGTACGGAGTTCAGGGCACGCCTACGTTTAAGTTCTTCTGTCACGGAAGGCCTGTATGGGAACAGGTAGGCCAGATTTATCCTTCCATACTGAAAACTGCAGTTGAAGATATGATCCATTACGGAGAAGAGTGCATAAGAAAAAGCACTCCGGTTGGTCAGGATATTACAGGATACGCTTGAATCAACCTAACTGAAGTATTAGAGTTAAGAGTATTTTTTCAATCTATTGAGCCCTCAAGTAAGGGCTCTCAAACTTTTGCATTTTTCAGTCATAATTTTTTCAGAGATTTTTCTCGTATAATTTCTTATTTACAAGTCCATACTCATCAAAGGCTGTCCTGAAGCTTGTGAGAATGCTAAGGGTTGTGCCAAGCAGGGTTGAAACATATTGTGCTATCATGATGGTAATCTGATACTTAATGGCAACTAGAGGGCTTGCTCCCCCAAGGATCTGTCCTGTCATCATCCCTGGCAAAGTGACGATCCCCACGGACGCGATGTTTGCTAACGTGGGTTTTACTGCAGCCCTTAAACTTTTTCGCAGGTATGGGAGAACAGCCTCATACATGCCCGCCCCAAGAGATAAGCTGTAAAGATAGCGGTTCTCATTTCGCTTGATATCGCTATAAAAGTCACCTATCCCTACCACATTTCCTCGAAGAGAATTTCCAAGAAACATGCCCGCTATAGGGATCAAGTAGCGTGCGTCGAAAAGATTCTCCAGATTAATAACGAATTTATTGAAATATAATAGAACCGCCAGGCTTGAAAAGGCAATGGCTAAAATGATAGGCGCAAAGAGTTTTTTTACATTAAGATCCACACTTTTTATTGCCGTATAGGACGCAAAAAAGATCATTATTCCTACCCAGGCCAGGTTTAAAAGCCCGTTATTCAGGTTAAAAATAAAGTTCAGAAAAATGCCTGCGAAAAAGAGCTGGATTGACATCCTGAAGACAGCTTCCAGAGTGCTTTTTTCGAGTTCAAGCCGGATTTTCCAGCTTATGAAAATCGGAATTGCAAGTAAGAAAAAACAGAAAATTAACGAGGTGTAGCTAATATCATAAATGGGCATTTTTTCAGTCTTCTTGGGTTTTGTTTTTTGTTTATTGATTCGTTTATTAGTTTGTTTATTATCTTGTTTATCGTTTTGTTTGAGGGATGGTTCTGGAAGTTTCTCAGGACCTGGTTTCAAGATTTATTGTTTCCATCCAGTCGCGTTCCCATTCCCTATCATGGGAGACGATCAGAAGAGTCCAGTCTTCTCGGGCAAGGAAATAATCTGCAATCTTCTTTTTTAATTTCGCGTCAAGAGCGGAAGTGACTTCGTCAAGTAAGTATATGTTCCTGTTAAGGAGAAGGGAAATGAGGATTCCTATTCGCTGCTTTTCTCCACCCGAAAGCTCTTGGAAATTCTTCTCAAGAATATCGTCTTCCAGTTCTAGCTCCCGCAGAAAAGCCCTCAGTTTTTCATGGTCTAGTTTTTCTTTATTTGCCCTGTAAGAAAAGATATCGTCTAAGAGGCTTTTGACCTTTCCTTCCCCAAGGTCAGTATCCTGTACTACGTAAGCGATTTCCTTTCGAGCCTCCCAGCAGGTTCTTGAATCGATTACCCGATTCTTGAAATAGATGGTGCCTTCCGAAGGCTTTGTAAAACCAAGCAGTATTTTTAAGAGGGTGGTTTTTCCTGTTCCGGACTTTCCCCGCAGGAGAATTTTTTGGTTTTTCTTTACGGTCAAGTTGAAACCTGAGAGTACCTGTCTGTTCTCAAAAGAAAATCCGATGTTTTCGTATTTTATCAGTTTGTTATTTAACGGTTCAGCAGACATGTTCTTAAGATCTTACCATGAGAGTATTAATATTACCTGATTATATTCTAGCCTGATGCTTTCAGTTATTAATATCCTATATAAAATACATAATGATTTTCAGAGTTCTTAATGATTTTCAGGCAAGATTGTGTTCTAGGCCAATGGTTTCAAGTATTTTACACGCGCTTGAAAGGAATGCATAAAGAGAAAGTTTATCATATACTATGTGTTTTCAGATAATCCAATATCAGCTCAAAAATAATCTGGAATTGATAATTCTCAAAGAGATAATTCTCAAAGAGATAGTTCAAAGAGATAATTCTCAAAGAGATAGTTCAAAGAGATAATTCTCAAAGAGATAGTTCAAAGAGATAATTCTCAAAGAGATAGTTCAAAGAGATAATTCTCAAAGAGATAGTTTTCAAAGAGATAATTCTCAAAGATATGGTCTATCATACCTTTTCATGAGGGAAATCGAATGGATTGTAATACTCCAAACAAAAAACTTTCGACCCCAATCAAAGCTGCAAAGATCAACCCCGACATGAGTGTTGATGATCTTGTCAGGGAATACAGAGGCTGTGCCTTTGGAGCAGGCAGGCTGGCTGAGGCCGTAGAAATCTATTATGAGATGCTTGCTTCCGAAAAAACTACGAAATTTTTTGGGCTTGCGGGTGCCATGACTCCTGCAGGCATGAGAAACATTGTTGCGGATTTGATACGCGACGGCTACATCGACGTGCTTGTCACGACCGGAGCTAATATGGTGCACGACACTGTTGAAGCTCTGGGACTTCACCATTATAAGGGCACAGACTGTGCAAACGATATCCAGTTACGGAATGAATGCATTGACAGGATTTACGATGTTTATCTTCCTGACCAGCACTTTACAGACCTTGAAGAATTTTTACAGAGTGTTTATGCCGGACTTCCTCAGGAAAAACTCTCGATCCGGCAGGTGCTTACCGAGATCGGGAAAAACCTTGATGATGATTCTTCTATCCTAAAAACCGCAGCCGAAATGGGTGTGCCAGTTTATTGCCCTGCCCTTCAGGACTCCGTTATAGGGCTTCAAGCCTGGCTATATAAGGAAGGAAACCCTCTACATGTTGATGCATTTGCTGATATGCACGAGTTTATAGAGACATGCTATGCGGCTGAGAGTGCAGGTGCCCTGCTCATTGGCGGAGGGGTTCCCAAAAATTATATTCTCCAGTCCATGCTTGTAACTCCCAAATCCTTTGACTACGCTATCCAGTTAACAATGGATCATCCTGAGACTGGCGGCCTGAGCGGGGCAACCCTTGATGAAGCCCAGTCCTGGGGAAAAGTAGGAGAAAACGCAAAAGCCGTAACCGTGTATGCAGATGCAACTATTACTCTCCCGCTTATGGTTGCAGCTGTGCGTACACGCCTTTCAAAGAGGTGATTTTATGGAAAAGAAAAGCTGTATGATCCTTGCCCTTGATGTTTCCGACAGGGAAGAAGCTCTTAAAATTGCAGAAGATGTCTCGGAATTCGTGGACGCTATAAAGGTAGGCTATCCTCTAATACTTGCTACCGGGCTTGGAATCATCAGGGAGCTTGCCGAGTTTGCTCCTATAATAGCCGATTTCAAGGTTGCCGATATTCCAAATACCAACCGCCTTATCTGCGAGCAGGTCTTTGAGGCAGGAACCGATGCAGTAATTGTCCAGGGCTTTACAGGTCGGGACAGCCTTGATGCCTGCATTGAGATTGCTTCCGAATACGGGAAAGACGTGTTTGTAGTAAGTGAAATGAGCCACCCGGGAGGAGCCGAATTCCTCCAGCCCGTCGGAGAAGCAATCGCAAGAATGGCAGCCGAAGCAGGAGCTTTCGGCCTTGTTGCACCCGCAACCAGACCGGAAAGAGTGACGGCGATCAGAAAAATTATCGGCGACAAACTTACGATAATTTCGCCAGGAGTTGGTGCTCAGGGAGGAAAAGCATCTGATGTTATTGCCGCAGGCGCAGACTGGGTAATCGTAGGGAGAGCCATTTACAAAGCAGAATCCCCGAGAGAAGCTGCCTGCAAGATTGCTGCTGAGATTGAGGCTGAACTCAAGCGAGAAAACTGAAAAACATTTTTTAAGACATATTTTATATTTTAAAATATATTATTTTTTCTGAAAGATATTTTTTATATTAACTGCATATAATGTTTGAATATCAATTGAGTGCCTGTGATGAAAAATTTTGCTGATTTCGTGATGAGCCCTATGAGTTCTGAGGCGCCTATTAAATATTTTTTAACCTTAATATAAATTTCAGCAACGGTTAAACGTATAAATGCCCATCCCCCGCCAACTGGACAGAACTTCAAATACTTTTTGGTAACTGAATAATTGCCCAACAATTTTTTCTTTTCTATTTGTCACATAAACTTTTTTTCCATTAGGAGTTACTGTATCTCCGTAAGGAAATATTCCCACAGGTATCGTGGCAATAACAGTATTAGTTATTGTGTATATAATTGAAACAATGTTATAAACAGAATCAGTCACATATACTCTTTTTCCGTCTGCAGTTGCTGCAAATGCCAAATATGTTAAAATTCCATTCTCCAGCAGAAAAATCTGCTTCATTTGACATTCGATCCACAATTTCAGAAATCATGGGGTCTGTGCAGTCATTGATACTTTTACACTGGAGGCAAACCAGATGTGCGTGTGGCTCCATATTGGGATCAAATCTGGTCTGATCTTTCTCTAAATTCAATTCCTGGATCAAACCTACCTCTTTCAAGATTTGAACAGTTTTATAAACTGTTGCAAGACTGACTGTTGGATAGACCTTCTTAACCTCGCTATAAATTCTCTGAGCCGTTGGGTGGGCATGATTATGGAGAACAAATTGACCGATAGCTATTCTCTGGGGCGTAGCCTTGTATCCTTTTCCGCGCAGAGCTTTGATTATGAGCGAGTCTGAGTCCTGAAGGTTATTCATAGTTTATTATTAAGTAATAATCAATCTTAAATAGATTTGTGTTATATAGTTGAATATCGAACTGGAATAAGTTTTTTGAGGAAGTAAACCATTAGACTAGCAAAACAGCATGTAAGAATTTTCAAGCTCTTGGAAAGTAGACCTAAATTAATCCCTCTGGCAATCGGCACTCAAATCTCCCAAGAGGAGACAAGATTGAAGAGATTGCATACTAGAGATTTGGTCTTGAATTTTTAGTCAATGGGAGGTAACGTTATGACTGACGACAAAATGAATCCTGTAACGAGCGGAGCAAACAAACAAGAAACCGGCAGAGGCATGTCGAACCGCGACTGGTGGCCGAACCATTTGAAGCTCGAGATCCTGCACCAACATTCCTCCAAGTCCAATCCGATGGGCGAGGACTTCAATTATGCGAAAGAGTTCAAGAGTCTCGACCTGGCGGCTGTGAAGAAAGATCTCGCGTCGCTGATGACCGATTCGCAGGACTGGTGGCCTGCGGACTTTGGCCACTATGGCCCTTTGTTAATTCGCATGGCGTGGCACAGCGCCGGCACCTACCGCGCCGGTGACGGCCGCGGCGGCAGTGGTAGAGGTCAGCAGCGCTTCGCACCGCTCAACAGTTGGCCGGACAACGTCAACCTGGACAAAGCACGTCGCCTGCTCTGGCCGATCAAGCAGAAGTATGGCCGGAAAATTTCATGGGCCGACCTCATGATTCTTGCGGGTAACGTCGCCCTGGAAACAATGGGTTTCAAAACGTTCGGTTTCGGAGGCGGTCGCGAAGATGTATGGGAGCCGGATCAGGACGTCTATTGGGGCTCTGAGGACACGTGGCTGGGTGGTGATAAACGCTACTCTGGTAACCGGAACCTCGAAAATACACTCGCTGCCGTGCAGATGGGGCTGATCTACGTCAATCCGGAAGGCCCGAACGGCAACCCGGACCCGATCGCAGCGGCCAAGGATATCCGCGATGTTTTCGCTCGCATGTCCATGAACGACGAAGAGACCGTTGCACTCATCGCTGGCGGTCATGCCTTCGGTAAAACCCACGGTGCTGGCCCTGCGTCTCATGTAGGGCCTGAGCCAGAAGCGGCCAGTATCGAAGAGCAAGGCCTCGGTTGGAAGAGCAGCTTCGGCACCGGCAAAGGCGGTGACACGATCACCGGCGGCCTGGAGGTCACCTGGACCAACACGCCAACGAAGTGGAGTAACAACTTCTTCAGGATCTTGTTCGGCTACGAGTGGGAATTGACGAAGAGCCCTGCCGGTGCATATCAGTGGCAACCCAAAGGGGGCGCAGGTGCCGGCACGATTCCGGACGCCCACGACCCGTCCAAGCGTCACGCGCCAAGCATGATGACCACTGACCTTTCCTTGAGGTTCGACCCCGTCTACGAAAAGATTTCAAGGCACTTCTACGAGAACCCAGATCAATTAGCGGATGCATTCGCTCGCGCATGGTTCAAGCTAACGCACCGTGACATGGGTCCGCGCGCCCGCTATCTTGGTCCGGAGGTTCCTGCCGAAGAGCTCATCTGGCAAGACCCCATCCCTGCGGTCAATCACAAGTTGATCGATGAGAAGGACATTTCCTCCCTCAAGGACAGGATCCTCGCCTCTGGGCTGTCAATCTCGCAATTGGTTTCGACTGCCTGGGCGTCGGCGTCCACCTTCCGTGGCTCCGACAAGCGTGGTGGTGCGAACGGTGCACGAATTCGCCTCGCACCGCAGAAGGATTGGGAAGTCAACCAGCCGGCCGAACTGGTGAAAGTGCTGAACACTCTCGAAGGTATCCAGAGCGAGTTCAACAGCGCGGCCTCTGGCGGCAAGAAGGTCTCGCTTGCTGACCTGATAGTTTTGGCTGGTTGTGCAGGCGTCGAGCAGGCTGCGAAGAATGCTGGTCACGATGTGACGGTTCCCTTCTTGCCAGGGCGCATGGATGCCTTGCAGGAGCAGACCGATGTGGTCTCCTTCTCCTTACTCGAACCGATCGCGGATGGCTTCCGCAACTACCTCAAGGCCCAATACACCATATCAGCCGAGGCGTTGCTGGTTGACAAGGCGCAATTACTGACGCTTACCGCACCAGAGATGACGGTGCTCATTGGCGGCATGCGCGTGCTGAATACCAACTTCGGACAGATCCAGCACGGCATTTTTACCCATAGGCCAGAAGCACTAACTAACGACTTCTTCGTGAATCTGCTCGACATGGGCACGGAGTGGACGGCGGTATCGGACGCCAAGGATCTATTTGAAGGGCGCGATCGCAAGACTGGAAAAGTCAAGTGGACCGCCACGCGTGTCGATCTCATCTTCGGGTCGAACTCCCAACTCCGGACTCTGGCCGAGGTTTACGGAAGCGCGGACGCGCAGAAGAAGTTTGTCCAGGACTTCGTGGCAGCCTGGAACAAAGTAATGAACCTTGATCGCTTCGATCTGGCCTGATCGTAGCATAAAGTCTTCAAGGGCTTAAGATCTTTAAAACAAAAGACTTTGCCCAGGCTGGAGAAAGGTATCGTTCGCTTGAAAAGATAGGGCAGAAACATACGATTGGCAACCTTGTGGCCGACCTGAGCCATGTCATCATTCCAGCTATTCAGAGACGTGGAAACGAAAACTTACGGCAGGCTGATGAGACTTTGCAGCATCTGTAGAGCCAAAAGAAGTTCGAGGATATATTGAAATAAAGAAGGCTATCCTCGAATTCTCTATTTTTTATCGCGAAGTCGTCCATTGTTGATTTCACTTTGGCTTTTGGATCGCCGGATTGTTATTCGAGATTACTATTTCCGCAAGTTAAGAATCTCAATTTATCAACGAACTCCCTCATTCCAGGCCCCACTTCTTCCTGAACTCGAGATTCTGCTGGCTGTTTCGCTACCGTCAAAACCGATCTTGCGGTGGGTTCCATCACAGAATGGCTTGTTTTTGGAGGAGCCACAGCGGCATAAGATATAAGCATCCTGCCGAGGGTATTCCTTTATATTAATTAATTCTCTGGTGTGGCCAGCATCGTCGGTGACAATTACCTGTTCGAAAAGCGACACTCCACCTGTAACCCGATACGGTTCATCTTTGATTATCTTAATCCTCCTTTCTTTTTCATTGACTGCCATTATCATAATCCCCCATTACCTCTTATTATGCAGTACTGGATGTTTAGTCTGATTATGTTCATCGCAATGAAAAATTTATATGGAATATGATTTCACAATTTTTCTAAATTCCTTTGAATAAACTTACTAACTTAAAAGTAAATATCAAAAAGTATAATGGAAAAATTTAGTAATTTTTCAGTTTTTAGGGGATAAACTGTCTATAAAACGCACATGAAATTCTTTGAATAACAGGCACAAATAAATGAAAGTACTCTACTCAACCTTTTTTGACAATAGATCCCATCATTATCTTGGGCAGTAAGGTTGTACTTATTTTGGTTTTTTAAAACCGTCATAAAACTAATCAGTGAATTGCCATCGAAGGCTCACATGTGACTTTGATCACGGATGCCAAATTGGCCTTTGAGGCAATTCCACTGCCCAAATAAATTGGGTGATCTAATTTGATTGAAGTTATAAACAAAGCTTGTGGTTTAGACATTCACAAACTCTTTTTCATTGCTACAATCCTCTGCAGATCCGGTGAAAAACAGCAAAAACGTTTTAATAGAACCGATGATGACATTTTGACCTTTAAAAAATGGGTAATATCAGAAAAATGTAATGTTGTTGCATGCGAATCAACCAGTGATTTCTGGGTTCCGATTCATGATTCATTGATAAATTATCTACCTGTAATAGTTGGAAATGCGCGAGATATGAAGGCTTTTACACACAAAAAAACAGATAAGCTAGATTCAGAATTCATTGCGCAACTTGCATTGAATAATATGATTCAGCCATCAAGAATTTTCCCAATAGATCATAGAGCATTCAGGTCATGCATTAGGCTTCGTCATAGCCTTGTACAAAAAAGAACCGATATAAAAAACAAAGCACATGCTATACTCGCGCCTGAAATGTTTAATCTTAAGAATGTGCTGACAGATATATTTGGCAAGAATGGTATAATGATCTTATCGGGAATCTCTTCAGGTAAGAGCGTTGACCAGATTATAGCAAGTCTTTCCCCAAATGTTCGTAAAAAAAGTGATCAGATACGAGAAGTTCTTAATAACGAAATTTCTCAAAGTGCTGCATTCAGGCTTCAGATCTGTCTGAAACTCATAAAGAGTCTAGACGATGAAATAGAAGTTTTAGAAAACGAAATATTCAATTATGCTTATAATAATCATAAGCACGAAATGGAAATTTTAATGTCTGTTCCAGGTATAGGGAAACTTGGAGCAGCAACTCTAATTGCTGAAATTGGGGATTTTAACGATTTTTCTTCAGGAGATAAACTTGCGTCCTGGCTTGGTCTTGTTCCTAATGTGTACCAATCCGCAGATAAATACCACAACGGTAGGATCACAAAGAGAGGACCTAAGGAAGCAAGGTGGATTTTGACACAAATTGCTCAGGCAGCGGCAAAAACGAAAAATAGCAAGTTAAAAGAGTTTTTTAACAGGAAAAAGAAGTCAATTGGGCATTCAAAGGCAATTATTGCCCTTGCAAGGAAAATTGCAACGATAATATGGCATCTTATCACAAATGATGAGATGTACGAAGATGAAACTGGATATAAAAAGGGAGAAACTCAAAAGACAAAGATTGTTGAGAACGAGATATTATCGGTTGATGAAAGGATAACAATAATGAGTGAAATATTTGCAATTACGAGGAAAAAGGAGGAAAAGAGCACGTGAGGAAGATATCCCCCATGTACTTTCATGCCAAATAAATCCTTCTGTATTAAGTAAATTAGGTGTTTAAGGCACTCAAATTTAGTTTTTAATGAGTTATGAAGCACGAAAATTGTCCCGTTTCTGATTCAGAGCAAACGCTAAGATATGGACAGAATAAGTAGCGTCTAAATCCCCGAATTATCAAAAAGATCAAAACATGCGTAATTATATACTAAAACTTCATAGCTATTTATGGGAATTCGCTCACCCCTATTACATCCCACATGCCAGGCTCGGAGAGAACCTTTCCAGATAATTACTCTCCATGACCAGCTTTTAATCTCCATTTAAAAAACGGAAACGTTTTCTCGCTACTGGCATCCATTTTTAAATTTTGGGATCATCTCTTTCTGGTTATCGTTATATCGCCGACGTTACTCGATATAATTTTTTTGCTTCCGTTCATTCATTCTCTTTTTTCTCCTTATTTTTCGGTTCTTCACTTTCCCTATTCTTATTTCCTTCATCTGACTATTCAGGCAAGAAAATGTTTAAAGGAAGCGTTTTTAATTCAGCAGGAGAAATTACTGGGATAGGTGAACTGGATATGAAAATTGCAGTGTGCGGAAAAGGAGGAAGCGGAAAAAGTACGATTTCGGCGCTCCTGGCAAAGGAAATGGCAAAAACTAAAAACGTGCTTGTGCTCGACATTGACGAGTCCAATTACGGGCTGCACAGCCAGCTAGGAATGGAGGTTCCTAAGGATCTTATGGAATATTTTGGGGGAAAAACAGGCTTTAAGGAAAAACAAAGGGCTGCTCCCAAAAAAACGCAGTTCTTGGGGCTTGCAGCCAATGGGAGTACTTCAGGTCAGCCAGCGCAACAGCAGTCCCGCTTTTTCGATAAGAGATGGAGTTTTTCCGACCTCCCACCGGAATTTGTGGAAGAAAAGGACGGAGTCAAGCTGATGGCAGTTGGCAAAATCCATGATTTCGGGGAAGGCTGCGCGTGTCCAATGGGAGTTCTGACAAGAGAATTTCTTGAAAACCTTGATCTTGGAAAAGATGATCTTGTAATCGTGGATACCGAAGCCGGCACTGAGCACTTCGGGCGTGGAGTTGATAAGGACTTTGACCTGATCTTTGTGGTTGTTGATCCTTCCTATGAGTCCCTCAAGCTTTCAAAGAAATTTGAGGAATTTGGCGCTCAGTGTGGGTGCAGGGTTTACTTTGTGCTTAATAAAGTTGAACAGGACATAAGAGAAGAGATGTTAGCGTCGGTAAATTGCGCGAATGTCGTGGCTGAAATTCCGGAAAGAAGAGAAATTTTTAAAACGTCCCTTAAAGGCAAAGAACTTGATTTCGAGCTAGATGAAATCAAGAAGCTTGCAGAGTTTCTGGGGAAAAGTTAAATTGTTTATTCATAAGCTGGGCAGTGAGCGAACTTATACCAGCTTTTAAATTTATTTTTGTGTTCTCTTAAAAACTGTAAACTTTCATCGTTTCTCATTTTTTAAATTTATTTTTGTGTTCTCTCAAAAACTGTAAACTTTCATCGTTTCTCATATTTCCTGCAGGTTAAATAATCGTACAAGAGGAGAACTTCAGGGCACTTATCCGAAAGTATATTATTGATCGTGTTATTTGATAATGTAAAAGTTTTACCTGGTTTCAGACAGCAGGTATGGTTTGCTGAACTGTCCTTATAGAACTTCAGATTTGCTGTTACCAATAGAGTAGATTATCTAAATTTGCAGATACTAATCAATAAGAATATATTTAATCTGTTATCATAACGGTATTTTTCCTGTATAAGTACTGGAGATAATAATTATGACAATGCGTGAGTACATGCTTGGAAACGTGGCAATTGCCCGCGGGCTTCTTGAAGGCGGCGTGCAGGTTATTGCAGGCTATCCCGGAACTCCGTCGTCGGAGATTATAGATACGCTTGCAGCCCGAGAAGACCGGGATTACCATGTAGAATGGTCGGTTAACGAAAAGGTTGCAATGGAAGTTGCAGTCGGAGCTGCCTGGACAGGCGTTCGTTCTGTAGTGACAATGAAGCATGTAGGGTTAAATGTTGCAGCTGATCCCTTTATGACACTTGCTTATGCAGGGACAAAAGGTGGGCTGATTGTAATCGCTGCTGATGACCCGTCGTGCCACTCATCCCAGAATGAACAGGATACGCGGCGCTATGCCCAGTTTGCTCTTGTTCCCTGTTTTGATCCCTCGACCCCCCAGGAAGCAAAGGACATGCTACCCTATGCTTTCGAGTTTTCCGAAAAGTTTGAAGTTCCTGTGATCTTCAGGCCCACAACCCGGATTTCGCACGGAAAGTCAGATATTGAACTTGGAGAGATACCCGTAGAAAAACCGGCACCTAATTTTGAAAAACTTCTGGACCGCTGGGTCATGCTCCCGAAGAACGCACGCCCACGCCATACCCATCTCCTTTCTATACAGCAGCCCATTGAGGATGCCCTTGCCGAATCACCATGGAACTCTCTTGAGCTGAAATCCGATGCAAAATTCGGAGTAATAGGTGCAGGCATTGCCTCAGTATATGCAAAAGAAGCACTTGTGGAGCTTGGACTTGAAGTTTCTTACCTTAAGATAGGAGCGTATCCGGTTCCGAAAAAGCTGATTCTCGAACTGCTTGAAACCGTAGATACCGTACTTGTATTTGAGGAACTTGAGCCTATCGTGGAAGAACAGGTAAAGATGATTGCACAGGAAGCCGGGATTGAGGTTTCGGTGCTCGGGAAAACTAACGGTTTTGTGCCAAGGGAAGGAGAACTGGATGTAAGTGCCTTCCTTGAGGTTCTTAAGAAAACCTTCGATCTCGAGACCGAAGCAGAAACATCAGGCACAGCTCTTGAGCTTGCTCCTCGCCCGCCTGCTCTCTGTGCAGGCTGTTCTCACAGGGCAACTTTCTACTCAATGAAAAAGGTCTTTGGAAAAGATGCGATTTACCCCAGCGATATCGGTTGTTACACCCTCGGAATCCAGAGCGGGACTGTTGAAACCACACTCTGTATGGGCTCAAGCATCAGTGTTGCCTCAGGGCTTTACCATGCAGGGGAAAAGCGGCCGATCTGCTGTTCCATAGGGGATTCAACCTTTTTCCATTCTGGCATGAACTCACTCCTGAATGCAATTGTCAATAAAGCAAATATCACGGTTACTATTCTGGACAACCGTATTACAGCCATGACCGGACACCAACCAAATCCAGGCGTCGGGTATACGGCAACAGGAGAGCCAACCGTACAGGTTTCACTTGAAGAGCTCTGCAAAGCAATGGGTGCAGAATTTGTATCGGTTGTCGACCCTTATAAGCTTGAAGAGACACAGGAAGCTTTTAAGGCAGCAAAGGAATTTGAAGGCGTAGCTGTGGTTATTGCCAGGCAACCCTGCGTGATTTCAGGAAAAAGGGTAGGTATACGTCGGACCCCATATGTTATTGATCCTGAAAAATGCGAAGGCTGCAAGCAGTGTGTTAAATTTGGATGCCCTGCAATTGAGTTTAACGAGAAAAACAAATGTGCTGTAATTACGGCTCTTTGCAGCGGGTGTGGGGTCTGTGCCCAGATTTGCAAGTTTGATGCGATTCAGGAGGTGAAGCGATGAGTCAGGCTGAGCAAAAGAAATTAGACCTCCTTATTACAGGAGTAGGAGGACAGGGCGCAATCCTTGCCTCGGACATCATAGGAAAAGCTGCAGTTACTGCAGGACTGCCCATCCGGGCTGCGGAAACCCACGGCATGGCCCAGCGTGGAGGTTCGGTTGTAAACCATATTCGAGTTGGAAATGACTACGGGTCCATGATCCCGAAAAAAGGTGCAGATATTCTGCTTGCCCTTGAACCCATGGAAGCGGTCAGGTACCTGGATTTCCTGAAGGACGGCGGAATTATTATAGTGAATACGCAACCCATAATTCCTGTAACTGTTACCTCAGGCCTTACGAAATATCCGGAAGTCTCAGACATTCTTGATTTTCTTTCTGAAAAATACATAGTCAAATCCTTTAATGCCGATGAACTGGCTTACGAAGCCGGGAGCAGGCTTGCAATGAATGTCGTGATGGTGGGGGCAGTCTCAGGTTATCTACCAATTACTAAAGAAACTCTACTTGAGAGTGTTAAAGCCCTTGTGCCGCAGAAAACAATTGAAGTGAATCTAAGGGCTTTTGAAGCGGGAAGGCAAAAAGTAGAGGAAAGCTAAACCTTTCCTTTTACTCCTTTATAGTAAAGAAATTGCTTTCTATCTTATTTGATGTCACTTGGACAGGTGTGTTAATTGCACAGCCCCTCGTTATAAATCTCGTTAATTCTCTTAGGACTTATGCAGTTGAACTGAAAAATCAACAGCATCAGATTGTTAACTGTCTAATACGTGACTTTAATCCACAGTCTTTGCCGTAATTGAGTTTGTTCTTCAAGTGCGTAAGTCCTATATCTTTGTAAGTCTATCTTTTTTATAGATTCCAACAAATTGCTAATAGCCCTGCATTTCTCGCTTCAGAGCTAAAGGATCCATCATTAAATTACATGCACAAATAGAACACAGCTACCCAGAATTTTAGAAAGACCTGTTAATTAATTATGAATCGGGGAAAACAATTTACTTCTTTTAAGAACTAAAGTTTTTAAGAAAACTTTTTTATACTATTATGTTATTTTTACTTTAAACTATATCATTCTTTTAAATCATTTGCAATATCTAAGCAGGCATTTTTAACATTTAAGAAAGAAATTATATTGGTGGAAGGTGTTATTATGTTACTAAGTAGTATGTCATCTAGTATTGTTGCAAGCGCTGCTGCATCGAGTGCAGTAACGATGATCACGACCCCAGGGCTTCCTCAGTACGGAGCTGCAATAGTTATTGGACTTATAGCTCTTCTCTCCCTAAAAGAGATTTTTTCAGCATCTGAAAAGTGGAATAAATATCTTAACAATTCTTTTAATATGGCAATCATTCCTTTGTTCTTCAGCTTTGTGGCAATTGTAGCTTTTAATGTTATAGCGATTATCAGACCCTGATTACAGATTTTATATATTATCCTTTTTTTATATAGTAACAGTTAAGTATTCTTATTTTTTTGAATACTTTCCTATCAAAAAACCTATTACCTATTATATTTAATCCAAATACTTTTTGTTACTCTTCAGCTATGTATAATCAACATCAAAAACCCTAATCTGGCAGTGTGTCAATTTTTCTGTAAATCATAAATCTCAAAAAGTTCTGGGGTAGAGAAATCACATTGAAAAATTATTTCTCATACTACACAAAAATTTGATCTCAAATTTACAGCAAATTCGCGACACTGCCTACAGATGAATGCTTATACTGGTATTCAGAAAATCTCAGAATCCTGCCCAGCCACTCAGATAATATGGCAGAAACCCGAAAAGGAAAACATTAACTACGCCGTGCAAGATAGCAACAAAGGGAAGACTTCTTGTCTTGTAGAAAGCAAAGCCCATGAAAAGTCCTACAAAACCTGTATATAAAACTTCATAGAAGGTACCATATCCCGAGTGCATGAGCCCGAACAGGAGACCTGCGATTAACACCGCTTCTTTCACACTGAGCGCATCTTCGAGCCTGGTCTGGAGGATTGACCTGAAAATAAGTTCTTCAACTAAACCCACTAAGAAAACCATTATAAAAGTGAGTTTAAGCAGGTTTCCGATGGAAAGGTCCTGAATAAGGTAGCCTGGATGGATGGTAAAGTATTCTCCAAGCCCAAGCAGAAAGCCCAGTGGAATTGAAAGGATAGTATAAGCCAGAAGATTCTTTGCAGTAATCCCCATATGCTCAAAAGAGGAACGTTGATTAATTACTATAATTGCCAGAGGAATTAAAAGAGGGGCGTAGACGAAAACGAAGGTATAAAGGGTAGTATTAAAAAATACGGGCATAGAAAGATTTACCAATCTCAGGATAGGGAGAAGCATTAGAGCCTGATAAATTCTGTATACTTTGAGATCCTTTATGATTATATCGGAAAGAGACAACGCAATTAAAACTCCGATATGCACCCAGATAGCGATTTTAATTCTGCCTGCAAAGATAAGGAGTTCAGCCAGGCCTATGAATACAACAGGTATTGCAGTAAAGAGCCTGATCCTTTCGGCCTCGAATTCTTCTAGATTTAATTTTTCAAGCCCCAGTTTTTTAAAGGTTTTATTCGAATAAGGAGCCTGGGAAGGAGTTTCTATCAATTCTTGCTCTTTTGAAGCCATACGTCGATATATTAGAATAATCAGAAAGGCTGCCCCAATTCCTCCAAAAGTGTAAATAATATCGACATATTGTTCGATTTGCTGGAAAGGCCCTGAACTTTCATTAGATAAAACAAATTTAGAAAACCCTGGTTCTCCCATAGTGCTGGCAGGTACCAGTTTCAAAACAGACCCTGTCTGTGAGGATGAGGAATTATTCGAGTCACTACAACATGCAGGGGAAACTGCCAGTAAAGCCAGACTCAACACTGAAATAATTATTAGAAGATCTAGCTTTTTTTGCTTAGTATGAATAAGTCTTTTTTTCATTAGAACTCCTTCTTTCACTCAGGGCTAATTCACTTATATTTGCACAGATCTGCCTGATATTCCACAACATCTTATTATGAATAATATATAAAGTTTTGTTTATAGTTTATTATTTTTAATCACAAGTTTTAATTTCTTTAAATTCATATACATGAAAAGATCAAGTTACATACCTTATCAATGCTGGAGAAGCTGTCCAACTCTCACTACCAGTAAGAAATTAACTCCTTCTTTTTCAATTTAAAGGTGTTAAATACTTCCTTTGAGTAATCTTTTGATCCTGAAATTGAAGTATCGGACATCTTAAAAGGATTGAGTATGATTGGGGCATTACGCAGTTTGATTTTTTCAACAGCTTTTCTATGGGATCGGCAGATAGGGTGCATTTCTCGAGTTAATTTTCCAGGAACATTTTTTCATCCTTTCCTGTCAGTAAATGCGGGGAGTGAAAAAAGGAGTCAAGATGCAACTTGAATTATTCAGAGCTGCTGAAAAAGCCTGGAACAAGGTATGGATGCCTGCAGGCTGGATATAAGATCAAGTAGCTCTAATGATCTTGTTTCCATAGTTATGTTCTTGTTTACTGAGGTTTATCATATTATGTCCCAGCTGCAGGATACTTTTAGAACACGCAATTCAATGATAAAATTATATAGCTTTATTAACTGAATACTATTTTATTTCCACCATTTTTCTTTTTATTAACACACAGTTATATTAACTCACTAACTTTATATATAATCAACTAGTTTAGTATATTTATTCAATGACATTATATAACTTATATAATTGTCCCCTATAGATTCCAAGTAGAGCAATTAAATTTATACTACGCTCCGAAACGAAGGCTTATTGTATTGATTAGACATTTTTGTTCTACTTTATGTAGCAGTGGGCTAAATATAAAATTAATATAATATATTTGCTATAATGATATTATAATAATTTCATGGTTTTAAATTATATTTAAATTATATTCATTATCCGCACGAATCAAAATTCCATGATGCTTAAAACACATTTGTAATATTTTCTATGTAGCAGATCTGAAAGTGGCTTTAAGAAAGGGGTTAATAATAAATGAGTAATGAGCTGCAGATAGGCAACAGCTCGCAGGACATAACTCAAAAAGAAAATCTGCGCGCTAAAGACACGGTCCCCCAAAATGTAACCGTGATTCTTCCGGTCTATAATGAGGAAGTTTCAGTAGGTAGCGTGGTTTTACAGGCGAAAGAATTAGCTGATAAAGTAATTGTTGTGGACAATGCAAGTTCGGACAATACGGTTAAAGTAGCTGAGCTTGCAGGTGCAAAAGTAATTCGCATATCTGGGCATAGAAGGCCGGACTTTCCACTAACAATGGGTATCCAACATGCTTTAAATTCTGATGTTCTCCTGTTTATGGACATCAGTATTTGCCATGAACCCAAATTAATTTCTAAAATGCTTGAGCCTATTCAAAAAGATGATTTCGATATGGTAGTTGGCACCTGTGTAATTCAATCAAACCGATTACAGGAAAACATCTCTTATTTGAACGAAAGGCAGACAGAAAATAGACCGGTCGGGTTTTTTGCATTTTCTAAACAATGCTTTGAGATACTAAATTCCTCTGATATTTACACTTCTTCTGCAAGTGCCATTATTTCTTTTGCTGAAAATAATAATCTGAAAGCAAAGCATCTTGATCTTAAAGAAGAGCACACTTTCAGCCTTTTTAAAAGGTATAAAATAGGAGTTGTAGTGCCTGCATACAATGAGGAAGCTTTGTTAGGCGAAACAATAATAGGAATTCCTGAATATGTAAGCCGCATTTACATAGTAGATGATTGTAGTTCTGATCGAACTCCTGAGGTGATCAAAAGTCTAAAAGACCCCAGAATAGTTTCCTTGAGGCACGAAGTGAATATGGGAGCTGGAAAATCCGTTGTTGACGGATATAAAATGGCTCTAAAAGACAAAATGGACATAGCTGTTGTCATGGACGGCGACAACCAGATGGATCCATCCCAGATGCCTCGCCTTTTAATGCCTATAATAGAGGATAAGGCTGACTACACTAAAGGAAACAGGCTTATCACCAGAAAAGCCAGAGAAGGAATGAGCACCTTGCGGTTCATTGGAAATTCTCTACTCTCACTGCTGACTAAAATTGGAAGCGGTTACTGGGACTTAATGGACTCTCAAAATGGTTACGCTGCTGCATCCCGGAAAGTTCTGGAAACAATCGATCTTGATTCCGTATACACATATTATGGCTACTTAAATGATATACTAATTAAACTCAATGCATACGGCATGAGAGTAACTGACGTTGTAATCCCTGCTCGTTATGGAAATGAAAAATCCTCTATAAATTATCGCAAATATATATTAAAAGTTTCTCCCATGCTCTTCAAGGGATTTATCTGGAGGTTGAAGACCAAATATATACTTTTGAGTTTTCATCCACTAGTGTTTTTTTATTTTGCCAGCATGATACTTGTGCCTTTAGGACTGATTTTTGATTTCTGGATTTTGGTACAAAAAGTGATGCACGATTTCGTTTCTCCAAACTATCCGCTTTTGGGCGTATTTATTACTTTGATGGGCATGCAGTTGTTGCTTTTTGCAATGCTTTTTGACATGCAATCGGACAAGACAAACTATTCGAAGATAGCTTGAAAATGGGTCGTGTCCTTAGAGTTATTGACTCATTTTTATATATATAAATTTTATTATTGTTTGGGGGGGTTAAAAAAACATCACTTTTGAAATAGATTTCTCACAATTTTGGGTCGTGTCCTCAAATTATTGAACAGGAACTCTAAATGTTAATAGTTCCTTTAAACTCCATATGTGATCAGTTATTCCTTCTGCCATAGCTGGAGTCCTTTGAAACCATTTTCTATTTCCAGAATCTATTTTTAACCTTAGAGACTTATGAGGTTTTACAAAGTTATACCATGCTTGGAATAAGTCAAATGCTTTCTGATGCATCCTTTTGGTTTTACTGAAATTCATTCCTTTTCTTATAAATCTTGCAAGAGATGTCCTTATCGTAAGGTTTATCCTTTCTACATAAGAAGTTCCAATATAACCATCCGAATCAGCTCCAAGCATTTGGAATATCTCTTCAGGATCTCCAAAGATGATACGTTGAACTGTTTCAACTATATAATTTTTTACCTTTTTTTTCAATACTTTGACATATTTTAAATCGTCAAGTGGAACTATTTTAGGTAGCGGTTTTCTTCCGATACCTTTGTACTGTGGCAACTCGATTTTACCATAAACGTTTATAAGTGCTTCTTCAAAAGCATCCCAATCATCTGAGGTAAATACAGGGATAGGAGAAGATGGGGAACGCATATTCTCAACTTCTTTAAATAACTCTATAGCATCCTCTGTACTACGTTTTCCTTCATGATGAGAAAGGAGCAATCTTGTGTCACTTTTGATTGCTGTAAGTGAATATACGTCACCATACTCTTCAGAATCTTCTTCAGTAACATTTTTTTGCTTTTTTTATATATGACCAGATCTCATCAACCTCTACTCTCGTAAGATTAAGATTTTTGAGGAAATAAGTTGTAACTTCTTCTGCATGCCTTCCTGCAATCTCAAGCCATCTGCAAATTGTATCTTTACTATGTCCAGTAGCTCTTGCAACTCCACGGATACTTCCTTTTTCAGGAATCATAGCTATTGTCCTTAGAACTTCTTCATCAGAAGTGTTGAGTTCGAAAAATATTGTACCTCTAGTTTCACTAAAACATTTTTTACAAGTTTTACATTTAAGAAGCACATGGTTATTTTTACCATATCTTTCTTTAAGGACTATATTCCCTTGATTTTTAATTCCATAATCAGTGCAGTCTTTGTTCCAGCAAAAAAATTGTGAAAAATCTATTTCAGAAGTAATTAAGATGCCCCAAAATAATAATAGATTCAAGATTATATAAAACTAAGTCAATGATTTAGGGACACGACCCAATTTTGTTTCTTGAATAAAGATTGTCTTAGTTATGGAATGAAAAATCAAGGGAATATAGGATAGTGTCTCAAATTTGCTGGAAATTTGAGGTCAAGTTTTTTCGTACTATGGAAAAAATTGATCTTTCAATATGGAATTTTCTCCTCAATAACTTTTTGATATTTATGATTTTACAGAAAAATTTGCACACTGTCCAGGCAAACGCAAAAGTCCAGTTAATTTTCCTACCTATATCAATTTAATTAAAACTTTTCTAATCAATGATAAAAAATTTTTAAATGTTAACCATGTTATTATTAATATATATTTACCACAAATGAAAGAAAAATAAAAATTTTGTTAGATAAGTAGTCCATATGGCATTGATTTTCAATTAAGTTTACAAAAACAAAAATCAAGAAGAGTTATATGTTAAAGTGTTCTTGCTGCCGAATATAGGATATATGATTCATCTAACTGAGTATTGATTTATTCGCAATACTTTTCATTTTATTAACACATAATTATATTAACTCACTAACTTTATATATAATCAACTAGTTTAGTATATTTATTAAATAAGATTATATGATTTATATAATCGTTCCCTATAGTTTCCAAGCAGAGTAATTAAATTCATACTTCTCTGCCCACCCAAACGGGAGCATACCATATTGATTAGATGTCTTTGCTCGACTTTAAGTAGTAGTGGGCTAAATATCAAATTATTATATAGTATTTAATATATTTATTTAATATTCAGTATGTCGTTCAAATTATATTTGATTAGCTATAAAAGTATGTTTGAATAATATTCATTATCCACACGGATCAAAATTCCATGATGTTTATAACACATTTGTAAAATCTTCTTGCCTAAAAGATATGAAAGTGGCTTTAAGAAAGGGGTAATAATAAATGAGTAATGAGCTGCAGATGGGCAACAGCTTGCAGGATATAACTAAAAACGAAAATCTGCGCGCTAAAGACACGGTATCCTCAAATGTAACCGTGATTCTTCCAGCCTATAATAAAGAAATCTCTATAGGAAGCGTTGTCCTGCGGACAAAAAGGTATGCTCGCAGAGTTATTGTTGTAGATGACGCAAGTTCGGACCATACAGTTGATGTTGCCGAACTGGCAGGGGCAGAAGTAATCCGAAACCCAATGACCAGGAGAAATGAAATTTCCTTGAAAAAAGGAATTGAGGCAGCATCGGATTCTGATTTTATATTAATGATGAACCTTGGAGTTTGCCATGACCCAAGCCTGATCCCCAAGATGATTGCCCCTATAAATGATGGAAATTGTGAACTCTCAGTAGGAATTTGTTTTTCAAAACTACAGAGATCTTCGGAAAATGCGCTTTTACTCAATAACAGAAGTACAGAATCAAAACCCATTGGTTATCTTGCTTTCTCAAAAAATTGCCTCTCAAAAATGAACATTTCTCAGATTTCCCTTTTCTCTATGCGCTCTCTCATAAGTAACGCTGAAAGATCCGGAGTAAAAGTACTGCATATCGATATTCAGGAAGAACACGAAGCTTCCCTTTTCAGGGCTTATAAGATCGGAGTTGTGGTGCCTGCCTATAATGAGGAACGCCTTATCCAGGAAACGATTGATGGAATTCCGGCTTACGTTAATAAAATCTACGTCATTAACGACGGAAGCAAGGACCGCACTGCCGAGATCATTAATAGTATGACTGATCCCCGTGTGGTTCCAATTCATCATAAAACCAACAAAGGCGTAGGAGCAGCCATTATAAACGGTTATAAACGAGCCCTTGCCGATGAAATGGATTTAGTCGCTGTCATGGCAGGGGACAACCAGATGGACCCTTATCAGCTCCCCAAACTCATTATGCCCATTATTGAAGGCAAAGCAGACTATACAAAAGGAAACCGCCTCCTTTCCAAGGAAATGCGGCAGGGCATGTCTCCGTGGCGAGCCTTTGGAAACGGCATGCTGTCCATGATAACTAAAATTGGCAGCGGATACTGGAATATTGCCGACCCCCAGAACGGATATACCGTAATCTCAAGGTATGCCCTGGAAACCATCGACCTTGATTCAATTTATACTTATTACGGCTACTGCAACGATATACTGCTCAAAATGAATGCCTATGGCATGAGAGTAGTCGACGTGACAATGCCAGCCCGTTATGGTAGCGAAAAATCAAAAATCAAGTATGGAAAGTACATTCGCAAAGTAGCTCCCATGATTTTCAGGGGCTTCTTATGGCGTCTGAAGATGAAGTACATAGTACTAGATTTTCACCCCCTTGTGCTATTTTACTTTGCAAGCATGATACTTGTCCCACTGGGTTTAATTTTTGGATTCTGGATCTTCCTGGAAAAGCTGTTTTTCCACGGGCCAGTTTCCCAGAACTATCCTCTGCTGTTTGTGTTTATTTTCCTAGTAGGCATGCAGTTCCTTCTTTTTGCAATGTTCTTCGACATGCAGGCGAACAAGACGAACTATTCAAAGACGGTGTGAACTTTGTTCGCAGTTTTAATATGCAATTTTGTAAAAAAGTGAAATTCCATCTAGAAATCAGTAAAGGGAACCCCCATGAAAAAAAGTATGTCTATCACGGTTGACATCGAGGATTGGTATCACATTCCCTCGGTATGCGGCTCTCCATTTTCCGTATTCAAAGATGTCAATGAATTTTTTAAAAAGTGGAATTCAAGATATGATTATTTAACTGAGCCCACGAAAAGAGTTCTGGATCTTCTCGATAAATATAATGCTACTGCCACTTTTTTTGTAGTTGCGGACACTGTGGAGCATTATCCAGAATTAATCGAGTCAATTGTCGATAAAGGGCATGAAATTGCTTGCCATGGGTTACATCATATGTGTAAAATTGATCCTAAGACAAAAGAGCCCCTTGTGACCAGTGACGAGTTCGAGTCCAGAACATTAAAAGCAAAGAAAATTCTTGAAAAAGTGTCCGGTAAAAAAGTCGTTGGATACAGAGCTCCAAACGCTTTTGTCGGTGGCTGGATGCTGGACTCCCTGGAAAAACTCGGGTTCAAATATGATTCATCAGTATGCGTGAACTCAATTTACAATAAAACAGATTCTTGTCTTCAAAATGTATCCTCTTCTCCTTACTATCCAACCAGAAATGAGCTTGAACCAGCCAGAGTTAGGGGGCTCGTTGAGTTTCCGTTTGCTTATTTTAATGCTGGAGGCTTTAAACTTCCTACATCCGGTGGTCCCATGTTGAGATTCCTTGGGGGCCACATCATTTTGAAAGGATTAAAACAGAGTTTAGAAAGAGGACATACTATATTTTATTTTCATCCAATTGACATTTCGTATGAAAAGTTTCCAGATATTGGGAAAGGAAGGCCAATGTACTGGGTCATTAAAGGCAAGAGGGTTGAAAATCGGATTCGTTATGTTCTAAATAATTTAAAAGATGTGGACTTTATTCCACTTAGAGATTGTTCTCATTTGCAAATTGAGAATTCGGAATACTCAAGTTTTATTTCTCAAGAGTCTCACTTCGATTTGCCAAATATGGAAGCATAAATTGTTATCAAAAGCGGAGGGTTAGCCGTGTGTATATTGGAAACTCGATTATATAAATTTCATAGACTTTCCGGATTGAAATCATCCAATTTCAGGGTGGAATAAATGAACCTGGAAAAAGTAAGTTCTTACTTTTATTATATAATCGCAAGATGTGCTCCTTCCAGTAGCTTAAGGATATTTGGATTAAAGAAAGTAAAATATGTTAGTTTAGGTGAAAATTGTTATCTTGGACCTAATATTACAATAACTCCATTTGGAGGAGGGGAAAGTTACTCAAAAACATCGAATGCATTATTTCTCAAGATTGGGAATCGAGTTGCAGTAAGTCCCAATGTGTCTTTTTTATGCTCAATGCATCCAGAGAAGTCTAACTTATCTAGAATCTATGGTAAAATCGAGCCTATAATCGTAGAAGACGATGTCTGGATAGGAGCAGGAGCAATAATTCTTGCAGGCGTGAAGCTCCATCGATGCTCCGTGATTGGAGCAGGATCTGTTGTTACTAAAGATGTTCCTAAAAAAACTGTAGTAGCAGGAGTTCCTGCAAAGTATCTAAAAGATGTGCCGAATTTAGAGGAGAAACTGTCATGAAAAAAATACTTGTTACAGATGGTAGGTCTCTTGCAGCGCTAGCGATAATAAGATCATTTGGCGAAAAAGGGTTTGAAGTTCATTGTGGTGACGACTTCAAAAATAATTTATCATCATACTCTCGTTACGTAAAGAAAAGAGTTATTTATCCGTCACCTGATTCCGATCCAGCAGGTTTTATAAAATACTTGATTAATTTGGTAAAAAGTGAAAAATACGATATGATATTCCCTGTAAGAGACGATATTACCCTTTTACTTTCTAAATACAAAAGTGAATTCCAAAAATATACTAGACTTTACCTTGCAGATTATGAAGTTCTCAAAAAATTCCGTGATAAAGGTGAAACTATAAAGATAGCCATCAATTGTGGAATCCCTGTTCCAAAGACTTATTTTCCAGAATATACAGATATTGGATTCATCAAGAATAATGTTAAATATCCAGTTTTGGTTCGAGCAAGAGTTAGTTCAGGTTCCAGAGGCATAATAAAGGTAAATTCAGTTGAGGAGTTCGACCAAGCATATAGTTCAATAAAAAACGACTATGGCGAACCAATCATTCAGGAGTATATTTACAAAACTGGTTATAGTACTGCCTGTATTTTACTTAATGAATCCCAGAGAGAAATTGCCTCTTTTTCATACAGAAGAGTTAAAGAGTACCCTGTTACGGGTGGCCCTACTGTTGTTGGAGTAAGTTCTGAGGATTCTAAATCCATAGCGCCTTCCCTTAGGCTACTGAAATATATCGGTTGGAAAGGAGCGGCTGAGGTTGAGTACATTCTTGATGGCGAAGGCAATCCTCTTCTGCTTGAAGTAAATCCTAGATTCTGGATGCCTCTCAATTTATCCATTAAAGCAGGGGTCGATTTCCCTTATTTGATGTACCAACTAGCAAGTGGAAACAATATTGATAGAGTTTCTAAGTACGAAGTTGGACTTAAGTACAGATGGGTTCTACCAAACGAAATTTTATGGCTTACGCAGACACCTGACAAAATAAAAGGCTTTAAGGAGTTTTTTAACTTTTGGGATAAACATACTTGTTATGGTGATCTATCTTTTAGTGATCCATTGCCTGTTTTTGGGATTATCATGCAAAGTTTTAGTTTTTTATTAAACGCTGAAAAAAGGAAGTTTATATTTAAGAGAGGATGGTGAAGGTTAGCGTGGAGATTAAGTTCTCAGATAATAACTCTGATGATGTAAGAATCTTGGCTGTTGGAGATATTATGCTAGGAATTTCTTCTTTGCGCGCAATTGCAGAAAAGAACACACTTCCTATGTATATCAAAAAATCACCTTTATATTTAATTGAAGATGTATTGCCTATACTTGAGAACTCGGATATTCTTTTTGGTAATTTGGAGTGCGTGCTTTCTAAGGATTTTGATTACAATGATTTTGACAATCCAAAACTTATCATGGCTCCAAAAGAAGCTGTCAGTTTACTGAAAGAAAGTAATTTTTCAATTTTGAATTTAGCAAATAACCATATTCTTGACTACGGCGATGAAAAGGTTTGTGAAACCATATCCATACTTGAGCAATGTAATATTCGATATTTGGCAGCACCTAATACAATTTCAGAATACGATATTCAGATCTTTAAACTAAAAAATAAAAAAATAGGATTTTTGGGATATAACCTTTGTGATCAAGGAAAAAAACATCAGATCTCTGAAATCTTTAATTCCATAAAATCTAACAAGAAATTAGTTGACATTCTTATCATTTCTTTACACTGGGGTTGGGGCTACGAACATAATAGTTATCCATCTTCCGATCAGATAAGTTTAGGTCATGAATTAATAGATAAGGGCGCTGATATAATATTAGGTCACCATTCACATGTTTTTCAACCTATAGAAATCTATAACGGCAAGGTAATTGCATATAGTCTCGGTAATTTCATTTTTGATATGTGGAGAATCGAAAATAAAGTTAGTGGCATTTTAGAAATCAGGGTCAATTCTAAGAATAATTTATCTGTAAAAGTTTTGGAAACTGAACAAAGTGAGTATAAGTTGAAGTTCAAATCTGAGGATATTAATAATATAAGAGGGTTAGTATTAAACAATTTGGAAGACAAAGTTTGTCCGGATTCATATGAAGCTTGTGCTCTTAAAATTAAGAAAACGCACAATAAAGAAATTATATTATATTATTTGTTAAATTTTTACAAATTTTCCATTGGTTTTCATTGTCACAATATAATTAGATGGGGATCTAAATTTTCAGATAAACTGTGTAAAATTCATAGAAAGTGAGGAATTTTCGTGAGAATTCTTATTCAAATTGCACATCCAGCGCACGTCCATTTCTATAAAAATTTCATATGGGAAATGGAAAAAAAAGGACATCAAATTCGAATTATAACGAAAAATAGAGAGATATGCATAAAACTATTAGTTGCTTATGGTTTTGATTTCAAGATAGTTTCTGAGCAATATGTAACTGGATTTAAGAGAATTGCAAATCAATTGGAGTATGAATACTCTACTTACAAGGCTGTAAAATCATTTGATCCTGATTTTATCACAGGTATTGGAGGTACAACTGCAGCACATATTTCTAAAATTACTAGAGCCAAATCTATAATTTTTACAGACAATCTCCTTTCTTATGATGAGTTTATTACATATCCATTTGCAGACTGCATAATCACCCCTATTACTTTTCCTAAGCATATTGGCAAAAAACATATTTTAATAGATAGTTTTAAGGAACTGGCTTACTTACATCCAGACCACTTTTCACCTGATTCGCAAATTTTTGATTATATGGGAATAAATAAAGATGAACCATTTGTCATAATTAGATTTGCTTCTTTTAATGCTGCACATGATATTGGAATTTCAGGATTTGATTCCAATTATAAAGTCAAACTAGTAAATGAACTTCTCAAGTACGCAACAGTTTATATTAGTCCTGCAATAGAAATTCCCGAAGAACTTGAAAAATATGTCATTAAATTTCCTCTTGAGAAAATACATGATGCTATGTATTTTGCAGATTTAGTAATTACTGATTCCCAAACAATGACTACTGAAGCCGCAGTTTTGGGCACTCCTGCAGTTCGCTGTAATAGTTGGGTAGGCTCAAAGAATGAAATGTTAAACTTTATTGAATTAGAAAAAAAATATAATTTGATCTATAACTTCCAAAGCCCTGATCTCGCAATTAAAAAATGTGTTGAATTGCTTAGTAACCCTGATAATAAAATACTGTTCAAACAAAAAAGGGAGTCTTTGCTTAGTGATAAAATTAATTTTACAAACTTTTTAGTCTGGTTATTTGAAAATTTTGATGATTACAAAGGGAAAAATATGCAGGATCTTTATAGTAAGTACAAAAATAGTATAAATAAAATATAATATATTTCTTTTAGATTGTTATTTTTCTAGTATTTAACTTGTTGAGGGTTTCCAATGAAGATAATGAGTGTTATTGGGGTAAGACCCCAGTTTGTAAAAGCTTCTGTCGTTTCTAGAGAACTGAGAAAAAAGCATGAAGAAATTTTGGTTCATACTGGACAGCACTATGATTATCAAATGAATAAAATATTTTTTGATGAATTAAATATCCCTGAACCAGATTACCACCTTGATGTAGGTTCAGGGTCCCACGGATACCAAACAGGTGAGATGTTAAAAAAGATAGAAGAAGTTTTACTCAAAGAGAAACCGGATCTTTTGCTCACTTATGGAGATACTAATTCAACACTTGCAGGTGCTCTTGCCGCATCAAAACTACATATTAAAACTGCGCATGTTGAATCTGGTCTTCGCAGCTTTGATAGGTCGATGCCAGAAGAAATAAACAGAATCTTGACAGATCACTGCTCTGATATACTATTCTGCCCAACAAAAAATGCGGTTGAAAACTTAAAAAACGAAGGCATAACAGAAAATGTTTATTTAACTGGAGATGTAATGGTTGATTCCCTCCTATATAACAAGGAAATTGCAGAACAAAAATCTAATATTCTAAATGATCTAGGCCTAAAGAGTAAAGAGTATATTGTGGCTACAATTCACAGAGCCAGCAATACAGATAATGAGGAGAATTTAAAGAGTATTGTAAATGCTTTCTCAGAGTTAAATGAGACTATTATATTTCCATTGCATCCAAGAACTGAAAAATTCTTGAAAATATATGGACTCTACGATAAATTAAAGTCTTCAGTTATTTTAACAAAACCTTTAGGTTTTTTTGAGTTCATAAAGTTGATGAATCATGCGAAAATGATATTTACTGATTCCGGTGGTGTTCAAAAAGAAGCTTATGTGCTTAAAGTTCCCTGTATCACGTTGAGAAAAAATACTGAGTGGGTTGAAACAGTTGAAGATGAATGGAATATACTTGTAGGAACAGATAAGAAAAAAATTGTCAGAACTGTGAATGATTTTACTCCTTCTTTGAAAACACACAGAAATGTATTTGGGAATGGAAATGCAAGTAGTAAGATTGTCATGAACTTGGAGGATCTATTTTGTTAATTGATGATCATTTGTTAACTGATGATCCTGAGATTTGGGATTTGTTTACTCGAAAAGAAGAATATTATCCAAAAAAATTAGATCCTCATAACCGTTTCACCTATGAATTAAGCAGTTCTAATAACATTTTGGAACCTCACGTTTCTAGCGTTTTAATGAAAAATTATTCGGAGATAGAGTATCCTGAAAATAGAAATTTTACGGTCTGTTTAACTCATGACATTGATGATATCTATCCTCCATTAAAACATACTATTTTATCTTCTATTTGTTGTATTAAATCCTTAAATTTTGAATCTTTAGAACGTCAAATCCTTTGGAAATTTAAAGGCAAAAAACGTTCACCTTATATAAATTTTCAAAAAATTATGGAACTAGAAGATGCTTTTAATGCAAAGTCCTCATTTTATGTTATTACAACAGATAAGGATCCAAATAGGTTTCGATACAATGTTGAAGATGTATGTGTAGAACTTGGAGATATAGTTGATAGGGGCTGGGAAGTTGGATTGCATGGTGGCTATTATGCATACGACGATCTTTACGAAATAAGAAAAGAGAAAGAGAAACTAGAACAAGTTTTAGGAACAAAAGTCATTGGTTATAGAAACCATTATTTAAGATTTAGAGTTCCAGATTCATGGGAACTGTTATCAAAAGCTGGCTTTAAGTATGATACCACATTTGGTTACAGTGATGCAGTTGGATTTAGAAATGGAATGTGTCATCCCTTTAGACCATACAATCTGAATGAGAATAAAGCTATTAATATTATAGAAATTCCTTTAGTTATAATGGATGGATCGCTTTTTAATACTACTAATTCGTTTGAGGATGCGTGGAAGTATACAAAATATCTGATAGATACTGTCGAAAAATATCATGGTGTACTAACCGTTTTATGGCATGGAAATATATTTAGTTGTCCATTTAGAAAAAACTGGGAAATTGTCTACGAGAAACTTTTGAAATACTGTTCTGAAAAAAATGCTTGGATGACAAGTGCAAAAAATGTTTATGAGTGGTGGACTAATGAGTATTGAGTTAATAAATGATAAGACAGTGTGGGACAGTTTTGTAGAAAAAAGTCCAACTGGATTATTATTCCATAAATGGGATTTCTTGAATTCAATAGCTAAATTTACAGGTTATACTCTTGAACGTTATGGAATATATGATGGAAACACATTAATTGCGTTATTTCCAATATTTTCAAGAAGTTTATTTGGATTTAAAACTTTATTTTCACCTCCTCCTCAAGCAGGTGTTCCATATTTAGGTTTCATAATGGACTCCGATTATAATTCCCTTAAACAAGATAAAAAAGAGACTCGAATGTCTATTATTGTCGACATGTTAAATAAAATAGTGAAAGACAAAAACTTTAACTATATATCTATTTCATTAATACCTAATTTTTTGGATATTAGACCATTCCGATGGGAATATTATGAGACAAATATGTTATATACTTATTCAATTGATTTATCCCAACCTTGCAATGAAATATTTAGCGGATTTAAAAACACTATTAGAAGACAATTAAAAAAAGCCATGTCATACAATTTATTTTTGGAAAAAAGTGATAATGTTTCGTTATTTTACAGTATGGAAACAAAGAGATACAACGAGCAAGGTTTAAATTTTCCTCTTATAAGTCAAAAGTATCTTGAAAATCTTTTGTCATTATATCCAGAAAATTTTCTTCTCTATTATTTATATGACGATAAAGAAAATATGAAAGGTGCTATTTTAACTCATGAATATAATAATCAGTTTCTTTTGTTGAAGGGAGCTACAAAAACTGAAGTAAATGTTGGCGGAAATGAGTTTATGATTTGGGAACTAATTAAAAAAGCAAAAAGAGAAAACTACAAGTATTTTGATCTGGTAGGTGCAAATAATAAAAACTTATGTACCTTTAAATCACAATTTAATCCATCTTTAGATTTTACATATTCTATTAAAAAACAAGATCGTTTAGGCAGTTTAGCAGAAACTTTATATAAGCAATTTATAAGAAAGAAGATTACATAAATTTCTTTGTAAACGAACTATATAAAATAAAATTGCATTAAATTAATTTTAGATGTTTTTAAATAAATATTCTTGCAAAATAGACTGGACTCAGTATCAAAATCCGGTGATGAACATAAAATAAAAAATCACTAGATTTTGTAATTGACCACAATCCTTGAGATACAACTTCGAGGCTGAAGTCTTTAGACATCAAATATTGATTTTGATGAAAACTGGATTCTTCTTGTGAATTCAAATTTTCAATCAAGAAATACAAAAATCACTAGATTTTGGAACAGAGTCGTCAGGTGTCAACGGCGGTTAAGAATTCCTCATTTTCGGCGGTTTGAAATTCCCCAATTCCCAATCCTTGAGAAAAGTTCGAGGATTGTGGATAATGCTGAAAATGGAGGAATGGTTATTGATACGAGATTTGTATTCACAAGGCTTGAACATAAGCGAAATCTCTGAAAGAACAGGTTATGACAGAAAAACTGTAAGAAAATATCTTCAGCTGAAAACCTTACCCGAACCCCAGAAACGTCCGCCAAGACCGAGCAAACTTGATCCGTATAAACCTTACTTACTCGAAAAGATTAATGAAAACCACTATACTGCAGCTCGCCTCTTTCGTGAAATACAGAAAATGGGTTTTGATGGTGGAGAAACCATCGTCAAGGATTTTGTGAGAAAAGTCAGACCTAAACAGGGAGTACCTGCGGTACTCCGATATGAGACAAAACCAGGTGTCCAAGCCCAGGTTGACTGGGGAGAATTAGGAACGGTTGAAGTCGATGGAAAAATCAAGAAACTTTTCTGTTTTAGCATGATTCTTGGATACTCAAGAATGAGATATGTCGAATGTACACTGAGCATTGACACTTTTACATTAATTCAGTGCCACTTGAATGCATTTCAATACTTTGGTGGATGTACACAGGAAATTCTGTACGACAACATGAAACAAGTTGTAATAAAGAGAGCAATGAAATCCTCAGATTCAGAATGGAACTCACAGTATGAGGATTTCTTCAAGCATTATGGATTCATTCCTCGCTTATGCAGGCCATATAGACCTCAGACAAAAGGGAAAATTGAGAACACTATTGGATACATAAAGAGGGATTTTTTCCTTGGAAGAGAATTCAGCTCTCTTGAGAGCCTGAATAATCAGGCTCTTGAGTGGTTAAAGAGAGTGAATTCAAGTATACATGGAACAACTCATGAAATCCCTCTTGAGCGCTTTAAGAAGGAAAAAGAGAAACTGAACCTTTTGAATCAAGTTCCCAGATACAAAGTTGTTAAGACAGAAACCAGAAAGATCTCAAGAGACTGTTATATTTCTTATCTTGGAAATAAGTATTCTGTTCCTTACAAGTTTGCAGGAAGAACTGCAAAGCTTCAGATCTTTGAAGGAAAATTCGAGGTCTATGTTGATTATGAGAAGGTCTGTGAACATGAAATTCTTCCAGGTAACTGCAGAGTTACCAGGAAAAAAGAACATTTCAAGGGTCTTCTGAGTGAGATTCTTAACGAGAATTCAAAATGTAAGAAGAGTCCACATATTCTGTTGAAGTTTTCAGGTCTTGAAGTTGAAAAGAGGTCTCTCGATGTCTATGAAACATTCAGTGATGGTGGTTTAGAATGAATAATTTCAGCTATGAGAGACTTCACACTAACTTGCAGTACCTAAAACTGAATACTATTGAAGATCTTCTGGACAACTGCCTTGAGATTGCTGCAAGAGACAGCAAGACAACAATGGAAGTCCTTGATTATCTTTTTGAACAGGAAAAGAAACACAGGGAATCTGCTGCAATGGAAAGGAGAATGAAAAGTGCTGTTTTTCCTGTGAAAAAGACACTTGAAGAATTCGATTTTGAGTTTCAGTCATCTATTGATAAAAAAGTCATAGAAGACCTTGCAACCTTAAGATTTGTTCATAATGCAGAGAATGTTGTTTTGCTCGGTCCTCCTAGAGTTGGAAAGTCTCACCTTGCAATTGCTCTTGGGATTGAAGCAGTAAAAGCAGGCATTTCGGTTTACTTTACCAATACAGGAAACCTTATTGAGAGGTTAAAAATAGCAAATAGGGAAGGAATACTTGAGAAAAAGCTCAAAGGCTTGATGAAATTTAAAGTGCTGATCATTGATGAAATGGGTTATCTCCCATTTGATGAAGAAGGAGCTCATTGTTTGTTTCAGTTGATTTCCAGACGTTATGAAAAGAGTTCAACCATATTTACGTCGAATAAGTCATATGGAGAATGGGGAGAGATATTCAAGGACCATGTAATAGCGGCTGCTGTACTTGATAGAATACTCCATCATTGTACTACAATTAATATCAAAGGAGAAAGTTACAGACTGAAAGAGAGGAAAAAACAGGGAATAAAAACAGGAAATATGTGCCAGTGATTTTGAGTTAATTCATGAAAAATTGAGTAAACTTTATATCAATAGATGGGGAATTCTAAACCGCCAAAAGTGGGGAAAAGTAAACCGCCGTTGACATCAGGTTATAATTTATATAATTTAAAAGATATGTGCTGATATCTCACCACATAGATTGGGATCTAAGGCATTAGTTATGAAAAATTGAAAATTAGTGAAGTACTGATGTTGAAAATGTAAAAAACATCAGAAGTAAATATAATTTTTTTCACATAAAACATGAAACATTTCCGGAGTAATATACTTTATTGTACTCATCTAATGTATTCCATATTGGCAGGTCTTTCTCACAGTAAATCATATTTGTTGAACTTGAAGGTTTTAAAATAAACATTTCATTTTTTGATTTATACAATTTTAATGGTCTTTTTTTGAGTTCTCCATTTCTAATTAAAAAAATATCATGTGTAGAGTTCCTTAAAAATTTCATATTTCCTTTTCCAATTTCCAATATATGAGATTTTTCGTCAAGAGAAATTCTCTCAATATATCTACTATTATATCTGCAAGTTACGTAATCAGACATAACAAATCCATTGGAAATCTTTGGAATTTTTTCAAATGCAGTGACTTCTTCCTTCGTTATATAAAATGTATAGAATGGTCTTTTTACTAGAGGATTATCTGTTGCTGTAAAATCATTCGAAACTGATAATAATGAGGTCATAAAAAAAATAATTATAATAATTATTTTCAAATGTTTTTTGGCGTTATAATTTAATTTATAAAAACCGTATGCCATAGTTGCAACTATGAAGACAAATGTGTATTCACCGAATCTACTTAAATTGAAATTCCTTGCTAGTTTATTTAATAATAACATAGGTCCAGGAAATGTCAATCCCGCAAATATTAATCCTAAAGTACACCATATCTGTATATTCTTTGATATTCTATTTGATTGAAGAGCCCATAGTGTTCCAAGAACAATAAAAAATAACATGGGGGTAAATTGAAGATAGTTAAATAATTCATTAAGAGGAGTATACACAATAGAATGTGTTAAAATTCCTTCAGGTGCAGGAATAACAATATATCTTACTAATACGTCAAACAGAGCTTGAGCATGATATATCCAATAACTGATCGTTAATACAAAAGTTAATAATATATAGTTTGAATTGAGATGTATACTGTCATCCTCTTTCCTATGGAGTTTTAAGAATGCATAGTAAATCAACAATAGCAATATTATATATGGCATAGATGCTGTATGATAAAGTATAGTTGCAAAAGTCAGTAATATTAGTAACAACTCAGTTTGTTTATTTTTTGCTGTATTTTTTCCATGAAACATTAATAAAAATAGTATCATTAATTCAAAGAAAGATACCACACTTCTAGAAATTGAAGACATTCCATAAGTAATGACACTTGGGAATATTATCGTGAATAATGATGCTATTAACGCAATTTTTTGATCTTTAAACACACAAGTATATGTTTTATATCCCACCGGAACTATAAATGCATAAATCAATCCATTTGCTAAAAACATTACTTTATTTGCTTCAGGTGGAAGCCCCATAACGCATTGTAGAGATGCGCATAATATATGCCAAAGTGGAAATGGTTTGTACATTCCAAAAATATCAGTTACATGTCCATTTTCAACTAAATCTTTAATTACTCGAACGTGACCAATAGGATCCGTTCTTGATATAAAAAAATAATATTTTAGCGTTACTCCCCAAATAATATTTAACATCAATATCATCATTTGGCTAATTATTATTAGTGATTTATTTTTTGAAATGTTAAATGAAAGGATTTCAAGTAAAATTAAGGTAGATAATGCTGCTATTGTGAAGTAATATATAATTGGCCTGACTTCATATTTTATAAGAAATGTTAGTGATATAAAGAAAAGAGTTGAATATAAAATCAATAAAATACTAAATATTTGATTATCTAGTATATTAAGGTCTGCCATTTTTTTAGTATGTGTTTTATAAACAGCAGGCCCCAAAATCATTGGAACTGCCATATAACATCCAAGTAAGGTCAAATTTGCTTTTCCGATTATGATGGGTATAACTAATCCACCAATTGCCAACATAACTAGGACGATTGATAGCGTACTTGATAAATTATATCCCTTGCTTTTTATCATATTTAGCTCATCCCAAAAATTATATTTAAATGAATTGCTGCTATAATGAGGAATTATTCTTCTCCGATGCAATTTAGATCAGTGGTGATAAATATAAAATTATTTTAGTTGTTAATTTAAATTTCCTATTAGTTTCTTCCTTTTACATTCTATGTTCACTATTTACTAAGGAATGATTCAAGTATAATCAAGGTATTTGTTGCCATGAATCATTATTGAGATAATGAAATTATGGATCACTTCCTGAACTGCAAATTTGAACTTATAAATTTATCATTTATAAATATATATTTAGGACTTACGCGGTTGAACTGAGAAATCAATAGTATTAAACTATCAACTATCTAACATGTAGATTTAACTCTACACCAATCGTGCTTGATTTTGTGCATCAAGTACGTAAGTTCTAATATTTTTGAATCCTTTTTATAAAAAGTATTTGAAATTATATGTAAGTTTTCGTGATCCTAAAACTTTTTTCCCACATTTCACCAATTTATTAGAAAATCAATATTTTTCAGGATAGCGTTTTTGAAACAGATTAAATTAATTTTGACGTAAACTGGAACTTGGCGAAAATTGAATGATATCGTTTTTGATCTCTATATACACCATATAGCTGCTTTTACCTCCTGCATAAAAGTCCAATAAATCCATGTTTGTTGAAAATCAATAGCAAGAAAAATTATAAATAAAGTAGGTTGTTGCTGTTCTGGTTTGAAATTAGGAAGCAAATATTGAGTTTTTGAATGTTTCCTCAACCATACATTCCGCATTTTTAGGCGCATAAAGGTCCACCGATGCTGATTATACGCTTAAAATATAAGCACATAATTTTTTGATTGGATTTCAAAATCGGTATCAATTGAGAGTATATATCTGTGATAATGCTTAATATGCGCTTAAAATATGGGAACTAAGGATCAACACCTCTTTTTTTTAAATATGTATATATCAATAAAATACAATCTGAACAGCGATAAAATAATTAAAGATATTGATGTGGATAAAGCTGCACCTAGAATCCCATATTTTGGAATCAATACAATGCTAAATATTACATTAAAGATTGCACTCAGCATAGATATTTTGTACATTAGATTCATTTTGCCTATACTTGGCAGTGCACAATCTACAGAGTGAATAGGTGAATATATTATATAACCTATTAATAGTATCAATAACGGGGAGTATGCAAGCAAGAATTCTTTTTTAAATAATAATATAATAATTGTTTTTCCAAAAAAAACTAATAAAATTGAAATGAATATAATTACTAATGTTACATATAATGCGATTCTTTTTATAAATTTAGCTGTTTTTTTATATTCTCTTTTCCCATAAATGTATGTAATGCGTGGGGCTACTGCAGTATTAACTGAATTAGGGATTAAAGCGATCCCACTTACAATCATTGTGGCAACTGCATAATATCCTACAATTTCGGCATCTAGAAAATGACCTAATATTATACTGCCCATCTGAGTATTTACCATTCCAATAGATTGTGCAAGAACATAATAAAAGCCAAACCATCCCAAATCCTTAAATGATTTTGAAAACGATAAAGAAATAGTTGAAATAAATTCTTTAATAAAGATTATTGATATCAAACCTGTTATAATAGTAGCTATGACAAAACCCCAAACAGCTCCTTCAACTTTTGTATTTAATACAATAACAAGATACATGGACAATAACGTAACAAGGATATTTTGAATAATGCTTATCAGTGCATAAGATTTCATTCTATAAAGGCCATTTAAAGTTCCCAATACCATTTTTTGGATCGATATAAAAGGCATGCAAAGAGCTGTAATTTTTATTAGCTTCCCCATTTCCGAATTATGAAATATTGATACAGCAATAAAGTTTGATAATAAATAAAGTAAAATAGTAATTATAAATCCATTGATTAATGAACCATAAAACCCTGATAGGATATACTCTTTAACTTTATGATTTTCGTCTCTGAATTCAGCTACATATTTTGATAATCCAGATCCAATTCCAAAACCTGCAAATTGCATTCCAAAGAGGTATATTGTAAAAACCAGAGTGTAAACACCCAGTCCCGAAGGTCCCAGTGTTCGTCCAAGAATTATCCTTAGCAACAGATGAGATAAAGATGCAGTAGCGAGACTGATAAAAGACCAGTGTATATCCATGATCATTTTACCAAGTTTAAAGTTAAACATGAAACCTCCACAAATTACTTACAAAAGTTACATTTTCTGCCTTTAAAGGGCTAAACTCAAGCAGATAAAATTTACAGTTTTCAAAAACCTATTATCCAACTGACTTTCCGCAGAATATGTCCATTCAATTTTCACAATTTTTTTTGCTATCGTTTTTTCTGAAAATTACTCTGCTTATTCAAGCTTCATTGAAAGCTTCTAACCTCTATTTCCGGAAGTTTCAGTTGAAATAATAATTGCAAATTATTGAGCAAATGCACAAAAACGATACCGGAAAAATGTTCTTTTTTAACCTCATTTGAGACTCTAACCATTCTTTCGTTTTTGAAAACCCTATTGTCTTTCTTGAAACTCTGTTGTTATCCTGCCTAAAAGTCAGGTTTTGTCTTTCAAGTAAAGTTGTTGAGATTTCGCTTTGTTCAATGTCTTTTCCAAAGATAGTCTTCTCCTTGACTTTCTTAAGTACCCCATTTATTCTTATTTTGACTACCTGTGAATAATTCAAATAATCAGGGAGAAAGATCTTTGGTTTCCTTGGTCTTCCTCTTTCCCCAGTTCTTGGAAATTCAATCAAAACTCCAAAATGTTTCAAAAAAGCTTCTCTATAAAAATTCAACCCATCTGTAACAAAAAGAGGAATTTTATCAGAAACACGTTTTTTAACTGACTCCACTAGCTTATACGCAACGTAAGGTTTTCTTGGTCCTATTACAAAGTCGAGTATTAGCCTACAACCTGGTACAAAAGCTGCCCACATCCACGGCCCATCATCTTCATAATCTTTCATTCTAAAACCTATTTTTTTGAATTATTACCCATAGTTCGTCCATTTCTATCTTGGGTACCTCAAGGTCTTTCATCATACTGTCATTTACTTATCGCATTGTTCAGCTACATGAGCTAACCATCGCTTTACACTGGCAGATTGTACCTCTAAAATATCTGCAATAGCTTCAATGCTCATTCCTTTCATAGACATTTTCAGAGCTAAATCGATAGTTTGCTCATCTTTACGAAGATCGTGATAAAAAGTACCTGTATGATCATTGAATACTTTGCCACACTGGTGACAAAGATCTCTTCTTGTTTTTATTCCCACGACTTATGTAAGTTCCATTTCCAGTAATATTGCCTTGGCCAGTAAGACCATAAAACTTGCAGTTTTTGTTCGGACAAGCAACGTCAAAGAATTGTGGCTTTGGGCCTTTTTTCCTACATATAAATCCTACATATAAATATATGATGTTAAAATATATAATACCAATCAGATACAAATTAACCATCTCCTCATTTATACACAATCAAAACCCTATCACTCTATTTGATCTTGATACCACTCATAAGTTTCTTTAATTCCATCTTTCAATGAAATCCTAGCTTTCCATCCCAATCCATTCAACCTCGAAACATCCATTAACTTCCTTGGAGTCCCATCAGGCTTTGAAGTATCATAATTAATCTCCCCTTCAAACCCTACAATCTCTTTTATTAATTCCACAAGTTCACTGATTGTAACATCTTCTCCAACTCCAATATTCACGAACTCTCCTACCTCAGAAAAATTATAATTTTCCATCAAAAACACACATGCATCAGCCATATCATCCACATGCATGAACTCCCTGAGAGGCTTGCCTGTACCCCACACAACAACTTCAGGTTTGTTATTCATCTTCGCTTCATGGAACTTCCTTATCAATGCAGGCATCACATGTGAAGTTTCAAGATCAAAATTATCATTAGGTCCGTAAAGATTGGTCGGCATCACAGAGATGAAATTAGTCCCGTACTGCTGGTTGTAGTGTTTGCAGAGCCTTATGCCTGCAATCTTAGCTATTGCATAGGCTTCATTTGTCTCTTCAAGAGAACCAGTCAATAGATATTCTTCTTTAAGAGGCTGAGGAGCGAGTTTTGGGTAAATACAGGAAGAGCCAAGGAAAAGAAGCTTTTTCACTCCATATTTGTAGGCAGCGTGGATAATATTTGATTCAATCATCAGGTTTTCGTAGATGAATTCAGCAGGGTAGGTACTGTTGGCAAGGATTCCACCCACTTTTGCTGCGGCTAAAAATACATATTCAGGCTTTTCCTGTTCGAAGAATTCATTCACAACTTGCTGGTTGGTAAGATCCAGTTCTTTATGGGTACGGAAAATAAGGTTGGTGTAGCCTTTTGATTCAAGTTTTCTTTTGAGGGCTGAACCTACAAGGCCCCTATGTCCGGCTACGTAAATTTTTGATTCTTTTTCCATTTGATCGCCTTTATTTAGAAAGAATTTTACCTTTTGCGGTACTGTTCTGAAATTTACAAACTCCTAATATCTAATTCCGATTTTATTGAATCTTCCTCAGTTTCCTGACTGGAAGCTAATTTCTCTGCAGGATAACTTTTCAGGACTTCTTCTTCGTCGAACTTTACCATCATCTTTACCAGTTCTTCCAGTCTGACTTTTGGTTTCCAACCAAGTTTTCTTCTGGCTTTTGATGAATCGCCAATCAACATTTCTACTTCAGTGGGTCTATAATACTCAGGATCTACTTCAACTAAGATTTTATTCGTAATGGCATCGATCCCGACTTCTCCTTCTCCTTTTCCCTGCCAGATTATATCGATTCCGAGTTCTTTGAATGTAAGTTCAATAAATTCCCGGACTGAGTGAGTTTCGCCCGTTGCTATAACGTAATCGTCGGGCTCTTCTTGCTGGAGCATCAGCCACATGGCTTCGACATAATCTTTTGCAAAGCCCCAATCTCTTTTTGCATCAAGGTTTCCGAGATAAAGCCTATCCTGCATGCTGTATTTTATCCTTGTAGCCGCCATTGTGATTTTTCTTGTCACAAAAGTTTCGCCACGGATTGGAGATTCGTGGTTGAAAAGGATTCCATTACATGCAAAAATACCATAGGCTTCCCGGTAGTTGACCGTAATCCAGTACGCATACAGTTTAGCTGCTGCATATGGGCTTCTTGGGTAAAAAGGAGTAGTTTCTTTCTGGGGGCTTTCCTGGACTTTTCCGTAGAGTTCACTGGTAGAAGCCTGGTAAAATTTTGTTTTTGTTTCAAGACCCAGGATGCGGATAGCCTCTAGTAGCCTGAGAGTTCCTATGGCGTCAGAATTTGCCGTATATTCGGGGGTTTCGAAAGATACCTGAACGTGGCTCTGGGCTGCAAGATTGTATATTTCATCAGGCTGAACTTCCTGGATTATGCGGATCAGATTGGTAGAATCTGTCAAATCCCCATAATGCATGAAAAAATTAACATTTCTTTCATGGGGGTCTTTGTAAAGATGATCAATTCTTGCCGTGTTAAAAGAAGAAGATCGCCGCTTGATTCCATGCACAATGTATCCCTTTTCAAGTAAAAATTCAGCAAGATAAGCGCCATCCTGACCTGTAATTCCAGTTATTAATGCAACTTTGGACAAGCTATTTTCCTCTACTTTGTTAAAATTATAAGGATTAATTTATTAAATTTCTAGTCTCGTGCCGAGAATAATTTCACTCATCATAATTTCATCTGATCTGCATTGGAAAATCTATTTTCCCTTTTAATTTTTAATAAATTACATTTATTAATTATTTAAATACATTGGTTTGCATTTATTACATCTGTTTCTAGCTTTTTCTGACTATCTATTCTTAATTTTTATTTATATTTATATAAATAATCTCCTAATATAATTGTTGAGATAAATTTCATTAAAAACAAAAATTTTTCCGAAATATTACCGAAAAATTGTATTTTAACTCAGAAGGCGTGAAGTCCCCTTCCTCGACAATTTCTGGCGAAAGCCGGAAAGCGGCAGATGGGGATAAAAGCCGTCAACTTCATAAAATAACCTTTAACAAAAAAACCATTTATTTCTTTAAAGCATGTAATATGAGGATGTTAAAAGCCTATAAGTATCGAATTTACCCTACTAAAGACCAGAAAGAACTTATAAAAGTTATCATTGGTGCTTGTAGATTTGTCTATAATTGGGCTTTAGAACAGAAAATAAAAACTTATGAACAATACAAGAAATCAATCTCACGGTTTGACTTACAAAGAATTTTAGTCCATGAAGTAAAACCTGCTAATGAATGGTTGAAAAAAGCTAATTCTCAAGCTTTGCTGGCGTCCTTAGTAAATGTGGAATCAGCTTTTACCAGATTTTTCAGAGAAAAGAAAGGATTTCCTAAATTCAAATCTAAGAAAAATCCTGTTCAGTCATATCAACTGCCACAACATTATACAGTAGATTTTGAAAAGAGTATTGTAAGACTTCCTAAGATTGGAGAAGTTAAAGCAATTCTTCACAGGCAGTTTGAAGGCACTCTGAAAACAGCAACCAACAGCAACCATTTCAAAAACCTGCACTGGAAAATACTATATCAGTATTCTTGTGGAAGATGGAAAAGAACTTCCTGTAAAACAGGAATTCTCAGAATCTACTACAGTGGGAATAGATGTAGGAATTAAGGATTTTGCAGTTCTTTCTACAGGAGAGAAAGTAGAGAACCCTAAATACTTGAAAAACTCTCTTAACCGGTTGAAAGTCCTGCAAAAAAGAGTAAGTAGAAAAGTTAAAGGATCTAAAAATCGGGATAAGGCAAGACTGCAACCCTCAAAACTCCATGAAAAAATAAGCAATCAGAGGAACGATTTCCAGCACAAACTCTCTTCTAAACTTATCAGCGAGAACCAAGCTATTGCGCTGGAAACTCTGAATGTAAAAGGTATGCAGAAAAATCACTGTCTTGCACAGGCTCTAAGCGATTCTGCATGGAGTAGCTTTGTTACAAAATGAATACAAAGCAAAATGGTTTGGTAAAACTATCCTGAGAATAGGACAGTTTGAACCCTCATCTAAACTTTGTAGTGTTTGTGGATATTATAATTCAGATTTGACATTAAAGCCTGAGTTTGACAGTTTGATTTTTATGTGGGAAGATTGTTTTCATATCCGTTGGAATAATAAGTAATATTATTTCAACAAATTTTTTCCCATTTTTTACGATTCAATTTGACAGATGATTCTCTTTCTCTTGATGGCTATTTTTATGATTTTTGACCAAATTTTCGGTATAGAATTTGACAGATAGCATGAATCTCAGATAAAATCTAGATACTATCCAAAAAGTCAGGTATAAAAGTGCTAAAATTGGACAAAAATTTCCACTAATTTGCCTTATAGTGATTGTGAAGCTGGAAAATCAGAGGCAATTTGACGAAATTTATGAATACTGTCAATTGATTTTTGACAAAAAATTGAAGCCCCTCACTAAATTTAATTTATACTGTCAAACTAAGGTTAAAGGATAGAGAGTGGGAATGTCCTGATTGTAAAACAAAACATGATAGGGACATCAATGCTGCAATCAATATCAAAAAATCTCACTTCAATATCAAAATCTTATAGTTACTTGACACCTGCGGAACGCGGGGAAGGGCTTGGAGACTTGTTCTCAAAAGAGAAAGGAATGAACCAGGAAGCATCTCCCTCGAAACGGAGCCGAAAGGCAAAGAATTCAGGGAGAGGTAGTTCATCACTTTGATGATCAAAACAAGAGGTAAGCGTTTATGAAGAGCAAAATCCTCAAAACGGACTTTGCAGCAAAATTATCGATACTCAGTAAAGAGTGAAAACATGCTTACTGCCGTAGTCATAAGTTATGGGTTAGGAGTCAATCTGAAAATCATAGAACAGAAATAATTTTTAGCCTAAAATAACTAATTATTCTTTCTTTGACTTAAAGAGACTATCTGAAGATCCAAACTTGACACAAATTCTTCCATTTGGTTTCTGGTCTATATTGAGATTAAGCATATCTGCGATCAGAACACCAGCCATCATAGCAAATGCAATAGAATAGTAGTAAATATCACGCAGACCCATTTTTACCTACATCCTTACAAAACCCCCTGTTCGATTTTTCTCTTATTATATTGTTACTTTTGCTACTTTGATAGTAACCCTCTGAATTTTTTGCATATAGTTATCTTACACAATTTATTAAATCGTAGAAGTGTGGGGTTTTAATCTTTTTTTGCAAATCTTTGTAGCAAATTTAAAGATATCAGTAGTAAACTTAATTATTTTATAACTTTATAGATATGCCGATTCAATTTGAATTCTCGATTTAAGAGGAACAAATCCGTTGAAAGATTTCTCAGTAAGAGTGGTTAAACTTGTTAGAAACGGCAGGAGAAAAATCAAAAAATAATTAAGGAACAAATCGGTCAATTACCAACCGGGTTAACAGTAGTTCAATTGTACTGACATTCTGACAGAAACTTTAATCTCGGACCTACCTTTTTGACGATCTGGCTTACTCTAGCCGAGACTTTTATCGCTTTTGATAGAAGTTTTATTGCATTTGATAGCAAGCCTGGTAAATATGCCGTAAAAAGACCGTAATTCCAACCGAAGCTGCCTGACCAATCCATGCTTTTTTCCTCCGATTTTTCTTCGTTTATTCACAAATTGCCGCAAGTGGATTCAAGTCGTGGATATTTTGGAAAATACTCATCCAAATGCGGATTTCATTAATAAAATATGGGAGAAGATGCCGTAAGGTTTGCAGGATAACTTTTTTGGAATCTCAATTTATACTTTAAGAGATGTCTTATAATGGAAATTTATATATATAGAGTTATATACTCAGGCTTTTATTAAAATCACTTAACCTTATGTTCATTTTTATAAAAAGGGTGACCAATAACATTATTCCCCGATTATTGGCATTCTTCAGAATAATTTCAGTAAATTTATATGATAGTTTTTCATATTAGTCTCCAAAAAGTTAATATTATAGTATATATTACACGGTTATAATATTGTTGGAATTAAATGGCCTTTCAGGCTCATACTCAAATTCACTTAAAATAGTACAATATCAGGGGTCATCCAAATTGAGCACAGGAAAAATAGTGGATAAGAGTGCACAGCACACAACCCAAAAACAAAGTGAGTGTGTAAAGAGCAGAGCCCCGCAAAATGTTACGGTGATCCTTCCTGCCTATAATGAAGAAGTTTCCATCGGAAGTGTAGTCCTGCTTACCAGATACTATGCCGACAGCGTAATCGTGGTCGATGATGGCAGCTCGGATCGAACAGCCAAAATTGCAAGGAAAGCAGGAGCCGAGGTAATTGTTCATGAGGTAAACAAAGGGAAAGGTGCAGCCCTCAAGACCGGCTTTGCAGCCGCAGACGACCTGGGCGCAGAGATAATAGTTACCATGGATTCCGATGGTCAGCATAACCCTGCCGAGATCCCGAAGCTTGTTGATCCCATTATTAAAGGTGAAGCCGACATGGTCAACGGTAGCAGGTACTTAAACGGCCTGAATGAGAGCACTCCTTCCTATCGCCGTGTCGGCCAGACTATTCTTGACGGGGTCACCAAGCTAAATTCGGGGATTCAGATTACCGATTCCAAGAGCGGCTTTCGCGCCTTTTCAGCGTCAACGAAAGATATTTTCCGATTCAAAGCTAAGGGAATGGCTATAGAAAGCGAAATGCTTGCAGACGCAGGCAAATCTGGCCTTCGTATAGCCGAAGTTGAAATTGGCGTCCGATACGACGTTGATTGTTCAACCGTAAACCCGATAAAACACGGCTTTAGAGTTCTTTTTATGATTTTAAAAGATATCGAGTTCAACAAACCTCTTTACTACCTTACAGTCCCGGGATTGGTTCTTGGAATAAGCGATCTTGTTATGGGCACTTATTTTATCCAGGATTTCACGGTGGGAAAAAGTTTGTATTTCGAGCCTACTATGCTCATGATTCTGTTTTTTATTATCGTAGGGAGTTTCACGGCTTTGACAGGTATCTTGCTGCATTCGAGATCTGCCATTTTGGAGGATGCGAAGGCAATTTAAACTGTGATGAATTGTTTCTTAAAAACTTTTAGATTAACTCTTTATTTATTATTCTCTTTATAGCAGGTAATTCAATGAAACTATTGGCGTTTGTTTCTACGATCGACTTAAAATACGGACTTGGGTGTACACCCTCATGGTGGCAGTTACTGAAAGCCCTCCATGAGACAGGAAACGAAGTTATAGTAGTCCCTTACCTTGGAGGAGCAGTGGAAAGTCTCTGGTGGAGAACATATGAGAATTCGTGTAAACTTGAGAGTATTCTTTATAACAACTTCCTGAAATCCCATAGGAAAGTTGCTGATCCTTCAAAACCCAATGAGTTTCTTTCTACTATAGCTAAAAACTTAATCAATCTTGATATCAAGCCCAAGATCAAAAAACAACTCACGGACATTATAACTAAAGAAAAAGATCTTGATTTTATTCTTTTTATGAATATTCCACTTAACCATATCACAGGAATTCCTTCTGAATTAAAAAACGAATTTGGGATTTCATGCCTTTATTATGATGGAGATATGCCTACAATCCTTCCCAAGTATGCGATGTCACGTGGATTTAAATTTGACTACTATGTGAATTCGGATCTTTCAGAGTATGACGCTTTTTTTGTCAATTCAAAAGGAGTTATAGAAGACCTCAAGGAAGCCGGTGCAAAAAACGTTACTCCATTGTATTATGCAGCAGACGCAGATTTTTTTGCCCCTGTAAATGTCGAGCAGACTATTGATGTCTCATTCTATGGTCACGGAAGCGAATTAAGGGAAGAATGGATGACAAATATGATTTCAAATCCTAGTAAAAGGCTGCCTGATGTAAATTTCTCAGTAGGAGGTGATAACTTCGGAATTGACATGGGGAATGCAAAGCTTATTGGTCCAGTTTCCTACAGCGCATTCCGCGAATTCTGCTGCAAAAGTAAGATCAACCTGAATATTACCAGATGGTCTCATACAAATATATATGCCTCTGCTACAGCCAGGCCATTTGAGCTTGCAGCTTACGGAGCCTGCATAGTTTCCCAGCCTTACAAAGGGATAGAAGATTGGTTTGAAATTGGAAAAGAGATTATTGTTGTCAATAGTGAAGATGAAGCTGTAGAAACCTATGAATGGTTACTGTCCTCTGACGAAGAAAGGCTGAAGATCGGCGAAAGGGCGAGGCAGAGGATTCTGAAGGAACACACATACAGGCATAGGGCCAAAACGATTATTGAAGTGTGCAAATTGTGCAACTGATGTGATTTATATGACTGAGAGACAAAACGAAAGAGACGATCATCAAAAGTTAAAAAATATTAGCTTTGCTAAGAAAATTTTACTAGGTCTCTCAATGTACATTCCCTCGTCTGCATTCAAAAAAACAGTGTTGAAATTGCTGGGTGCACATATTGGCAAAAATGTGTATTTTGGTCCTGGATCTCTTGTTCTTTCCAACGATTACGATAGTGTTCATATTGAAGACAATGTTTTTGTGGCTCCAGGTGCGTTAATAAATGTAAATAAATTTACAGTCGGGGAAAATTCACATCTTGGGTATCAGTGTTTAATGGTAGGGGAGTCCCTCAAGATTGGTTCCAGATGCAATATCAGCAACCGAACATTTATAGAATGTTCCTATTCTCCAATACTTATTGAAGACGATGTAACTATTGGTGGATGTGCTATGGTTTCAACCCATGACGGCTCTTACAGGCAGGCTTATGGTCTTGAAATGAAGGCTGCCCCTATTTATATTAGATCAAAAGCTTTTATTGGCAACAATGCTATCATTTTGCCTGGAATTGAAATTGGTAGAAAAGCGATTGTTGGAGCAGGAGCTGTAGTAACAAAAAACGCGGTGGCAAATTCAGTAATATGTGGAGTCCCTGCTAACAAAATTAGAACTATGGAGGTTTCAAATGAAAATATTACAGGTAACTAATTTTTTCAAACCTTCTTGGGAAGCAGGTGGAATTGCAAGAGTTGCCTATGAAATTTCAAAAAATTTAGTAAAAGAAGGCCACGAAGTAACAGTTTTTACTACAGATGGATTTAAATCGAGGTTAAAAATTATAAAGAACAAGCCTATTGATGTCGATGGAATAAATACCTATTATTTCCGAAATCTGTCTAATTATTTAACAAAACGCAATATTGTCATCCCTTATTATTTACCTTTTATCGCTAGAATAAAAATTAAGGATTTTGATGTAATCCATATCCATGAGCATCGGACATTGCTTGCAGTAATCGTTCATTATTATTCAAAAAAGTACAATATTCCATATGTGTTACAAGCTCATGGAACACTTCCAAACACTATTGGTAAACAGAATCAAAAAAAGATATTTGATATTCTATGGGGAAATGAAATATTAAAGGATGCATCTAAGCTGATTTCAGTATCCAATACAGAAGTTGATCAATATTTACAAATGAATGTCCCTATTGAAAAAATGGTTGTTATCCCAAATGGTATAGATATTGATTCATTATCTAGCTTACCTGAAAAAGGTAGTTTTAGAGCTAGGTACCATATTAATCAAAAGCATATAATATTGTACTTAGGAAGGTTACATAAAATAAAGGGTATTGATTTTCTACTCCGGTCTTTTGTAGAGTTGGCTAAAGATATCGACGATTCCGTATTGATATTAGCTGGTCCAGATGACGGTTATAAAGATAAAGCGAAAGAACAAATACATGAGCTTGGTTTAGAAAAAAAGGTTATTTTTACTGGATATATGGGACCAATGGATAAAATTTCAGCTTATTTGGACGCTGAGATCTTAGTTTATCCCTCTTCTTTCGAAATATTCGGGCTTGTTCCATTTGAGGCAATAATGTATGACACTCCTGTAATAGTTACTGATGACTGTGGGTGTAGCGAATTTATAAAAAGAGCTTCTTGTGGGTACTTAGTTAAATATGGGGACGTAATTGATTTTAAATGCAAAATGAGACTAATGCTTGAAAATCCTGAAGTTGGGAGCAAATTTGTTGAGAATGGGCAAAAATATATTAAAAGTAATTTAACTTGGCCACTAATTTGTAAAAAAATAGAGACCCTTTATGAGAATTGTATCTACAAAGTTTGAATATACTATAATTTATCTCGAGATAGCCGGAAGACTGAGGTCTCGAGTTTCTAATTGATATTCATGCGTCTTCGGTTAAGTGAGAAATCGCAAGTTACATCAATTCCACTTATATTCCACTTAAGGTAAAAAATCGATAGTTTTCAGGCAAGAAAATTCCCTAACCGATGACCAATGAATTGAATACTGAATAAATAAAGGAATAGACATGGCAATTAAAAGAAAAAGCATTTGTGTGATCACTTTTCCACCCATGAAAGCAGGGCTCACTCCATTATCTAATCTTATTGATATTTTAACATCTTCTTCTAACGAGATATATCTAATTACTGGAAATGAAAGTTATCATCATTTTACTGGCAATAAACATATTCATTTGTATGGTATATTCCATTCAAAAGGTAATGGTTCAGTTAATAGAATTAAAAATTATATTTGTACCCATTTAAAAATAGCTCATTTGTTCCTAAAACTAATTAGTAAAATCGATGTATGTATTTTTTTCTTAGGAGGGGAAATGCAAATTTTATCGTTGATCCCCGCAAAATTATTTAAAATAAAAACCGTTACTATAGTTTCGGGAGTTTCAATAAAATACGAGAAAGATATTCTATCGAAAATAGTTACAAAATTATGTACTGTAAACTTTAATCTGGTAGACAAGATAATATTATATTCTCCACGTCTCATAAATGAATGGAACTTTGAAAAATATTCCCATAAAATTTTGATAGCTCCCCGGCATTTTTTGAATTTTTCTAATTTTAAATTAAATGTTGAATTTAGTCAAAGGAGTGATTTCATCGGGTATGTAGGTCGTTTATCTGAAGAGAAGGGTATTATAAATTTTATAGAATCAATTCCTCTTATTTTAAAACAAAAACCAGATCTGAATATTTTGATAATAGGTGATGGAGATTTAAAAAGTAACGTTGATAAGTATCTTTCTCAAAATGGGCTTGAAAACAATGTAAAACTTGTTGGATGGAGCTCTCATGAGGATCTTCCCAAATATTTAAATTCATTTAAATTGCTAGTCATTCCTTCTTATACAGAAGGTCTTCCTAATATTATGTTAGAAGCAATGGCTTGCGGTACACCTGTACTTGCTACAGAAGTGGGAGCAATTCCTGATATAATAAATGATGAAGAAACTGGCTTTATTATGGAAAATAATTCTCCTGAATGCATTGCAAAAAACGTTTTCCGTGCTATGAAACATCCAGATCTTGAAAATATTATAGAGAACTCTATTATTTTTGTAAGGGATAACTTCACTTACAAAAAAGCTGTGGAAAGATATTCAGAAATACTTAGTAATATTCAATAAATTTACAAATCGGTCATTTATGAAATCTTTATGACCTGAATAGATTGTTACATTAGCTTTAACATTAGATTTAATATAGGGTGATCTCACAGTAATTTAAAAAAGTTTATCAAATATATACTCAATATATCTCTAAAAATTTTTATTAATAACTATTTAAATTGCCCCAAAAGGATATATTGAATAGTTTAGTGGAAGGATAAAAGTGCCCCCCAAAGATAAGTACATTAATACCTCTAGATTTATAAAAATAGTATCAATATTTGGGTTTATAATAATATTATCAGCCTTAGCTATTATAATTAACAACCATGCTCCTAATGTATATGGCTTTTCAATATACAAAATGTATCCGGTATATTTTTGGGTCCTTATTATTATAGCTATTTTCCTCGGCCAGATAATATTAATATATAACGCAGTTTCCAAGTATGAGACTAATAATTGGCTAATTGGTTTTTTAATGATAATAATTTCAAACCTAATTTTATTGTGTATGCCGATTATCAGAGGATATTTCATACATGGCAGGGAAGATGTTTTAACTCATATTGGTTACATGGTTGATATTGAAAATAAACATAATATTATTTCTAACCCTTATCCCATGCTTCACATAATAGGTTTTACACTAAAATCCTTCTCTGGTTTAAGTTATAACGATATTACTATGTTTCTACCTATACTTTATTCACTATTTTACATATTTTCGTGGTATATTCTTGGGAAATATATATTTAAAAATAAACGTGATCTATTTGTAATGTTAGCATTTTCTTCGATACTGTTACTTGGCAGTAAAAATGTTATGCTTAGCCCTAATGGGCAAGCAATTCTTTTTGTCCCTTTTTTTCTTTATATCTTTTTTAAATCGAGATTACCAAAGAACGCTGCGCCATATTCGATTCTGTTAATTCTACTTAGTTTTTTTATAATATTTTCTCATCCTTTAGTCACAATTTTGCTTACAGTAACGATTCTATTATCTGATATTACTATGTATTTTAATAGTACCAAAAATTCTGAGGTTAAAATAAAAAAATCAACGAATTTATTATCAATTATGATATGTTCCTTTCTTGTATGGTCTTCATATTTACATATTCTTGCGTACAGTCTAAAAAATATAATGTATACATTAATATCCAGTGACGGAGGAAGCTCTGAATTTGGGAGATATCAAACTTCTATTAGTTCTGTTGATATATCTTTTTTGAAAATTATCGGACTAGTACTAAGTATATACGGTCCCTACCTCTTATTATCCATACTTTCTGTCGTCTGCATAATATACATACTTACTTTTTGGAAAAAATATAATATAAAAGTGAATTATTACCATAAACTCTCAATTTTAGGGTGGATATTACTGATATGTTTTTCAGTGTTATTATTTTTCCTTAATGATCAATTTGGTTTCATAAGAGTTTATAGTTATTCAATATTTTTCTCTATTATCTTGATATCTTTTTCAATAAGTATGTTTTTAAGAAGACCTTTGGATAAAAATAAAAGTAACTTGAAAGTATTGGTAGTAATATCTTTATTTTTGATACTTATTACGAGTTTATCCATATATAGTTTATTTTTGTCACCTGCAATTCTAAAAATAGATCAACAGACCCCAGAGAGCGAGTTTTCTGCAATGAAAACATTTTATAAAGTAAAAGATGATTATCCTGTATTGGAACGTGGAACAGTAAACAATAGGGTTCATAATGCAATTTATGGAGTTTCAGGCACTAAGAAAAAAGATATTCTTCACGATGATCTAGTTATCAAGCATTTTGGATACAATAACAATTCTTCGTTAAGTGACTCTTATAACAAATCATACCTAATGATTAATTATATTGGTAGAAACCAAGATCAAGAAATATTGCCAAAATTTGAAAACAGATGGAGTTTTAATTATAGCGACTTTGCGCACTTAGATAATGACGCTGGAGTTGTGAAATTTTACTCCGATAAATTCACAGACATTTATATTATAAAACCTTAATTTAATTCGATCGTATGACATATATAAATATATAAAATTTAAGTTTTATAATAAGTAATATTCAAGCAGTTATCTGATTAAAAGGAATCTTTATGAAAGTGTTATACTTAATCTCGACAATGGATCCTCACTCGGGAAGGGGGGGGCATTATTATAGTTTAAGAACTACTGCTGAAGAAGTTAGTAAAAAATTGGATTGTGCTATAGTTGTTATCGGAAAAAGAGAGTCGCCAGTTATAAATCAGTCAAAAGTAAAAGTATATAATTTGATCTATGAAAAAATAAGTGTTATTAAAGTAATGAAAGATCTGAAAAATATTATTGATATCGAGTGCCCGCAAGTTATTCACAGTTTTGATGAAGATACTTTCTTTTTTGGGAGTTTAATTAGTAATATTTTCAAAAAGCCATATATTCATACGAAATGTGGAGGCCCAAATCCAAGGATAGCTTTTCCAAAAGTGAATAACTTAATATTATTTACTCAAGAAAACGTTAGGTTTTATCAATCTTCAAGAAGATTTATAAAAACCAATCTATTTTATATTCCAAATAGAATCAAAGAAATTCCTTCAGATTTTTCAAGAATAAAAAACATAAAGTTATCAGTAGATTGCAATAAATCAAAAGTATTTCTAATAATTTCCAGGCTTGAAGAATACAAAAAGAATGACATACTACAAGCAATAAATCTTGTAAAAAAATTAAATTCTGATGGGGTAAAAACTAAGTTAATTATTATTGGAGCTCTCCAAGATGTAAATGTTGGTAAAGAAATAAGAAAGAATATAGATGATAATATTTACCTATTCACAGATGACAAGTATTCAATTAACGCTAGTCAGCTAATTGATATTGCAGACTTTGTTATTGGTGGAGGAAGAAGCTTTATGGAAGCTGCATTGAAGGGAAAGATTATGCTGTGCCCCTTAAAAAATTCAAATTATCCTTTATTAATCACGGAAAAAAATTTTCAAAGTGCTTTTGATCAAAATTTTTCAAGTAGATTAACTATTGACAATTTCGATCCAGATGATAATTATAAACAAATTCTTCAAGCATTAATCAACGAAGAATACGCAAATAATATTACTAGTTTTATTAAATCAGTTTCAAGTGAACATTTTGAAATCAGCAGTCAGCTCAACAGATATTGCAAGATTTATAACGAAGCAAAATATAAAATGTATTTTAGTATATTCGACATATTAACTCAATTTTTCAGAATAGTTTATTGCAATGAACTAATCCCAAAACTTAAAACTACTTGATTAAGGCCTGTTCAAGAATCGATATTCAATCAAAAGCGGATCTACTGAACTTTTATCCAGAAGGCAAAAGCAACTATATGGTGTTTTTGAAACAGATTTTATAATCTGTCTCAAAGGTACCAATTAAGGTAATTCTCTAGCGCTTAATCGGTGACGCATGAATCAATCCTAAAATAAAATTGATATCACTTTTTTTACAAATAAATATATCACTTAAATTTAATTGAGTAATTTTCATATAGTAATACAAAATGGATACTGATGCAAGCGTATAACTAATGGTTGAAGCAAAGGCTGCACCACAACCACCAAAATCTGGTATTAAAATTATATTAAGCACTATATTGATCAAAACGGCTGGCAAAAAAATTTTTAGAGTAATATCAGGTTTTCCTCTACCAGCTAGATCCATGTTAATAATTTTAAAAAAACTCATTATAACTATTCCAGGTAATAATATTTTTAGCATTTTGACACTTGAGATATATTCGTCTCCATACAAAAAAGGAATTATATACCCACTAGCAAAATATAAAAATAATGACCCAAACAAGACAATAGGGAAAATAATCCTTATCATTTTTGCAATATCTTGAGAAAATTTATTTGAATCCTTTGCGTTTGCACTATATGAAAAAATAACTATCCCAAAAGCAGTCGGTAGTTGCCATAATAATTCAGCAAAACCAACTCCTATTGAATATTGACCTATTTCTGCAACATTACTTAAACGTTCAAGTATAATTATGTCCACTCTATAATTAAGATTCAGGACAAACAGTGAAAGTGCATAGATAAATCCTAGAGAAAACATTTTTTTGATTATTTCGGGTGAACAGCATATTTTTAAAGAATATTCTCTCTTGATCATTAATAAGGCGTATAAAGCAAGCATAATTCGGGCGACAAGTGTGGCCAAAACCGCACCTAATACATATAAATTCTCAAAAAGTACTAAAAAGATGATAAGTACAAAATTAATTATAGGAACCAAATATTTAATTTGGTTAAATTTATTTATTCGCTGTTTGCCAATTAAAATCCCAGTAAAATAATTAATAGTAAGATCTGCAGGAACTGTAAATGACGCAAGTAATATTAACATTTGATTATAATCTGGGCTTTTAGTATACGAGATTATTACAATTGAAGTTAAAACTCCAATTGTGCTTGATAAAATAAGTAATAATAACGTTACACCTACAATGTCTGATTCCGAATATTTTTTTGTACCAAGATAATAAACAGTTGCCTGACGCATTCCCATACTTAAAAGACTAATCAGTATTCCCGGATAAACTAAAAGAGCAGAAAAGGTTCCTCTCCCTGCAGGTCCAAGTCCTCTCGCAAGTATTACTCCTGAAATGAAACCTATAATTAAAATAAACAATTGAGTTCCAAAAACAGATATTCCATCTTTTGCCAAACTGTAGTTCTTTACCATTTTACACCCTACATTACTTAATTATTTTTGCAGGAATTCCTACTGTGATTGAGTTTTTAGGTAATCGGCCAATACAACTGGATTTGTACCAATTACAGCGTTTTCATGAACAGTTATTCCACCTATAACTTTCCAATCTCATGTAACAATATGAGACTTCCCAGCTCTCCTACACACTTTACTTCACTTTCTAAACAAAGCCCATAACGTTGATATACAACTTTTCGAATATATTGGACAATAGAAATCACATCTTTAGCTGTAGCATTCCCCAAATTTACTATAAAATTGGCATGCTTTTCCGAGATTTGAGCACCACCTATTTGATAACCTTTTAAACCTGCTTCTTCAATTAACTTTCCAGGAGGTGCAAAAGTGTTGTTCACAACAGGATTACTTAAAAAAACAGATCCACAATTGGGATAATTAAGTGGAAATTTGTTTTTACGATTATCCAGTATAGTTCTCATTTCGGACTTTATTCTTTCTTTTTCTCCAAATTCACATTCTAGCTCAATCTTACAAATTATATAACCTGAATCCTGAAATACTGATTTTCGGTAAGAAAAATCACATTCTTTTTGGGACAAAGATATTAAGTCATAATTCTTGTCAATAACCCATATTTTTTTGACAATGTCTCCTATGCATTTTCCACCGCTCCCACCATTCATAAAAATAAGTCCACCAAGAGTGCCTGGAATTCCAATGGTGTGTTCAAGACCGGATAAACCATTATCTGATAATATTTTTGCAAATTTTGGAGTCCAGATACCTGCCTCTGCGCAAGCCCTTTTACCTTTAATAGTATATTTCGAAAAGTTTTTACCCATTTTTATTATAATTCCACGAAACCCTTCATCAGAAAAAAGTAAATTTGTTCCATTCCCTATAACCACTGTAGGAATTTTCATTAAGTCGGCATATTGTATTATTTTGAGTATCTGTTCGATAGTATATGGTTCAATTAAAACATCTGCGGAACCACCAATATGCCAGCTGCTGTGTTTTGAAAGAGGTTCTTTTAAATAAATATCTCCTACGTTTTTATTAATCAAAGTATTTATTTTATCCATATCTTATGTTTCCCCCCAATGAAATTAATTTTTCTATAAAATTATCATATCCTCTTTCAATCTGCCAGGCATCTGAGATCCGGGTCTCACCTTTTGCCACCAGTCCAGCTAATACTAATGCGATACCAGCTCGGAGATCAAGAGCTCTTACTTTAGCACCATTAAGGGGATTTCCACCAATGATTTCCAGTATATTACCGTTGATATTATATTGCAAGCCCATTTTGGCCAGTTCACTTGCATAACAATATCTACCAGGAAAGCGCAGGTCAATAATTTTGGAACTACCTTTTGCACAAGCACCATAAACGGCAAATAAAGGTTGCATATCCGAATTAATTCCCGGGTAAGGGCCGGTACTAATCTCTATTGGATAGGGAGTCCCACCTCTTACGATCAGGCTATTGTCACCAATATAGTACTTTGCTCCACTTTCACGAAGATGTATTAATGGAACTTCAAGATCTCGAAAGGGAAAATTAATAATTTCAATATCACCTCCTGTAATTACTGTAGCAATCAACCAGGTAATCGCTTCCATATTATCAGGAATTACAGAATATTTAACTCCAGATAATTTTTCTACCCCTGTAATTTCTATATGTTCCTGTCCAAATGCCTGGATTTTTGCACCCATCTTATTAAGAAAGTTGATTAAGTCTAGAATTTCAGGACGAATATGAGGGTTCCAAACTTTAGTTATACCTTCCGCCAAACATCCACATATTATTGCATTTTCAGTAGCACCTGTTGAACGAATAGGTAAAAATATATCGGTACCTTTTAGCCCATCTTCTGCTTTGGCACAAAGCATATCATTCTCGACCCAAACTTTTGCTCCCATATTCCTGAGAATCATTTCGTGTAAATCAAATTTTCTTTCTCCGAGGTCACACCCTCCAGGAAGGGGGACTTTAGCTTCTCTTATACGGCTTACTAATGCACCTAATATAAGCAGGGTATTACGAATTGAACGTTTACTCCAATCTAAAATTGGCGAAGGAGCTTCTTTTTCAGAAATAACTATTTTTTCGTCATTTATAATGCATTTCTTCCCTAGAGCTTCTAACATACCGACATGAATTTGGGCGTCAAGTAATTTTGCAGGATAATTAATTAGCTCTATTTTTTCTTCTGTTAGTATCGAAGCAGTAAGGAGTTTCAAAGCGCTATTTTTTGCTCCACTTATCTTCACTTTTCCTTTAAGATGGGAGGACTGAATAATATATTCATAGTTATCTTGATCCATTCACATTCCTTCTCATGAATCGTTAAGCTCAAATGTAATGTCTAATGTTTGTCTGCTCATAAATATCAGGTAATAATATGTTAATTACAACTAATCTGAAATCTTTTGTAAATTGGATCATCTTGAACATTTATATTTATTAAAATTTAGAATTGTGAAAGTTGCTGAAAAATCACAAATTAAGTAATAAATATTAAATCTATTGAACATAGAAAATACGCCCACCTTTTCAGATTTGATCAGTAAATCTCTCTAATAGTTTAACTTAATTTATTTTGTAAACCACTGTACTACTTTTTCAAGTTCGTCCTTAAAATTATCAATTGGGTTATATCCAAATTCTTTAGCTTTTGATACATCTGCTAATGAGTGCTTAATATCCCCTAGTCTTAAGTTCGTATGTTTTGCTTTGATATCTTTCCCAGCGATCTCATTAATGTAATCAACTAATTGATTAATTGTAATTCTTCTACCACATGCTATATTGAAAACTCCAGTTTTCTTAGACTCACAGGAAAGAATATTCGCATCAACAACATTTTTGACAAAAGTGAAGTCCCTGCTTTGTTCTCCATCTCCGTATATCACGGGACTCTCATCGTTTAAAATTGCAGTTATGAATTTTGGGATTACAGCTGAATATTGAGAATTTGGGTCCTGCCGTGGGCCAAAAACGTTGAAATATCTTAAACTGACTGTTGGAAGGCCATAAAGATCCTGAAAAACCCTGCAGTACATTTCTCCGGTTGCTTTTGTAATTGCATATGGAGACATTGGGTTTATGGGCATATCTTCTCTTTTTGGGAGAGTTGGCGTATCACCATACACCGAAGAGGATGACGAAAATATTACTTTCTTAATTCCAGCGTCTTTTGCAGCTATCAGAACATTCAGTGTTCCTGTGACATTAGAGTTATTTGAACTAAAAGGATCTTTCACACTTCTTGGAACACTGGGAATTGCTGCCAGATGGAAAACATAATCCTTGTCTTTGAAAATTTCTGTTAAATTTAAGTCTACTATACTGCCTTTTATTACAGTTAGATTTTTGTGGCCTAGTAGATGTCTTATATTTTCAATCTTACCTGTAGATTCGTTATCAATAACTGTTACTTTATTATTCTCAAGTAGCCTCTCAGTAAGATGGGAACCGATGAAACCCATACCACCTGTGACTACTACATTTTTAGTTTTCAAATAATCCCTTCTGCGAAACTGTGATTGTAAAATTATGAAAATCGTTGTAGTTTTCTTTTCTGGACCTCTTTTTTAATCTGCTGAACATGCCCTCTTCCAAGAGCTTTAACTTCGCAACCAAGTTCGAAATATTTTTTGATATCCTTATCCGATAATATTCCAAAGCAATCAATAACTGCGATAGGCCCGCCTGCCATCTTTACGATAGTTTCCGGCTCAAAATTAAGATATTCATTATGCGGAACTGCGAGGATCAGGGCTTCTATATCTTTAATTGCTGTTGAAAAGTCACTCTCGATTTTTAGCTTTGTCAGACCTTCCTGGTTTCTGAAGAAACGCTTCCAGGAATGGCCGGAAGCCGGATATGTGTCCTGGTTTTCCATCTCGTACCAGTGATCAACGTATGGGTCATGAACACGCATCTCAGCGCCCATTTCAGTCAGTTTCCTGACTACAATTTCACTTCCACTGTATCTTGTATCGCCTACATCCTGCCTGTAACTGGCTCCGCAAATGAGAACATCTGCTCCGGCTATATAGTGGCCCATATTCCGAAGAGCATCTCGCGTAAGTTCGGCTACATGAAGAGCTCTTGTGTCGTTTATATCAATTGCTGTGGGCGTGATCTTGAAGATCTCATCTCCATCCTCAAAGCCCAGAATATGCTTATAAGCCCAGTAACCCAGACCTCCGTCTTTTGGAAGGCAATAGCCTCCAATCCCTGGTCCTGGGAAGATTATGTTACTGTGAGTTGGGCGCATTTTGATTGCATTAATAACTTTTAGGAGATCGACACCGTTTCTTTCCGAAAAAATACTCCATTCATTAAGGAAAGCGAGTATTGTTGCACGGTAGGAGTTCTCAACGATTTTTGCGGTTTCAGATTCGATGGGTCTATCCATTATAGTCAGAGGATAATCTTTAGTGTTTATTACTTCACTAAGAAACTTTTCAACCTTTGCTCTTGCTTCGTCAGTACAACCTGCACAGACTCTCCAGAAGTCACGTACACTTGCCACATAATCTCTCCCAGGCATAACACGTTCAAAACTATGTGCAAGTAAAGGAGTTGAATCGATTCCACGCTTCTGGAATGCTTTTTTCAGGAGAGGAAGTGCAACGAATTCGGTAGTCCCTGGGGCAACAGTTGTTTCTATTAGCACAAGGCAATCAGAGCAGATGTTTTCTCCAATTATTTTCATGGAAGCTTCAAGTGCTGCCATATCGGCTTCGCCGGTTCTGACATTTCCAAGTTCACACTTCACATAATCGCACTGGATATCTACCACAACAACATCAGCAAGTTTCAGACATTCGTTTGTGTATGTAGCTACAAGCGTTTTTGTTTCAAGAACACAGCGTTTTATAATCTCATCTACTTCTTTATCTTCTGATTTTACAGGAGATTGTCCTCTGTTGAGCAGTGGTATTTTCCAGTAACTGCGGGTACTTGGTCTCTGACAACCGATTACAAATTTACTATAATTCCCGTTTTCGTCTTTCGTATCTGCAATAATCGCAGCCATTACAGCTCCAACAAACCCGACACCCATCACAACAACAATCTCTTTCCCTTCTTCACGGGCCTTGTCCACAAGATCTTTAACTCTTTTAAACTCTTCTTTGTATTCTTCAGGCTCAGGTATCGGAAATTCTTCTCCTTCCGGACTAACCGAATAATTTATAATATTAGAAGTAAGGTCAACGGACCCACCTTTTTCACCCTGAAGACTTTCCTGAACAGCCGAATAATTTTTTATTTGAGAAGACATCACTAATCTCTCCGAAAACTTTCAATCCAACTGATTATTTTCTAATTAAATTCCGTATTTTATCTGGCCTTGTGCCGAGAATAATTGCAAGCTTCATATTTTTACCTTGCCTGCGCCGAAAAATCTCATTATCTCAACTAATTTTTATCGAAAAACACTTTATAGTTATTTAATTTCTTTGATTCACGTTTATGCCTTATTCTTTGGGATATTTCGGATTTCTATCGCTTGATTTCGAGTTCTATTTTTTATATTATTTTTATGAACTCTTTTGCAATATAATTTTTAAATGCTTGATTTCGAGTTCTATTTTTTATATTATTTTTATGAACTCTTTTGCAATATAATTTTTAAATAAATCCTGTTATACATAAAAAAACTTTCCCAAATTGTACTAATATTACTGTTTTAAAGGCAAAATAAGAGTTATTAATGTCGAACTATCTACCTTTGAACTTGAGTCTTCCCACAAACTGTTTATATTAAGTAAATTCCTTATAATTAAGGAAGACCTGAAATTTATCATATTGACCAGAAGCTTTCTCTTGAGAAACTTGACTGGCCCATAGAGAGACTGAAAACTCAAATTGCGGGCAGCCACCCCACCCTAAACAAGCTGTCCGACAATTACTTTCGGTAATAAAAGAATTTCTTCTTTTTTGATTTAAAGGTCTTATTTGCTTTCTTTTTAGCACTTTTTTATTACTAACAATAATTGTCGGACAACCTATAAAGGACGGGGCATTCGTGACCCTCTACGCTCCCGTAGTAATAAAAAATGAAAAAATTAGATTCAAAAAGAGCAACAGGAGAAGGAAATGAATCCTTAACCGATGACAAATGAAATTAAATCAGATATTTGAGTAATAGAACCTACTTTCGGCAAGTCGACATTAAAAATTAAAATATTATTCCTGATGCTGTTTTTATCAACATTACTTACGGTTATCCTAAAGACAAGAGAATCGACTTACTTCGTTTTTCCATTTCCATGGTTACTGACCAGAAAGGAATTCTTCTTTTTGTGAGAACATTGGATGGCAACAGTTCCGCTAATAAAGTTCTCATCAAAACCATAAAGGAACCAACACAGAACCTGAATCTTGATCAGAGAGTATATCATGTTGCAGACAGCGCATTTTATACTGAAGATAACGTCAAAGAGATAGGAACCAACTCTTTTTTCATATAGAGAGTTCCTGCAACCATCAATGAATTAAAGAAACTCTTGATAGCAGACTTAATTCTGGAAACATGCTCTGATGAACGTTATTCTTGTTATGCTGTTAGGACTTACGCAGTTGAACTAAAGAATAAGCAGCATCGGACCGTTAACCGTCTAGAACATGACTTTAATCTACAGTTTTTGCCGTAATTGATTTTGTTCCTCAAGTGCGTAAGTCTCAGCTGTAAAAAAAGTAATAAAAGAAAAGAAATCACTTGATAAAACCTATTACAGGCTGCCTTGATGAGTCTTCACTACATTTCAACTTTCTTTTTTGCCTCTTTTTAGTATTATTTTCGGTCTTGCTTTTAACCTTCTTTTTGGTCTTCTATCTATTCTTCATTTAATCTGGCGCTTCCGTTCACTTTACATTGCTATGGTCAGGTTAATTGAACCTCTTGAACTGCTATGCTCAGCTCCCTGCTGTCTTTACTTTTTAACTCTGGAATCTCACTTGGGCTTTCAGGTCCTTCTGGCACATGCAGAAGAATGAGATTTTCGCCTTTCTTTAAGCTAATCGGAATAGATATACTGGAAAAAACTGTACTGATAGTTTGTCTATCTTGAAGAGTTTTGCCGTTGTAAACCTCCAGAGTTTTCGGACTGTGGAAACTGCGTGCATTAAAACTTAGTGTAGCATTTCTGGAGCTATTTGAATAAACTAATATTGTAGCATTATTTGACATCCATCGAGTGGGTTCTACATTTAATTTTTCCAGTGAATTCCATCCGTCTTTTAAAACCATAAATGATTTCAGAGGCTCTTTTTTGACGTGATACACAATTAGAGAGTCCTGCTCATAGGTTTTTCGTCCCGCGTTGAGATTCATTTGGATTAGTTTCTCGGCAAAGTCAATTTCTTTGTCATTCATATAATTTGTATGCAGAATAATATACGATATGTTATAATAATTTAAAATGGATGTTCCGACTTGATCTATATCCTGGTCCAGGATATCATCAGTAGAAGATTGCAAATAGGTTAATTCCCTTACCACAGGCGTATTTAATTCAAAATCTCTTGCATTGGATGGATATCTGGCAGCCCAGTTACCTATGACAGATTTTCCATGTATTGTCTGGTAATAAATGATGGTTGAACCTGCTACATAATCTTTAGTTGCAGGGATTTCAAGCAATGCGTAGTTATTTTTATCCTGTGAGATCTCTTTGTAAAACGAGGGTTCATCGACAGGTGATAAAGATACAGGAACTGCAAGATATTCGAAAACAATCAAACCGGTTATTACAATTGTAGCCGCCTTTTTATTAATCCTGTTGGATTTTAGCAGTTCTGATGCCCCATAACCCATCAAAACTGCGAATGAGAGCGAAGCAATTACAAAAAATCTGCCGGTTGTCCGGCAATTGTCCAGAAATGGGATCAAATAATACAAGACTAAATACGGAAGAGGAACAGTAGTATTGAATTCTGTAAACGAGGTCTTACCGTTTACATGAAGAAGTGGGCCAAGGCTGATTATCGAAAAAGACAGGGCAGCTATCAGCCAGAATTTTACATATTTGTTTCCCTTCAGTCTATGAACTGCAAACAAAGAGAGTAAAATCACAGTGTATCCTATAAACATCGTGTTTTCACTGGTATTTCCTGAAAAATTGCTGTAAATATCTGTCATAATATTCCCAAAAACGGGATGCAAAACAGAAGGAAGAAAAAAGCTCAGTAAATCAGCTGAATACATAACCGTTTCAGAGGGACTTAATTTTAAAAAGTTATCACTGGATGTTGCTGTTAGAATGTTTTCCAGGGTGAGAGGTATTATACCTATAAATGAGACGAATCCAAATAATGCGTACTTGTAAAAGATTCTTTTCAGTATTTCGTTATAACCTCTTTTCTCTGTTCTTAAAAAAACATATATTTCATATACAAACAGTAACATTACAAAAATTCCCATAAACACCATATATTGAAGGTCGCTCATGGCTACGAGAATAAAGAATATTCCTGCAAAAAAACTGTTTCGAACTCCACCTTCTTTAAACATTTTCATCAAGTACAGGGCGCAGAAAGGTATCCACTCAATACTGGTTGCCCCAAAATGGCCAAGTGAATGTACAAAATGATAAGGTGAAAAAGCAAATACAATTCCAGCTATGAAAGAAGAAGTCCTGTCACCGGTCAGATATCTTACAAGCAAATATGTGCCGTATGCCCCAAAAATAAATGAGAATAACCATAGTATGGTGTATACTACGTGAATTTCCATTATACTGCATAACACGTATGAAAGAATTTGATTAAAAGCCGACTGAAAGGGTGAAGCTGGGATTCCATCCGGATAAAATATTAAATAGTCGTGTGTTAATTTTGTTAGGCCAGGGTTGAATATGGCTACTGGCGTATACCAGAGTATTCTTATCCACTGAAATGCGTCTCCACTTCCCGGAATATAATTGCGTATCTTGAAAACTACAGGATAAGTGAGTATAAAAGTTATTAAAGTGTAAAGTATTAAGACACTGGCGTATTCTTTCAAACTTTTTTTCTGAAAATTCAATATCTGGCTATCAATTAAGTGTTTTTTTAGCCATTTCTGTGTACCCGATGTCATTGTACCTCTCATGGGTAAAACTTGATTATCAGTTTACTCGGTTATTTTTTAAGTTTATTTGGGATCAGCCTCTAATCTACTACTTGACTAATTAATTTTGTAAGTTATTGTATATTATTAACTCGTTTTAGTCTTTTTTAACATTTCTTTTTTAATTTTTTGTAACCGTTTTAACATTTCTTTTTTAATTTTTTGTAATTTATTTAATTTTTCGTTTTCAGGTTGTCTCAAAAGTAAACTCGATTCTATAATTGAGATATTTTATTTGACTATGAGGTTAATTTGTACCTAAAGTTTGGAAAAATATCTTCTGTATATTTAAAGTAAACATTTTCCATAATCAATTGTAGAAATGGCTTGAGTTTTGAGACAGATTGTTTTAATCCTTATTTTTAATCCTGATTTTGATTCTTGTTTTGTATAGAATTTTGTGGGTATTGTTGAGTTAGTGACCCGGATTCTGCTGAGAATCATAAGTAACTATCGATCTTTTTGTGGTAAATTTGCTATTTTTGCTGGTTATTTCTCCGGCTATGTAGAAAACTTTCTGAAACAATATCTCCATTATTTTGAAGTGAATAGCCTGGCATGTTCTGGCATATCCTTATTTATTAATTTCAACCTTTTGGAACTGATCTGGATAGGATGTATACGGAGCTGGTAAAACATTAAACCCGAAGTAACACAATTTTACCTGCCGTTTTCCAGCTCATAGCTATCGTATTTTATAATATAATCATCGTTATTTCTCGAGTTTGTGATCAGTTCTCCTATCAGGCCAAGGGAAATAAACTGAGCTCCAGTGACTGTAAGTAAGATTCCTAGCATGAGAAGAGGCCTATCTCCTATTTTCAATCCTGTTACCCATAAAACCATTAAGTATACGGACATAATTACTCCGGATAAACCTAGAAGGATTCCTATACCTCCGAAAACATGTAGAGGCCTCTTGTTGTATATCATCAGAAATGTAACCGTTATAAGATCCAGAAATCCTTTCAATAGCCTTTCGACCCCATACTTTGAGTCTCCATGTATTCTCGGGTGATGTTCAACTTCAATCTCTCCTACGGTATAACCTTTCCAGTAAACAAGAGCCGGGATGTAACGATGAAGCTCTCCATACACAGTTATGTTTTTTACAACATAGCTATTGTATGCTTTATACCCGCAGTTGAAGTCGTGAATTTTAACCCCGGTTATGGACCGAGTTAACCGATTAAAGATTTTTGAAGGCAGAGTTTTCGAGATCGGATCCTGTCTTTTGTTTTTCCAGCCGGAAACCATATCATACTTTTTTAGTTTTTCTATGAACCTGGGGATTTCTTTCGGATCGTCCTGCAGATCCCCGTCCAGGGTGATGACAATATCTCCTTTTGACCTTTTGAATCCGCAAGACAGAGCTGCAGCTTTTCCATAATTTCTCTGAAATCTTACAACCTTAACTTTAGAGTTTTTTATTTTTTTTATTTCTTCAAAAGTACTATCTGTAGACCCATCGTCAATAAAAATTATTTCATATGTATTTTCAATTAGGTGAGGTAGTGAAAGGGTATTGTATATTTCCTCGTATAACTCCAGTATATTTTCCTTTTCATTATGGACTGGGATTATAATTGATAGATTGGGTTTACTAGACATGCATATCCTCTGGAATGGGCGGTGCACTCTGGAAAATACGCCGGAGTACGTGCTGTATAAACTGCTTCTGCCGTATAATTTTTCGATTTTTGAATTGATTTTTGAGATGTATATATTTAAGAGTTATATAAATGTCCATTTAAATTTTAATGCTTATAAAAAACACAACTATGTGTACTACTATCTATTACTTGCTTGGGAGTACTGTCCAGTCGTTCTAACCAGATGTCAAAATAGTCCAAACTGCCGGCACTCAAGCTACCGAGAAAGAGGCTACAACTTAACCCATTCTTACCTATCCCTACTAAATAATGTGAATAGGAGTTTAACTGCAAAGCAGTCCAAACTGTCGGTACTCAGACTACCGAGATGTGGGCCATAACTGTAACCCATTTTGACCTACCCCCACTAAATAATGTAAATAGGAATTTAACTACTTTTCTGACTCTTCGTAGTTTTTCTTAATTGTTTTATTTTGGTTGAAAATAATTGCCCAGTTGAAAGGTGAGAACCTTAAATAGATAAACATCGGTCTTGAGCATGAGTTTTTAGATAAAATAATTTCAAACGTTGCATATACTCAGGAGATGCCAAAATGACCTCTTCGAGATCTTGAGAAGCCACTTTTGAGGATCATATCAGGACCATTTTTCAGGATCAGAAACTTTACTGGTTGTTCATAACACCAAAATCACAGAAACAACTTTTGTTTTTTGGTCAGCTCAACATTAATATGCGGATTTGCAGACTGAGCAGGCACTTTCATGGATGCGGCTGAGGATATAGATCCACACTTTCTGCAGTAGTAAAACTCATTTGAGCCAAGTACCTGCTTTTTGAGAAGTGTACCACAACGGGTACACTCCAAAGAGAATTCAAACATATTATTGTCACTCCAAAGAAAATTCAAAAATATTATTATTAATCCAGGATTATTAATGGTTCAAGCCTTGCAGTATCTTTCCTTGTCCAGTACCCGCAAACAGAGCAATACTGAAAATCCCTGAATGTATCATTTTCAAGCTTGGAGCTACACTTTGGACATTTTTTTAATAACATTTAGTAATCTCCTGTTCTCCAAAGATATAGATAAGATGGATTTAGAACTTATCACGAAATTTAAATTTGTTAGGTGGTTCAGCCATCATGGATTTTTAATAGTCCATAGAGAAATTGTCTATGTATTCGACTGAACCTGAAATGGAGATAATTTGACATTCAACAGGTGCTATACAATCTAAGTGTCTATTTTTTGGGAGGTGGATTTTAGTTTGAAGGTGGATTTTGGTTTGAAGGTGGATTTTGGTTTGAAGGTGTGCGTTTTGGTTTGAAGGTGTGCGTTTTGGTTTGAAGGTGGATTTTGATTTGAAGGTGGATTTTGGTTTGAAGGTAGATTTTGGTTTGAAGGTAGATTTTGGTTTGAAGATGGATTTTAGTTTGAAGGTGTGTGTGTTTTGGTTTGAAGGTGGATTTTAGTTTGAAGGTGTGTGTGTTTTGGTTTGAAGGTGGATTTTAGTTTGAAGGTGTGTGTGTTTTGGTTTGAAGGTGGATTTTAGTTTGAAGGTGTGTGTTTTGGTTTAGTATTCATTTTTTTAGACATGTGGAAAAAAGATGGAAAGATGAATTTTAATATAATCCTTTTTTAACTTCCCGTCTCTTTTCCGTGTTAATTTCCCATCTCATTTTAATCAAGCTTTAAATCTGCCAAAGCTTAAGCTTCAGTGCTATTATCGGTGCTGTTTTCAGGCATTCTTCCGGGGCACATTGGGAAGTTCCCTCCATGCTGCATAGGATTTTGGTCGGGACACATTCCGTGATCCATTCCATGATCCATTCCATGACCCATTCCCGGCATTCCCTGTGAAGAGGACATAATCTCTTTAAGATCTTCAAGGGACTCAGCTGCGTTGATATTGTCCATTAGAGTGGTGAGTTCCGTGATTTTGTCTTTGAGTTCTGTGACATTTTCATCGCTATCATCGGTTTTGTTTTCACTTTCGCTCACTTTAGCTTGAATGTGTTCAATTTCTTTTTCAATTGAGTCAACAGCCTGAGTCTTCATATGAGTTAATACAACTTCTTGCAGTTCTGTTGCACTTGAAGCTGCACTCACGTTAGTGGATAAGTCTTCAAGATCAGTTATCTGCTCATTGATCATCTCAGTCCTGTTTTCATCAGTATTGTTTTCCAGCTGCTTGTTAAGCATCTCAGTCATATTTCCAATTGAACTGACAATATCGGTCTGGACATCAGTGTAATTGTCATCAGTTACGTTTGCGACCTGATCAAGATTAAATAATCCAGGCATTCCACAGGGTCCCTGATTCATTCCCTCAGGTCCTCTGTGCTTCCCATCCGGTCCACATCCATTCGCTTGTGTCTGATTGAGCAGAACTTTCTGAAGCTCGGAGGCGTTGGATGTTTCACTTACATTAGTATAGAAACTTTGAAGGTTAGCAATTTGTTCACTGATAGAATCAAGTATATCGGCCTGAACGTCGGTGAAATTTTCTTCAGTTATGTTTTGTGCAGGAACAAATTTTGAACTGTTTTCTGCAGCATAGGCTCCTGAAGGGAGAATACATAACACCATTAGTACCGTTGCAAAACGGGAAATTGATTTTAATGATTTTGTCATCTTCATATTCTCATCCATTCTTGACTTATTCATTGTTCCATTTTTCTTGCAGGCTATCAACCTGCTGACAGCCTTGAAATTAGCTGGCTTAAATATAAGCTTACTTCTCACGATAAAGAGATTAAAGAGAATCGTTTTAGGAAAGAAGCTTTATTACCCCTTTAAACATAGAGTAAACCTTAAAAAGCAAAATTAAAACTTATCGGGGTTCTTAAAAACCGTACATAAAATGCATATTGATATTAATTTATTTTAAATGTTTTTTAGAGGGCGAATACGTTCTAAAACATAAATACTTTAAAATATAAGTAGGCAAAAATATAAATATATTAAAACAGAAATGTTTTGAAACAGAAATAGACTAAGTTTCTTTGAGCAACTCACTCGTGTTAGAAGTACCTGAATAAAGAAGTACCTGAATAGAGAAATACCTGAATAGAGAAATACCTGAATAGAGAAATACCTGAATAGAGAAATATCTGAATAGGAAATACTCATGCCTACACTTTAAACAGGGAATATCCAATCTTTTTATGCAGATAAACTCAGCGTTAATTTCGTTTTATACAAGCTTCAAACATTAATTGAACATTTTTAACTATTTCTTTCCAGTCATAGTTTTCAGCTTTCCGCAATGCGGCTTCTGAAGCTTTTTTGTTCCTGGAGGTCTTCCCAATAATTATTACCACGGCTTTTGCAATCTCCCTTTCCTCAAGCCCCACAATAAACCCGTCAACTCCATCTTCAACAAGCCCCTGTGCAGCATTATACTTTGCTCTAACCGTCACCACAGGCACTCCACAGGCAAAAGCCTCGATAACCACCATCCCAAATCCTTCCCGGCTTGAAGGCAGCACAAGCACCTTTGAAGCCTTGATTTTCCCGATCAATGCCCCGTAATCCTGAAAGCCTGCAAACTCGACATTCTCGCAAACCCCGCTTCTCTTTGCGAGTTCCACCAGTGCTGCCCTTTCAGGTCCATCCCCAACAATGCAGCACCTGAGATCTGGAAAATCGGCTTTAAGAAGAGCTACGGCTTTAATCAGCAGGTCAACGTTTTTTTCCTTTATAAGCCGGCCTGCAAAAATGATGTCATAAGCCTTATTTTCAGGGCCAACAGGGAATTTTCCCCAGTTGGCCTCAATCCCAGAGATTCGTTTAAGATCGATCCCGTTAGGGATAACCGCGATCTTTTCTCCAGGCACCCCGAGTCCCTCAAGTCTATCCTTTGTCCATTTCGAGACCGCAATATTATTTTCGGATAGCTTCGAGACCGCCTTCTCGACCAGCAATCCAAAAATTCCTGCCCTTCCTAAATATTCATACCAGTAATCATCCCATACCTCATGCCAGGTAAAAACTGAAGGTACTTTTTTCAGGATTGAAACCACTTTTACAGGAAAACAGGAAAAATATGGAAAGACACTCACATCTATAAGGTCAAAATTTTCTTTCCTGAGCTCAGGGAACAGTTTCGCAGCGAAGATTATTGCCTCGGAAATCGAGCGTCTACCATTGACATACAGGTTTCGAGCTCTACAGACGCCGTGAAGAGTCATGCCTTCATACTCAAAAGTATCTTCTCCTTCCCACCATTTGACTCCGAAAATGTGTACTTCGTATCCCCTGGCCGAGAGCCGCTTTCCCAGTTCATGAATGCGCATTTCTGCGCCGCCCTTGACCCATGGATAAACAGCATCGTACACAAAGGCGATTTTCATTGCACCACTTACCAGTCAGTGTCCACTTCAAGGAGCATTACGCTCAAGACAATTGCCGAAAAAATCATCTGAAGGCCGATAAAGGCAAAGACCATTGAAATAACTGCACTTTTCACTTCCGAGAGAGAACCATATCCTGAGCTAATCCAGGTGTATACTACTTTTAGCCCGAGCAGGAGGCCCGCAATCAGTATGATTGAACCTACAAACAGTTCTTTTTCAAGAGAATGGTAATTCAGCCATTTTGCGGTGTTTCCCTTATTATTGGGATACATGCCGCGGATAAGGCCATATGTTTTCAAATAACTGCCGGTAGAGAGCGTCTGTCCTCCAAGGATTAGAAGCATACAGCCTAAAATGAAGGAATGCAGCCTGTTTTCTGCCACATCTCCGGTAAGAAGGAGAGAACCGGTTATCAGGGCCCCAAGGACAAAAACCACAGCTCCAGGTAGAAAAAGAAAAGGCAAAGGGCGATATAGCATCATAAACCTTATATGCCGCCAGCCGTCCTGAAATGAACGAAGTTTGGAGGGAGCCCGGCGCGAGTAATAGGTTATGGGAACTTCTTTTATTCTCAACCCGCATTTTGCGGCTTCAATTACCATCTCGGATGCAAGTTCCATGCCGTGAGTTTTAAGGTCCATTTTCTCAAGGGCTTCTTTTGTGAAAGCTCGCATCCCACAATGAGCATCCGAAATTTTCGTCCCGAAAAGAAGATTCAGCATTCCTGTCAGGAAAGGGTTACCTATATATTGATGCAGCCAGGGCATAGCTCCTTTTTTGATATCGCCTTTAAGCCTGGTACCCATTATAAAATCCGCTTCTCCTGCCATAAGAGGATCCAGGAACTTATCAAGCTCAAGCAGGTCATAGGTATTATCGGCATCGGCAATAGCAATATAGTCTCCTTTTGCTTCGGCCAGCCCTTTGAGATAAGCATTTCCGTAACCTTTTATCGGGCCTATTACCTTTGCACCCATTGACACTGCAATCTCTGCAGTCCTGTCTGATGAGTTGTCAGCAATTATTATCTCCCCTTCTATACCATATTTTTTGAATATAGACTGAGCTTTCTCTATGCAAATTCGGATGGTTTCTTCTTCATTCATGGAGGGCATTACGATAGAAAGAGAGGGCATGTCCAGCTTATAAAGCATTATAGCCTAATAACTATTTTGATACGTCTTATTTTTCAGGAATTTGTAGTCCTCTTTAATTCTCAAAGTACTCCCAACAGGACAAAAAAATAAAACAGGAAATCGGATCAGGAGATCACGAGTACAGAACCAGGGAGAAAACTCAACTCTTGCTAACAAGGTATATAAGGCATCAGAAAACTATTTTTAAGAAGGGATCCGGATTTTTCCGGGGATCATTAATCCATTTTGTGTATAGTTAGAACCGCTTTACTTACATTTCAATTGATTATAAAGGGGATTCGAATGGTTAAGGTAAACGTGATATTCCATAGTATTCATGGTCACATTTACAAAATGGCAGAAGCTATAGCTGAAGGAGCGAGAGAAGTCGAAGGAGCTGAAGTGGAGATTTATCAGGTGCCTGAAACCCTGCCTTACGAAGTTCTGGAAAAAATGGGGGCAATCGAAACAAAAAACCTTTTTGCTCATATTCCTGTCGTGACCAGAAGCATGTATGAAGATGTATTCGCAGGAGCAGATGCCCTAATTTTCGGGACACCTACACGTTATGGAAATATGTCAGCCCAGATGCGTACAGTTTTTGACGGCCTTGGAGGACTCTGGAGTAGAGACGCTCTTGTTGGAAAAGTAGGAAGTGTCTTTACCTCAAGTGGAACACAGCATGGAGGCCAGGAGTCTACAATCCTCACAACGCATGTTACCCTTCTTCATCTCGGAATGATCATTGTCGGGCTTCCGTATTCAGAAAGCCGTCAAAGAAGGATGGATGAAATTACAGGAGGTAGTCCATACGGAGCTTCAACGATTGCAGGAACTGACGAAAACCGCCAGCCTTCTGAAAATGAACTTGCAATGGCCCGCTATCAGGGGAGGCATGTAACCCAGATTGCAAAAAAACTCACTGGAAGATAAAAGGAAACGTAAAAATAAAAAGATTGGAAAACATTTCCCTTTTAAGGATGTTCTCCGCATTTTTTAATTTTTTTTCATCTTACAAATACTCAACCAAGACTCGGGAAAGTCATACCTCTGGATTCAACCTTACCCTGAGCTTTTATCAGACACTCCAGAGTACAGTAAGTTGCTTTTTCCTCAGCCTTTTTAAGGACAAAGAATTCTTTCCCACAAATAGGGCATGTTTTTTTTACGTAAGACATTGTAAACACGCATTCTCAGTAGTGAGTGATTTTTTTAATATTCGTTTTTAAGGTATTTACTAAGATAGCACAATAAAATATAAACTTTCTTATTAAGTGTATATATATCTTTGATAAGAAATTAAAGTCAATTTACTGGATGGGGGAAGTTATCTTTATCAAAATCATTATATAGATAATTAAAATTGTTATATAGAAAAGGCAATTTTCAATTAGGGTCTGTCTTAAAATTAAATAATCTTTAGAATCAGATCATAAATTCTGTACCAAGAAATAAACTGAGGATTGCAAATGACAGAGAACCAGAGCCATATGCAACAATTTTAGGCCAGCCCACCAAAACCATAGAAACTAAAGAAGTTCCTGAAAATAAGGAAAAAATAACCTTCAAATCTGACAAAATAAAGCGACTATGCTCTTTTTGCCAGATTTGGTTCTGTTCTACCTAAATATTTATACTTGGTTTATGGAAAGAAACAGAAGTATAGAGTTTTAGTAGAGTTGAATATATCCTCTTTGCTTTGTCTTTCCTTGCTCTAACCTGTGTTAATTCCTTGCTTAAATTTTTATGTAAGCCTTTACTCGATATAACTATATCATTTCGTACTTGGCTACAATTGACTATTTATTATCTTCTTCTACAGAGTGACACTCCAAGAAGTCCGATTACTCCATAAATCACTTCGAATCCAGGTGATTTTTTGCTTTCATTTCCAGAAGTATTTGTACTTTGTGTCTGCTCGGGCGTCTGTTCAGCATTTGCTGCTGCACTTTCATTATCCAGGCTCTGAGTGTCAGGTTCGGACTGTGTTTCATTTACAGTTTCTGTTACATTACTTTGAAGTTCAGGAGAAGCACTTACGTTATCGCTAACGTTTGTTACTGTACTATCATTTTGCTCAATACCAGTAGATTCAGACTCTGTTCCGTTCACACTTATTACTGCATTAGAAGTACTGACGCTACTGCTACCGATACTGCCACTACTACTACTGTGGTGGTGGTGGCTGCTGCTGTCACTGTCATCGTTAGCAATAGCAATAGCTTCTTCCGTTACGTTTACTACATTAACTTTTGAGAAAGATCCAGCTTCGTTGCTTGCCGTGAGTGTTACTGTATAGTTTCCTGCTGCGGAATAAGTATGTGTTGGGCTCTCATCGGTTGAAGTATCTCCGTCTCCAAAGTCCCAGTTCCATTCGGTTGCATTTTGGGATAAGTCTGTAAACTTCACAGAGCCACTGGAATTATCTGCCTCAAAATCAACTATAGGAAGACCATTTTGTACAGTTATATCTTGAGTTTTTGTGCTCCATCCATTCTTATTTTCTACCACCAGGAGAGCAGTATAGTCTCCTTCTGTAGAGTAATTGTGAGTTGGATTCTTCTCTTTTGAAATATTTCCGTCTCCAAACTTCCAGAACCAGGAAGTGGCACCTGTACTGTTGTCAGTAAATGATACATTCAAGGGAGCATTTCCGGAGGTGGAAGATGCAGAGAAATCAGCAACTGGCAGGTTTGAACCGTCCCTATTGGCAGTTACATAGGCTACCTTTGTAAGTGTGTCATTTCCTTCAGGTCCCCATACTACTAGTGTAACATTATAAACACCAGGTTTTTTAATATTATGGTGAGTTGTTATGTTTTCACTATTGGTTCCACTGCTGAAAGTGGTAGCCCCTGTTTCTACGTTTTCAAATATCCATTTCCAGTTAGTGAAATTACCGGTGACGTCACCCGTAAACCTGGTAAGTAAAGTAACATTTCCACTTGTAACGTTAGAGGAAAAATCATTAATTGTTACGTTGCCTGCTGCTAAAGCTGTGGGCATTAGAAGTATAACCAGCACTAATAAAACCATAGGCAAGAAAATTTTTTTCATGTCGAGTTCTCCTCAGGACTAGTGCACTTGATGTGCAAAATAAAGCAAGAGCAAATTTACCCTGAACGTTAGGGTTCATGCAGCTTGAAGATTTATGCCACTTATTTTTAGCTCATTGCCTAAGTCCCATTTTTTTGATTGTCTACTGGCTATCCGCCGTTTGACAGTCCCAAAATTGACTGACTTATATATAAAGCTATTTTTCAGAGTCCTCAAAAAAGGATTTATTTTTTAGGGAATATTTTGCATTATTTAGAGGATTAGTTTATTATTATGAATTTTTCAATTAAAGTAAAATCGAAGATTTGTTTATTTATTTTTTAATGGATTAATGAGAGTTTAATTTGAATTTAGAGTTATATTACCTTAAGTTTTAACAATAAACTTTATATAATAGAAAAAAACAGATTCAAGAGCCACAATTGTAAGAAAATTAAAATAAAAATATAAAACTTTAATTTACTTCAAATTTTATTTTAAAGCTTAATAGAGACTATTCTTTTAAAAATGGAATCTTACAGGTGTAATCTTAAGAGAAAAACTTTTGATATATATGTACTAATGAAATAAACAAAATATATCCCTATTTTAAATTATTAATTCAAAGGCCCCTGCAATTCTGTAAAAATTTAAATAAGTAACTCCCTAAAAAAAGATATATTTTATAAAAGTAAATCTTCCACCGACCCATGTTATGGCAGTTTATCGGAGACTAAACTTATTATTTGCAGACAGCAAAAAGACCAAAAATGGGTATAGACCAGAAAGGGGTATTTTTGACAATGTACCTTTTTGGTATTATCACAATATTTAGAACTGCGAATGAGCAAGACATTTTAAGGCTAAACGAGTAAAATGTGAACTGCCACTAAGCTAAAGACTTAGCTGCTTCCTACTTCATAGATTACCATCGGCATCTCCAAAGGCTTTAATTCCGGCTGAACCGTCCGTACTGAGTCTCGCTCATTCGTTCGTTTCGGCGTTACGTAGTTACAAGCTGGAGTCGAAGATTTTTCTACGACCTGCTGAGCCTGATGATAGACTCCTGGGAAAAGGTTGCCTGGTTTTCGCATGCCTTAATCTAATATCAAACTATCCGATGGTCTATATGAAGTTAAAGAATACTGAAAAGAAGAGGGAGAAGTTGACGCTTATATCCCTGAGATAAAGATACAGGGTTTACGCTTCGTAATATAAAACTAAAATCCGGTTCTTATTAAAAGATTCTGTACTAAACTATTTGAGGTAATACATTCATTTTTTATAATGGGTTCAAAAAAAGAGAATTCAACCGGGTTGAGTCACTATATTTTGGGAACCTGAGTTGAAGCTTAAATGTCCGAGTTGTATTATTTGTAGGGTCATGAAGATTTAAAAAAGCAGGGGGTATCCGGGATTAGGCCGCTGATTTTTGGAAATGGGAGAATCCTGATCTGTGAAGACGAAAAAGGAACTATAAGGGATATCTATTTTCCATATGTAGGACTAGAGAATCACGGAAACTCTATAAAGGTTGGCATATGCGATCTTGATTCCCTTTATTGCAGCTGGCTTGAAAACTGGAAGATTCAACAGAGATATAAATCCGAGTTTAAGGAGGAGTTCTGTAAGCGTATCCTTGAAACCTCAGGAGAGAACAGGGAAGGCATAAGAAGAAAAAACGAGATCCGGGAAGGCAACCAAGAAGTCCCTGAGGCCTGCATGGGAGTTGTCTCTAATATAGGGGAAACAGTGTTCGAAAATCCAGAAATCGGACTCCAAATCACTGTCTGGGAAGCTGTTCACCCCTCGGTAAATATATTTTACAGGACTTTTAAGGTCACTAATACCTCTAATAAACCCAAACATTTGCGCCTTTTCTCAAACCAGAATTATCGAATTCTTGAGACCAAAATCGGAGAAACAGCTGTAATCGATAAACATACGCTTATCCATTACAAACGCGACCGTTATTTTCTGCACGCAAGTGACCCTGCATTTGACCAGTATGCAGTTGGAACTGCTGAATGGAGAGGGCTTGAAGGCACCTGGAGAGATATGGAAAGTGACGCCTCCCTTAGTGGGAATCCTGTAGCGCACGGCTCGGTAGATTCCACACTTGGCTGGACACTCCCCGAACTGCAGCCAGGAGAATCGACAAGGTTACACTACTGGATAGTTCTCGGAAAAAAGTACTGCAGTGTGCTTCAGATTCATAAACAGGAAAAGGAAGCCGGAAGAAAAACCCTTTTCCATCATAGCTTCAATTTCTGGAACTCTTTTATTGAGAGAGTATCCGTCCTTCCGGAATTTTCCCGGATGCCTCAACTCCCGCAGAGTGTCTTAAAGTGCTTTTACAGGAGCCTCCTTGCAGTTGTCGCCCACATGGATATCACGGGCTCGATAATTGCATCCTGCGATTCGGATATAAAGCAATTCGGAGCAGATCTTTACACCTATTGCTGGCCAAGAGATGCAGCCTGGATCTGCCTTGCGCTCGACAGGGCGCGGTATCACCACCTGACTTTCGAAACTTTCGAATTTTTCTCAAAAACCATTACCCCTAGAGGAAACTTCCTTCACAAGTACACGCCTGCCGGAGACTTCGGGAGCACATGGCATCCTGTCCCTATGATTCAAATCGACGAGACAGGGCTTCCTCTTTATGCCCTATATAACAACTGGGAAATTGCAAAGAGTGTCTGGACAACAGGCAGGTACTACAGAAGGCTTGTGATTCCCATAGCTAACTATCTTATAAAAGCCATTGACACGAAAACAGGCCTTCCAATTTCGAGTTTTGACCTCTGGGAAGAACGAAAAGGCATACACACCTACAGCGCATGTACTGTCTATGCCGGCCTCAACGGAGCCTATGAACTCTCCCGCTCTCTTGGTGATTATGACAATGCAAACATCTGGAAGGAAGCTGCAGACCTTATTAGGAAATCTATTCTGGAGAAACTTTACGATAACCGACTAAAACGTTTCCGCCGTTCGCTTGACGACCCTACTCTTGATTCCTCGGTCTTTGCAGTCTGGTACTTCGGAATTCTCCCCCCAGATGACCCCAGGATCGTCCGGACAATGGAAGCTATCGAACGCGAACTTAAGCGCCCCTCAGGCGGTATCGCCAGGTATCTTCACGATACTTATTTTGGCTATATGAACAGCTGGATTATCTGCACTCTCTGGCTCTCACAGTGGCATTCCGCAGTTGGCAACCTTGACAAAGCTCTCGAACTCCTAAAATGGTGCGCAGCTCACGCCCACCCTGCCGGCCTCCTATCCGAACAGATCGATGACAGAGGTAAACCTGTATCCGTCCTTCCCCTTGCCTGGTCCCACTCAACCTATGTCCTCGCAGTCCTCGAATACCTGCAAGCCCTTGAGAAAAAAGAAGGTAGTTCATGTAATTATTCGGAAAAATAAAAACGATAAGCGATTTTCCTGAAAAACTCTCTGATAACTTAAATATGTATTTTTGAAATTTTCCAAAATTTTTAGCCTTAAAATTTTTAGCTTTTTGCCTTATATTTGCCAATTAACATAACATCAATGTTATCATACCTTTGCTACAGTTGATATCAATCATACTGCTGCCAATCTTGCTATTTCTCAACATTAATCCCATCCCTTTGAACTGGATAAGCATCATTAGTTGACTTGGTATGTTCTCTGCCATTTTTACCCATAATAATAATGATAAATCTTTGGTTGCAGCATTGGTGTACCACCAAGTAATGGCAGACCAGTAGATGTGATTATAAGCTCCTTTCACAGGAGTTAAACTTTTTTTGGTTTAGTTGTAAAAACCTAATTTTTCAGGATATTTTGGAATACGAACCTTTTGACATAAAATATTCATACACTGCCTATACAAATCCAAATGTTACATCCTATCAGAGAATAAGCTTGTTTCCTTTAATAAACCCATCCAATATCAAAAAAGCATAAGAAACACTTAGACAGTTTTTTCCCAATGTATTTGGATGACAAAAAATACCATAGTTTATATTTTATAGGACTTACGCACTTGAGGAACAGAACCCATTAAGACAAAGCCTGCGGATCAAAGTCGTATTTTAACCAGCAAATGGTCTGATGCTATTGATCTTCAGTCCAACTGCGTAAGTCCTATTTTATAAAATAGATGTATAAAACTTACAAGAGTTTCAAAATGAAAGAATTTCCAAATAAGACAAGTGAAGATGTAGGCAAACAGTTTAAATAATATAGAACATTTACAGTACTTCCTTTTACTGTGATCTCACTTTAATAGGTGTTAGTACTATTGGTTTTCCTCTCAATGTCTTAACATAATATTAATAATTAAATGCAGTAGTTATTATCAAAATACTGTATTTTTCATATTATCTCAACAGACATTCACCGATACAAATTTTAGTCAAACAATAATAAAGTATTTTTATGAAAAACAACTGTATAATAATAAATGAAAGAAAAGTATCCGGTTTCAGGATTTACAAGGGACAAAGAAGCCATTTATGTAAATGGAATCCGTATCTTTGTTCCTGTAGAATATGATAAGTTTAAGGCAGGAATTCCAAAAAAGAGACATAAAACTCTTTTTGAGCTATCAACAATCACTGGTATGAGGTATGCTGAAATTCAAAGGCTATATGATCATCCTGAATGGTACTCTGAGAGCAGGAACCAAATTCGTCTTAATGAAGATGCACAGAAGAAAGTGAAACGAAAAGCGAAGGAGAGAACCATTGATTTGTTACCCTCAACTTTTCCCTATATTCTTGATCAATTTTTTAACTGGCCCGCTCCTCCAGATATTGACACCTGGAACCAAGACCTTAAAAGATGGGCTGTTAAAACTGATTTTAATCCATTTGGAATCTCAGCAAAAACTACAAGAAAAAGTATTGAATCTTGGATGCTAAGTTCAGGAGTACCGCCTTTTAAAGTTTACCAAAGACAGGGACACGATCCTCAGACATCTCTTTATCATTATCAAGGACTCAGCTTTACAGATATAGAGATGCACCAGATCAAAAAAAGATTAATGGAATGGGGTATTCTTAGAACAGATAGTTAAGATGAATAATAGTCTAGCTAGTCTAAAATCTTATAATATTTGCCCTTCAATAAACTGTATGAGTTATATTTGTAGGAATTGTTTTTAATTTTCTATAAATTCAAAGTCAAATTTTAGGTTTGGAATACATACGGAAAAAGGATACTAAATAAGATTTAAGAAGACAACAACTAAAGAAGTCATAGTTTGATGAGATGTGAGATTATAAAGTTGTTGTCTTACATAACTTAATCTACTTATCTGATATTGGTTTTGTATGATCTTGTAGATAAATGTAGTAGTTTTCCTATAAAACTACTGGTTATTCTATAGATTTTTAGGTATTTTTGTCATTGAAATAAAATATATTAATGTAAAAATACAGTATTGTTAAGAAAATAACTGTATTAAAACCATTTGAATTTAGTCTCTTTATAGTGCACAATAAATTTTTATTATGCTGCGTAGCCTGTTTGCAGATCCACTTCGTAGACCATAATTACAATTTTCTACATCGATTTTCCTAAAATCCATCCCTTTAGTCTTATTTATGCTAATTATAGCAGTAAATTTTTAAGAATATTTGAGTATACATAGAGGTTTATTGAAACCTTCTGCATTTTCTCAGTTTAGTTCCACTTGTGATTTTACAGAACTTTCATAACAGTATAGAATATATTATATTTAAATTTTACTTTTAAATATTTGATATCTCTAAAAATCCTACATTCGGCAACAAGCACATTTTAACATTAAAATATTCTTGATTGTTCTTTTTTGTAGGTTCAGTTCTAAATCAATATCATGCAGATCATACATCTAATTTTATTTGTCATTTTTCCCATTTATGATAAATATATATTAATTATATTATAGTTAACAATTAGTAATTTCTGATTTAAATAAAATTATAAAAATTTTGAAAAAAAACGATATCAGTAGAAAAATTAAATGGATTTTTATGTCGACTTGCCGAATATGGGAGTCATGAACTGTGACTATTTAAATTACCCCATCAGTCAAAAAATTTTAATTCAATTTATAAATTTAGATAGTTTATCGTAAAGTTATTTACTTAAAACTACTGCATTATTGGTTGGATAAAACTATTATTAAGAAATATATGTTAAGATAAAGGGGGAAAATACAGTAGTTTTATAGGAAAACTACTGTATTTCTAAGATTTTCATTTATGTCTAATATGGGTTGTGCGTTATTGGATGATTGATATTTTGTCTTAGAGCATCTTTGCTTTAGGACATAAGCAGTTGAACTGAAAAATGAATAGCATAAGACCTATTTGTTTAATTTCATTTGTTTTTAAGCTTGTCTACATACAGGAAAAATGAGTGTATATGAAAAAGAAATAGAGAGCGGAATGCGAATGTGTGTATCTTCTGGAAAATATCAACTGATTATTAGTAAACCACCAAATTTTAGAGAGTGCTCTAAAAGATTGGAACCCCAACCAAAAGATAAGATTGAAGTTCGAGGGCGCATATGTTTGACTTGGAAGAGATTATAGAACTGATTAATTACATAATTTTCACTATAGTGATCATACTCATTTTAACGAAACAGCTGCCGCTGGAGAGAATGGTCCGTAGGTCTAGAATCCTCATTTGGATCATATTAATCATCAATATCTTTTCAGCTCTCCTTCAATTTTTCGGCCTAATAAGCCCAGATTCAAATATATTGTACCAGTTAGTTGCCGATTGCCTGGGCATCATAGGACAGAGTATACTCCTGATAGGAATTGTGTGGATGAAATTGATAGTTGAACCTAGTCCAAAACCGAGGAAAATTTTGGTGCTTGGAGCCCATCCAGATGACATGGAGATCGCCTGTGGAGGATCTATCGCAAAGCTTTCCGATGAAGGGCACACTATAGCGGGCTTGATCGTAAGCAAAGGGGAACGTGGGGGTAATAGTTCATCTAGGCTTATAGAAGCAACGAAAAGCGCTGAATTCTTAGGTATAAATAAGGTAGAAATTATGGATTTTCCTGATACTAGACTGGATCAGTTCATCTTGGAGATTAGCAAACAAATCGAAATAATCGTAAACGAGTTGAAACCGGATATGGTATTTACACACTCAATTCACGATCTACATCAGGATCATAGAGCGGTTCACGATGCAACACTGCGTGCTTGCCGCAATCTGAACACTATATTATGCTATGAAAGCCCTTCTACTACCCAGGACTTCCAACCAAATGTTTTTATAAATATCGAACAGTACATAGATATTAAAATAGAAAGTATCCAGGAACATAAAGATCAAAACAAAAAGAGATATGTACAGCCAGAGCAGGTCTATGGAAAAGCCATATTCCGAGGTGCTCAAGCAAAATTGGGAGAAGCAGAAGGCTTTGAGGCAATTCGGATTAATTTACAAATTTAATTGTATATGTGATCACATGATATAAACAATCGTAAATTTGAAAGGACACATCATAAATTAGGCAAGAAGGATTATTTATGGTAAAAATTATGGTGACTGGCATTGGAGGCCCAGCCGGTCGTAATGTTGCATTACTCCTTTTAGAAAAAGGACATACCGTTATTGGCGTTGATATGCAAAGGATCTCGCTTCCAGGGGTCAAGGTGCATAGGATTCCTCCTGCTTCACACCCATCGTTCTTGGAAAAACTATATACTCTTACAGTCGAGGAGAGCATTCAACTGCTAATTCCAACTGTGAGTGAGGAATTGCCAATCTTAGCCTCAGAATGGAAAAAATGGAGTGACATACCGGCGGTCATTGGCCAACAGCAAGCGGTCTCCGATGCAGATGATAAATTTCTGACATATAAACGGCTTTCGAGCCATGGAGTATGTGTTCCCAGGTACTTACTACCTTCACAGGTCTCTTCGCCTGAGGAGATCTCGCTTAATTTGGGATGGCCATGCCTGAGTAAGCCGCGAGTAGGTAGAGGCGGTAGAGAGGTAGTTATCAGAAACATAAAGGATTGGCCTGCAATCTCCATGCTTGATGACAGATATATATTGCAGGAGTTTATCCCTGGAACGGATTACGCACCTGAGGTATATATTGGGAAAAAATCTGTTATCGTAGTTTTAGAAAAGACTAGGCTAAAAGAGGGAATCGTGGGCAACGCAGCTGAAGTGAAGCGCGTAAACGCTCCAGACGTGGCAGATATAGCTAGATCTGCAGCAAAGGCTATGAATCTGACCGGTCCAATGGACATAGATATTCGCCGTCGAAACGATCACAATCCTGTAGTTCTGGAGGTCAATGCCAGGTTTGGGGCAAATATTGCCCGAGCCAAAGAAGTACTGGATGCAGTTTTGGAAGATTTTGGAGTTTGCTAATGGAGCCGACTCAATACCAAAATCCAGTGATGAATGTAAAATCCAAAATCACTAGATTTTGTAATTGATCACAATCCTTATGATACAACTTAGGCTCCGTCACAGAATAACCTCTGCATATTACCGATTGGGCATTTTGATTTTCACTATCAGGGTCGCCAATTAAAGTTACAAGAAATTAAGAAATTATATGTTGCATAGGTTATTTTGTTGCGGGCACTTCGGGATTGAAGTCTTTAGATATCGAATATTGATTTTGACAAAAACTGGATTCTTCTTGCTAATTTAGATTTTCAATCAAGAAATGCAAAAATCACTGGATTTTGGAACAGAGTCATGGAGCCACTTCTTTTATTCTTCTATATTATAGGATTCACCTGCTTTTCTGTAGGTATTCTGACAATTCCATATTATCCACTATCTTTAGCTTTCGAAATGCGCAAAAACAAACAGAATATATTCAACAGCAAGAATCCCTTTGTCTCTATAGTGGTACCAGCCTATAATGAAGGAAAAGTGATAGGTCATTGTATAAAGTCCATTCTAGAATCAAATTATTCAGAATATGAGGTTATCCTAGTAGATGATGGTTCATCTGATAATACACTTGAAGAGATGCAGCATTATGAAACGAACTCTCATGTAATTGTGGTAACCAAGAAAAATGGAGGCAAAGCCTCAGCTCTTAACGTGGGACTAAAACTAGCCAAAGGAGAAGTAATATTCTTCGTCGATGCTGACGGCATCTTTGCTCCTGATACCATAAGCAAGATGCTCAGTGGTTTTATCAGCGAAGATGTAGGCGCAGTATGTGGCAACGATGCTCCCATTAACCTTGATAAGCTTCAGACACAACTGGCGAACTTGCTCACTCACGTAGGCACAGGCTTTGTGCGCCGAGCGCTATCTACTATCGATTGCCTTCCTGTCGTGTCTGGCAATATAGGCGCCTACCGATCTAGCACTCTTGAAAAGACTGGTCCCTTCTTAGAGGGATTTATAGGCGAAGATATGGAATTGACCTGGCGTGTGCACAAGGCAGGTTACAAAGTAGTGTTTCAACCTTGGGCCATAGTGTATGCAGAAGCACCCTCAACTATCACGGGCCTGTGGAAGCAGCGCGTGCGATGGGCGCGTGGGCTACTTAAGACCGCTTATATTCACCGAGATATGTTATTCAATCCAAAGTATGGCCTTTTTGCCTTTTATTTGCCTATTAACTTAACATCAATGATTATCATACCTTTGCTACAGTTGATATCAATCATACTGTTGCCAATCTTGCTATTTCGCAACATTAATCCCATCCCTTTGAACTGGATAGGCATCATGGGTTGGCTTGGTATGTTCTCTTCCATTTTTGCATTATTATTTTCTATTGCCCTTGACCGAGCTTGGTTCGATTTAAAATACTTCTACGTGATACCATTATGGGTACTATATTCCTTTATGATGGATGTAGTAATGCTATGGGCGATCATCGTTGAGCTGCGTAGAGAGGAAGCAAAATGGAACAAGCTAGATCGGACCGGCATTGTAAGCCGCTGAGAGATTCCAACGCAATAATATGCAGAATAACCTATTGCTTTATCATAATATTCATTAGTTCCATTGCAAAAAATCATGTTATTTTACAAAACAGTTAAAAAACTTCACAAATGATACATAAGGGTACCAATTATAGCCTAAAAGTACGTGACGAAAATTTTTGTAACAGATTAACTTTTGGTACACTACCAAAAGATTTACTGTTATAATGTATACCCTTAAATTTCTAGTTATTTCAATGCATTTATTTCATAATTTTTTTGTAATGAAACTGTTTTCTTTTTCATTAAAAACCTTAACTCTCCCTCGCGTAGGGAATAAACCAATTCAAGGATTGTGTCTTTTGATGCTGTTTTTTAACGGACTTTTGCATTTTTCCTCCTTATTGCTTTCAATTTTACCAGAAATTTTTTATACATTTAGTGCTATTTATTCTTTAGATATCAGAAATTTTGTATGAAATAAACTGAAAAATATGAAGAAAATTTATTCCCTATAGAGTATAAAAGGTACTTATTTTTAAATTCGAGATCTATAGGCCCAAACATCAAATTGTTATCTTTCTCTCCGCTGGAGATACACTGTAAAATTTGATAGTATGTTTTAATGATTCGGAGTGAAACATGATCAAAAGCATTGTTATTGAAAAAGATATTTCCTATTCGTAGCAGAGTTAAGGTAAAAAATAAGTTATTTCAGTGAAATTAAAATTTTATTGTTTGGCATGATTTTAAGTAAAAATACATAGGCCAGAAAATAAAAAAGTATCAAAATTTACTCATCTGATGTTAATAAAAACGATTTTTGATGTTATTTTACCTAAATCGAAAATTTAGAATCCTACTTTAATATTGATATATCATATATACGTTTTCATATATCAAGTATAGATTTACATTTCTATTGCTAGATTGTTTGTAATAGAGATTTTATAAAAAATAGAAAGGATTTATAATAATGGTGAAAACATGCGAAAATCGATATTCATATTAATTGGGATTATATTACTTATATCAAATGCAAGTGCACTTAGTCGGTCGGGAGATGATTTGACACATAAAAGTGATATAAAAGGTCCTGGATCAAATTATTGGAACCCAAATAACACATATGTAGATTCAGAGAAACTACAATCAAATGCAAGTGTACTTCGTTGGTCAGGATATGATTGGACACTTAAAAGTGGTATAAAAGGTCCTGGATCAAACTATTGGAACCCAAATAACACATATGTAGATTCAGATGGGAAACTACATCTTGAAATAAACTATAAAGATGGTCATTGGAATTGTGCTGAGCTGGATAGTGTTAAAAACTTTAAATATGGAAGATATACATGGGTAGTATCTTCACAATCATTAAATCTTGATAAAAATGTAGTACTTGGACTCTTCACATATACAGACGATGATCATGAGATTGATATTGAATCAGGTCAGTGGGGCAACTCAAGCTCAGACCATCTACATTTCACATGCCAACCAGACCAAACAGTAACATTTGTGTCACCTACTTCTAGTTATATAAACGCAACTGACGTGACTTATACATTCGACTGGCAACCAACTTACATATATTACACTGCTAGAGCGTCAAATGGTAAAATCATTGCTAATTGGTACTGTACAGATACTAAAGATATTCCCAAAGTAAAAGCAAAAGTAATGATGAACCTTTGGTTGCAGCATAGTGTACCACCAAGTAATGACAAATCAGTAGAAGTGATTATAAGCTCCTTTCACTGGTCATCGGTTAAGCATAAACTCCACATCCAGTAGACTCTGTTCCAAAATCCAGTAATTTTTGCATATTTGATAGAAAATCTGAATTAGCAAGAAAAATCCAGTTTTTATCAAAATCGATATTCGCTATCTAAAGACTTGAATCACTAAGTTGTATTACACGGATGATGACCATTTATAAAATCTAGTGATTTTGGATTTTACATTCATCACTAGATTTTGGTACTGAGTCTCATCAATCACCTTTCCAATATCAAGTTCATCATAAATACCAGAAAAGAGTTACGATCTGTTAAAAAAGTGTTACTATTATCATGTTTTACAGTAAACCTGAGTAACTCAAGATGCATAAATAATTGCAGTAGTCATGTTATGGCTAACTGATTCCTTAACCGAAGACGCACGAATCCGGATAAAGACAAGATATTTCGTATCTATCCAGCTATCTATATTTCTGATTTATTTTTCGTATAAACTCAACATTTACTTTTTTCATCATATTTATTATAAAAATCGCTGTATTTTGGGAAGAGATTTATGAAGCGTGAAGAGATTCTTACTCTATGCCACTCGAACCCTGATTTTATTGCTTCATATATTGAGGATTTTGAACTCCGATGTAAGGATCTTGAATCTCAAAATATTGAATTTCGAGAACGAATACATGAATTAGAGTCTCAAGTCAAGTTTAAAGATGCTCGTATTGAGGCTCTGGAATCTCAAACAATTGAATTTCAAGCACGGATAAGTGAATTAGAATCTCTTTTGAATCAGACTATCCAAATCAACAAGAAACCTCCTTCTACTGGCACTTTTATCGAGAAGAAACCTAAAACTGGGAGTTCACGAGATGGAAATAATAACTGTCCTGGTGGTCAAAAAGGACATCCTGGTTCTACTTTGAATAAGGTTGAAGATCCTGATGAAATTATCTTTCATCAGCTACATAAATGTAAACATTGTGGTCGTAACATAGAGGAATCTGAGGTCATAGGTTACAAGACAAGACAGGAATTTAACATAGTTGTAATGCGTAACGTGACCGAGCATCGTGCTGAGATCAAAAAATGTCCTTACTGTAACTGTAAAAACAAAGCTGATTTTCCAAAATCAATTACAAAACCTGTCCAATATGGCATTACAGTTTTAACAATTGCAATTTACCTACGAAACTACCAATTAATTCCCTATAATCGAATCAAGAATCTATATGAAGATATCTTTGGATTTAAGATAAGCTCTGATACAATAATTAAAGCAGAAAAGAAGTTGTATCACAAATTGAAAGGTGTTACAAACCACATCAAGAAGCAATTAATAAAGGAAGATGTAATTCATGGCGACGAAACTGGAATTAATGTTAATGGTCGAGGGGAACAATGCCATCTAATCTCTACAAAAAAATATACATATTATTTTCATCACAAGAGTAGAGGTTTTAAAGCAATGAATAAAATGGGAGTGTTGCCTAAGTATAGAGGAATACTAGTCCACGACTTTTGGAAATCTTATTTCAAATACAAATGTGAACATGCATTATGTAATGTCCATATTCAAAGGGAACTTAAGAATATCTATAAAATATACAAGCAAGAGTGGGCTAAGGAGATGTCTGATCTCCTATATGAAATTAAAGAACAAGCTGATTGTGCCAGAAAACTGGGAACTAAAATAGGTGAAGATACGATCAAAACATTCATAGAAAAGTATCATTTAATACTCATGAAAGGATTTGAGGATAATCCTCCACCTGAAATATCAAAAGACGATGAGGCTAAAAGAGGAATACAAGCACAGAGTAAGGCAAGAAACCTTCTTGATAGACTTGAAAAGTATGAAAAAGAGATCTTGAGGTTTGCTACGGATCTGAGAGTTCCTTTTAGCAACAACCAGGCAGAAAGAGATCTCAGGATGATAACAATTCAACAAAAAATATCGGGAGATTTTAGAAAACCAAATGGGGCGGATGTATTCTGTAGAATAAGGGGATACATATCTACACTAATAAAGAATAAAATGCCTGTTATTAGTTCACTTCATTCAGCGATTGAAGATGTACCTCCCTTACCCTGAATAGATACGATATTTCTAATACTAATATATTAATAGAAAAATAGATAAATTTATCAGGCACCTGCGGAAGGTCAGATTCAGCCCTCTTAAGCGAACAAAGTTAGCGAAAATGTCTCCATCCTCCCGAGACGGGACTCGGGTAATTCAGCCCTCTTGAGCGAACAAAGTTAGCGAAAATGTCTCCGTCCTTCCGAGAGGAGATTCGGGTGTTAAAAAATTTTTTCGAAATACAGGTACCCTGTCTCTTCTTTCTTGAAAGTAAAGCCGTGCTTGAGGTACATGTCTATCGCTTTCGTGAGGGTTGAATCGGTTTTAAGGAACACGCCTGAGCAGTTTTTCTCAGCAAAATCGAGAGCAGTCCTTAAGAGCTGTTTTCCGTTGCCTTTACCCCTGAAGGCTTTTTTAAGATAAATACGCCGGATTTCGCACCGGTTTCCGCTAAGTTTTCGGACGCCTGCGGTGCCTACGACTTTGCCGTCGACGATCCCTACGAAAAACGCGCCTCCGCTTCCAAAATAATAACCGTTTATGTCATTGAGGTCGGCATCTTTTAGCCTGTCGGGTTCAAAGCCGTGTTCCTTCAACACTCCAAGCACAACGTCATGGACTTCTTCCTTTCTGGAATCATCGTATCTCTGGATTATCATTTAACTCACTCTGCAAACCGTACAGTTCATTTCCTATTTACCTGTCGGTTTTCAGGCTCTTTCTTAAGGGTTCGGGGTTCAAATAACTCTGGGAACTGAGATATTTTTCCGGGTTTTTGAGAAAGTCCAGGGAAACAGTGTAAAATATCTCCGTGCCGGTAATAAGGATATCTTCATCAATATCAAACTTGCAAGAGTGATTGATTTCCACTATCTTTTTTTCCGGGTTTAAGTCACCCAGGGAAATGAAAATTCCTGGGACTTTCTGCAGGTAACTTGCAAAATCTTCGGCGGCAAAGGTTTTTTCGAGTTCAGGGTAGATTGTAAGTTTCGGGAAACTCTCCTGCAGCTTTGAATTTACAGCATTTGTGAACATGGGGTCATTCACAAGGACAGGATAGCCATGCAGTATATCAAGCTCATAGTCCGGAAAACCTGAAAATTCATCTCCCGGCTTTACGTATCTTTTTAATATCCCATCCAGGCACTCTTTCATTGTCCTATCAATGATATCAGTAGTCTCCCGGTCAAAGGATCGGTAACTTCCAAGAATCTCTACAGTATCAGGAATTCTGTTGAACTGGGCTCCTCCTCGAATCCTTCCGACTCCAATAATATACTTATCCGGTTCAAGCTGTTTTTCCAGGGCAGGATAAAGGTTACTTAGAAAATCCGTTGCTATTCGGACAGGATCAATGCAGCTTTTAGGCTTTGAGATATGGCCTCCCTTTCCTTTAATGATCACTTCAAACCGATTGGTGCTTGCCATGAAAGGCCCGGGACGGAAACCCACACTTCCGGATTCGTGATTGGTAAAAATGTGTATGCCCATAACTGCATCCACACCTTCAAGCCCTCCCTCTGCAATTACCCTTTCCGAACCACCTGGTGGAATTTCCTCGGCAGGCTGGAAGATAAGGCGAACTTCCCCTGGAAAATTCCTGTTCTCCTGAAAAAGCCGTGCAGCCCCAAAAAGCATTGCCATATGTCCGTCGTGTCCGCAGGCGTGCATTACTCCATCGTTTCTGGAGATATAATCGCTATTTCTGTCAGTCAACTCTTCCTGTACCTGCAGCCCGTCCGTATCTGATCGAAGGGCGATACAGGGCCCAGGCAACTTTCCCCGAATGCTTGCAAGTACGCCGGTATCTGCAATTTTTCTGGCTTCTATTCCCAGATCTCCAAGAATTTTCAGGATTTTCTTCTGGGTCTCGTATTCTTCAAAACTGAGTTCGGGGTATCTGTGAAATTCGCGCCTGAGCTGTATTATCCAGGGTTCAAGCGCTTTTACACTCGGATTTTCTCTCAAAAGTATTCCCTCGGATTTTCTGCATTTGCAGTCTATTCCGTTTACTGGTCCATAATATTTATCGTCTTTATATCGACTGGCCGTAATAGTAAGTATTTTTTTACTTCAGGATGTTCTATTTTAATATACTTTATTTGTGTCTATTTTATTCCTTCAGCATATTTCCTTTAAGTATCTGTAACTCCAGGTATATTATCCATTTTACTATGCCGTTTGTTCCAGAACATGCCGTTTGTTTGTTCCAGAACATGACATTTGTTTGTTCCAGAAATTTTCGCTAAAGCTTTTTTTCAAAAGGCTTTTTTAAAACACCTGATAATTATATACAACTTGATAATTATATACAACTTGATAATTATATACAGGAATATTACAATACATTTCCTATTATTTATTAAATTATTATAAAGCTCAGCCGTTAAGGTTCCTTAAACCCGAGTACTCTGAAGTACTCCTATAAGTTCCAGGGATGATGGTATAAATGCTAAAAACACGCTTGAGGGATTTTCTTGTCACGAAAGACAACTGGCTTTTTGCGGTTTCCGACTATTTCCGTAGGGATGGAATCCGCGCCACACTCCGCTACGTGCCCGATGAGAACGGGGAAAGGGAGTTAAACGGAATACGATATAAAAAATATGATTTTGGTCCGGCTTTTGAGTTCATGAGGAAGCACAGGCCTGAATGGGTGCAGGATGTTCATGTGGTGCCTGAATCTGAGGTAAAACAGGTGCTTCACCCCTCGGATGCGATTCCCAGGCTTGTAAATTCTGACAGCCGCGTAAGGGCAATCGTAAAAGCCCTTGACCTGGCAGGTATTCCCAGGACAAGCATGGGAGTTACTGGCTCGATGCTCGCAGGCCTCCAGAATGAGAGCTCGGATATCGACTTTGTTGTGTATGGCCCGGTATGGTTCAGGGCAAGGGACGCAATAACCACTGCAAAACAGCAGGAAGGGCCCATTGAAGAAATCAATGAGGAAATGTGGAAGAGAATCTATACTAAGAGAATTCCTGAGATTTCATTTGACGAGTTCATGCTGCACGAATCGAGAAAAGGTAACCGTGGCATGGTCGAAGGAACTTATTTTGACCTTCTTTTCGTAAGGGAATGGGACCAGATAAAAGAACCTCTTCTGCGCGGGAAGGATACCGTCAAAATGAAAATCGAAGCAAAAGTTACAAATGCCGACTTTGCTTTTGACAGCCCTGCGTATTACAAGGTCGAACACGATGAAATCGACCATGTGCTCTCGTATACCCATACCTATGCAGGCCAGGCGCTTCCCGGAGAGGTAATAGAAGCTCGCGGCATTGTCGAAGAAGTCGGAGACATCAAGCGGCTTGTGGTGGGCACTTCAAGGGAGCCAAAAGGGGAATGGATAAAGTCCCTTACCTGGCTTGAGAAGTGCGGGTATATCTAAAAGAGGTCTATTTGTGGGGATAAAATCTCAGAAAATTTCCCGAACGATGCCTGCCACCTTACAGGACCAATTCAATTATGTGGCTCGCCATGGGATTTCAAATTATACACTTCAAGCTGTGATACGTTTCGGAAATAGGCTGGATGAGGTGAAATTGGCTCGAGCCGTAAGATTGTCCACTGACGCCGAGCCTGTACTGGGCTGCTTGTTCGTCGAAAGGGACGACAGTCCCTTCTGGCAACGCCTTGCTTATCCCGAAAGGATTTCATGGTGCAGGCTGGAAGAAACGCAGGACAGGGAAGAATCAATTATGAAATTCCTGCTGGAGCCTTTAAGCATGGACCATGACCCACAGGTGCTGGCACTGCTGGTGCGATGTAGTCAGGAAGATACTCTATGTATCAAACTCAATCATGCCTGCTGCGACGGTCGGAGTGCCAAAGAATACCTTAAACTGCTGGCTGGTATATATACTCAGCTTTGTATAGATTCTTCTTTTGAACCTGAACCGAACGTACAAGGAAAAAGAGACCAGAGTGCTGTACTTGAGGCCCTTGGAATAACTGACCTCAAGTCTGCTTTCACTTCTGAAAGTGAAGAATCAGAGCCCACATGGGCTTTTCCCTGGCGACAATCTGTAGAGCCAGAATCGATACGGTTATCTATAAGCAGAATTTACCAACGAGATTTTCAAAGTATTTCAGCCTATGTAAAAACCCACGGGGCAACAATAAACGATATTATCCTGACAGCTTTCTTTCGGGCGTTATTTAACATGATAAAACCTGGATCTGATTCTCCTATGGAAGTACAGTTTACAGTGGACTTACGCCGTTATTTGCCGGAAGGAGAAAATATAGCTATTTCTAATTTATCTGGAATCGAAAGTTTGAGACTGTCTGAAATCAAGTGTGAACCTTTTGTTGCCACTCTGGAAAGAGTTATATCCATCATGAAAAGCATTAAAACTCGCTTTCCAGGAATAAAAAGCGCTCTTGCCTGTGAATTAATGTCCAGTATGGGCTTTCGGGAAGTTCTTAAGATGAACAAAAAAGAATGGGAAAGATCTCTAACAAGTGGAAGGTCTTCTCCTATGCTCACTAATTTAGGAGTTATTAGTCCTTCCCCTCTTCTTTTTGGAGAAACAGTTATCAAAGACGCTTACTTGGTAACTCCGGCTTTCCATGCCCCTGCTTTTATGCTTGGGATTTCAACCTACCAGGAAACACTTACTCTTACAGCAGGTTATTATAAACCTGCTATACGGAAAGAGAATGTAGATTGTTTGCTTGGCCTGGTTGCTGGTGAGCTGATTTCCTGCCATGACTCTTGAGAGTATGGCTGCCTTTATTACTTTCCTGGCCTCTTACTTTCCGACCTATTTCTTTTATTTTTGTTCCGTCCTGTTTCGATAATTACCTTTGCTTCCTCTTACTCAGGATCACATACGAAGACAGAAATCCGATAACAGTCAAGAAAACACCAGGGGTCGGAGCATCTTTCTTTTCGTTATCAAGCTCTAAGTTTATATTTGTTATATTTTCTTGTTTTTCTCCTTCAGACAGATCACTCTTATTATGAGCCTTATTTTCTTCATTTTTAGTTTGAAGGAGTTCAATAGATCTGGTATTTATTTTCATACTTGAGATTGCAAAGGGAGAAAAGCCTGGAGTTTCTGCGGTAAAGTAAAAGTAAACTTCATCTTCTCTACTGAGGGTTGTGGGCAGCGAGTTCCATACCCCCCCACTGTAGCGGTACATGGTTACAGTATCTTTGCTGACTCCCTGTTCGGTAATCCAAGCCCTGCTAACTCTGAAATTTATTTGAGCATTTTCAAAATTTTCTTGGCTTGAAAAGCCACTATTCCCGATCCAGAGATTTACGTTCCTGTAGACAATTCCGGGTGCAGGTTCCTTAACAATTGAAGATGTATTTTTTAGCATCTCTACAATAGCAGTTTTTTTTCCGAAATTCTTTTTCGGATCGAACTCTAAGGTGACGATTTCATTTGCTTCGCCTTTAAAAGTGAAACATGTATGGATGCCTTTGAAAACCTGTTCATTAGAAATTTCCTTCAGCTCGACATTCCTAGTTGATTCTGGAGAGCCTGCGCCTCCCCCGCCTCCTCCACTACTTCCTCCACTACTTCCTCCGCTACTTTCTTCACTTCCCACGTTTTCTCCAGAACTTATAGATTTTTCGGTCACAGTTATATATCCCGCTTTTTTCCGGGTACTATTTCCATATGTACTGTTAGTTGCCTTTAATATAACAGTGTAGATTCCAGGACTCTCGTATGTGTAAACTGGATTCCTTTCGTTTGAATCAATGTTCCCGTTTCCATCAAAGTCCCACTCCCAGGAATCAGGATTGAAGGTAGATAAATCCGTGAACTGGACAATCAGAGGGGCAGGTCCAAGGAGAGGAGTTGCGGAAAAGTTGGCTTCAGGCGGTGAAGTAACCATTATTTCGGAAAATCCTTTCACGGAGGCAGCAGGAACAAAATAAGCAGAGATCCTGCCAGAAAGTGTAGAGTTTCCAGGCTCGGAATTCGAAGGCACGGTCACATTATACACAACTGTCTTTTCTTCCCCTACTGAAAGGTTCTCAACCCAGATCCATTCCAGAGTTGATGCTTTGAATGTGCTGGTTTCCTGGAACATAGCCCCATTATTTTCCCACTGGCTTACCTGCCACCCTTCAGGGAGATTTTCATCGAGCGTCAGAGCTTCAATATCCTGATCTGTAATTATATGTACGGTCACTGCAAAACTTTCGCCTGGATTAACCGTTCCAACAGAAAACTCCCGATTTGCTTCTATCCCTGTGGCTGAGGCAGGGAGGATTGTCCAGGCAAACAGAATAATCAGAACGAAGCCTGAAATAAGGCCTGAGAGTTGAATCCGGCTTTTATTCCTGAAGGCTTTGATGAAATTCATAAGAACGGACCCTTAATTCTTTTCCATATTTTTCGGTTACCCGATTCTCTGCCATCTGATTCGTTTTTGAACTTGTATATTTTTTGAGCTTGTTTCTTTTCCGACTTCTCTTCTAGCTCATTTCCTGTTATGTACGTCTTTTTTAGATTATTTCAAAAATCAATTAACTTCAAACTTTACAAAATTATTAACTATGTAGTTGTGTATATTATTTATAACTGTCTTCTGTCCTGTTGTTCTAAAAATCAAAAATAGAATTATTACAGCCTGTAGCCGTTGAAAAATGATAAATCAGATAGGGAATATGATAGGAAGCTATTCAAAATTATGAAGCTATTCAAAATCATGAAGCCATATTTAATGCATTATAAAAAGCTATATTGAAGACTGGATAGATAACTTCAAACATAACTGCAGTTAAAGCTAAATATAAATAAGAAAGTTACCAACTCCTCTTCCATGAAAATAAGGAAAAGTTACATCTGGCTTATTCTGGCATCCGTCTTGATTTTGACCGCATCTGCAGCTTTTGTGTATCCTGATTTTACCTTCCATCCCAGTTTTACGGAAAATACGGCTCAAGCAGCTCAAGCAGCTCAAGCAGCCCAAGCAGATAGGTCTGAAACTGCAGTTAACGGAATAGAATCCAGTTCAAGCATCGTTACCAGAGTACAGGCTTCAAACCCACTGGAAATCCTCACAGCAGGTGCTCAGGCAATTGATTCCGGTACTGAAGTTACTGTTTACAATAATAACCTTGCCCTTGTAAAAGAAAAAAGGGAACTCGATTTTGATTCAGGAGTGAACAGGGTTGAATATAAGGACGTTGCTGCCCTTATTGATCCGACATCAGTAATGTTTGAGGATACGAAAAATAAGAATACTGTCGTACTGGAGCAGAATTATGAATACGATCTCATGAGCAGTCAGGAGCTTCTGGGGAAATTCCTGGATAAGGAAATTACTGTAACCGAAAAAGAAGGAGGCACATACACAGGGGTTCTCATGAGCTATGATGACAATAAGGGACTGGTGCTCAGGTTAAGTGACGGGAAAGTTGTAACACTTTCTGAAATCTCGAAAGTGGAGTTTCCTGACTCTGCCGGACTACTCACAAAACCTACCCTTATCTGGCAGGTCTACTCGCCTGCCGCAGGTAAGAGGGATGTCCTCACCTCCTATCTTACAAATGGGATGAGCTGGAAAGCAAACTATATCGTAAAGACCAGTGCGGATGATAAGAAAGCCGATATCCAGGGTTGGGTTACTGTTAACAATGAAGCAGGAACAACCTATGAGAATGCCAAACTGAAACTGGTTGCAGGGGAAGTTCACCGCGTAACTGCACCACAGGAAACACCTGTGAGGAAGGCAGTTGCAGAAGAAGGAGTTGCATATGACGAAGCCGTGGAGAGTTTCGTTGAGGAATCCCTCTTTGAGTATCACCTATATACCCTTCAAAGGCCGGCTACCCTCAGGAATAATCAGGTAAAACAACTTTCCCTTCTCTCTGTCAATTCCGTGTCTGTAGAAAAAGAACTGGTTTTTGACGTATCAAAAAGCAGTGATGTCCAGGTCGCCCTTAGCTTAAATAATTCAAAAGAAAAGGGCCTTGGAATGCCTCTTCCTGCCGGGGTTCTAAGGGTATACAAAACTGACTCCGAAGGTCAACTTCAGTTCCTCGGAGAAGACAGCATAAAGCACACTCCAAAAGATGAAGAGATAAAAGTTGTTGTCGGAAACGCTTTTGATGTAACAGGCAAAAGAACTCAGACAAATTACGATAAAATCAGCTCGAATGTCTGGAAAGAAAGTTACGAAACAGAAATCAAAAACCACAAATCTGAGTCCCAGAAAGTAAAAATCGTAGAACACTTCTACGGCGACTGGGAAATCACAACCACCTCTGACCCATACGAGAAAAAAGATGCCTATACCACAGAATGGGAGATAACCGCACCCGCAGACGGCTCAAAGAAAGTTACCTACACAGTAGAACGCAGTTACTAATTCAAATATCACAGCAAATTGTCAAAAGCGGAATTTACACTGCCGAAACCCACAGAAAATCCAATACAGAACTTATGGCTACGAAAAAAACGAAAAAAACGGAAAAACGGAAAAACGGAAAAACGGGTCGTGTCCTCAAATTATTGAACAGGAACTCTAAATGTTAATAGTTCCTTTAAACTCCATATGTGATCAGTTATTCCTTCTGCCATAGCTGGAGTCCTTTGAAACCATTTTCTATTTCCAGAATCTATTTTTAACCTTAGAGACTTATGAGGTTTTACAAAGTTATACCATGCTTGGAATAAGTCAAATGCTTTCTGATGCATCCTTTTGGTTTTACTGAAATTCATTCCTTTTCTTATAAATCTTGCAAGAGATGTCCTTATCGTAAGGTTTATCCTTTCTACATAAGAAGTTCCAATATAACCATCCGAATCAGCTCCAAGCATTTGGAATATCTCTTCAGGATCTCCAAAGATGATACGTTGAACTGTTTCAACTATATAATTTTTTACCTTTTTTTTCAATACTTTGACATATTTTAAATCGTCAAGTGGAACTATTTTAGGTAGCGGTTTTCTTCCGATACCTTTGTACTGTGGCAACTCGATTTTACCATAAACGTTTATAAGTGCTTCTTCAAAAGCATCCCAATCATCTGAGGTAAATACAGGGATAGGAGAAGATGGGGAACGCATATTCTCAACTTCTTTAAATAACTCTATAGCATCCTCTGTACTACGTTTTCCTTCATGATGAGAAAGGAGCAATCTTGTGTCACTTTTGATTGCTGTAAGTGAATATACGTCACCATACTCTTCAGAATCTTCTTCAGTAACATTTTTTTGCTTTTTTTATATATGACCAGATCTCATCAACCTCTACTCTCGTAAGATTAAGATTTTTGAGGAAATAAGTTGTAACTTCTTCTGCATGCCTTCCTGCAATCTCAAGCCATCTGCAAATTGTATCTTTACTATGTCCAGTAGCTCTTGCAACTCCACGGATACTTCCTTTTTCAGGAATCATAGCTATTGTCCTTAGAACTTCTTCATCAGAAGTGTTGAGTTCGAAAAATATTGTACCTCTAGTTTCACTAAAACATTTTTTACAAGTTTTACATTTAAGAAGCACATGGTTATTTTTACCATATCTTTCTTTAAGGACTATATTCCCTTGATTTTTAATTCCATAATCAGTGCAGTCTTTGTTCCAGCAAAAAAATTGTGAAAAATCTATTTCAGAAGTAATTAAGATGCCCCAAAATAATAATAGATTCAAGATTATATAAAACTAAGTCAATGATTTAGGGACACGACCGAAAAACGGAAAAACGGAAAAACGGAAAAACGGAAATATCTATCCCATAAACCAGCCCCTGAGCTAGTTGAAAGACAATTTACTTACCCATAATTAATTCATATCAGCTCAGCTAAGAATCTTCATTATAACTCAGCCATTTGAGCGAATGAAGTGAGAGAAAAGGGCACCGTCCTCCCGAGACGGGACTCGGGCAAAAAATATTATTACCATCGCCGCAATTAACCTCTCAGATGATTATCGGTGTATTGGGGCCCGAAGGCTCATACTCGGAAAAGGCAGCACAAATCTGGGTCCTGAGACATAGGCTAGATAATGTAAAAATTCAATACTTTGCAGATATAGAGGACGCATTTCTGGCTGTGGTACAGGGAAAATCCGATCTCTCGATAGTTCCGATAGAAAACTCTATTGAAGGTTCTGTAGGCGTTACTCTTGATTTACTTCTTGAGAATGGGGTTGAGATAGTCGGAGAGATTGTTGTCAAAATCGAGCACTGCTTGCTCTCGAAAGGCGGACCTGAGAAGATTAAGGTCATCCTTTCCCACCCTCAGGGGCTTGCCCAGTGCAGGCATTTTCTAAAAAAACATTTTCCTGAGGCTGAACTAAGGAGCACGGGCAGCACTTCCCATGCAGCAAGGCTTGCAGGAGAGTTTGAAGAAATGGCAGCAATAGCTTCTCCTGAGGCTGCAGAGTGCTACAGGCTGAAGGTTCTCCTTCCAAATATACAGGACAGGAAAGAAAACTACACCCGCTTCATTGCCTTGCAAGCCGCAGGAAAAAGTCCGGCTGAGCAGGTTTTATGTACTGCAGAAGATAAAACGGATAAGCCTGAGAATTCCAGCCATTCAGCCTTCAAGACCTCTATTATAGTATATCTGGAAAAAGACAGGCCAGGAGCATTATATGAAATTCTCGGGGCTTTTGCAAAGAATAAGATTAACCTGACCAGGATCGAGTCCAGACCTTCTAAAAAAGAACTTGGGGATTATTACTTCTATATTGATTTTGAAGGGCACACAAGCGATGTACTTATAAAAGAGACCTTAAAAGACATAAGAGGTAAAACCGATACTCTTAAAACACTGGGTTCTTATCCCGCTTTCAAAACTTAAGTGATCGTAATTATTTCACTTTAAAACAAGTAAAAGGCCAGAAGCCGAATCCTATGAATTTTGGCATAAGGACATAAAGAAATCTCAGCATATTCAAAGCTGTAAATTCAAAGACAAAACCTGACAAAAATTGGATTGTTGTGCGAATCTAAAAAATTCATATTCAGGAACGTGTACTTTTATATACTATCTTTCTCTATTCTCTTCCTAGAATATCTTCTGACAGTATATTTGTATGTTCTATAAATACAGAATTCATTCTCATAGTTATTTAAGACCACAGCCTTATTCCAGGCTGCAAAGGGAGCGAGATGGCTCTGAGTATTGAAGAAATAGTAAACAAACACGAATCGGCTTTAAAAAAATATAGAGGACTCTATGCCTTTGCGGATCTGCTTGCAACTTATTTTGTCCTTTATGTTCTTTTCGTGCTTTTCAATATGAGAGATTTATTTTTAATGTTTAGCATCTTCGAACCTTATACCGGTGCGAAATACAGCATTCTGGGCTTTGGAATTGTTTTTGAAACTCTGGGGCTTATTTTTCTGGCTTTTATCCTCTCCATTATCTTTACAGCTATCAGGCATTACAGGGCTGAAAAGAAAGATTCGATTGCCCTTATAGAAGAGACACACCCTGTACTCAGGGAGAGACTGAGGACTGCCTATGATAACCGCAATACGGACAACATTATTGTCCGGGACCTCATAGGCGGAGTCATAATCGATTCAAAACCCGTACAATCATCGTCCTTTCTTGACAGGAGAAAACTTACAAAAGACCTGATTGTAATAGTTTTTGCAGTTACCATTCTCGCATATGTTGCCGGAACCGGATACCAGACAACTCTCAGCCCTACTGACCTTAACGGAGTAATCGACAAGCTTCCCTTAGTTTCGAATTCAAACTCTGACCTGTACCCTGTGGATGAAAACGGCGGGACCTCGAATAACACCAGCCAGGAAAATCTCTTTGGAAAGCCTGCCGTTGTTGTGGTGGAAGGTAAAGAGGTTGATCTGACGATTCCTCCGGGTACAGGTCAGGGCTTTACAAGCCAGGAAACAGGAGAGCAGACGAATGAGTCATTTACCCAATCAGGCCGGGTAAATCCTGAAGCTGAGGCTTCCCAAGCTTATTATGATAATTTACCGGAAGGATACAGGAACGTTATCCAGAGTTACTTTGAAGGACTTGCAGAAGAATAAGTTGGAACATTTATATAAAGTTGGATTTATCTGAACTCAGGTTAATCAAAGGTTGTCTAAAAGCAGTTTTGGAAATAACAGACAGTGTACTGGAGATACACTGCTCTGGGGATATACTGCTGCAGGAGCAGGTAACATCCAGAAAAAGCTGGCTTTTTAAGCCTCTAAAAACAGAAACTTAAAGGGTGAAGCGGATATGAACGAAACTAATACCGATTCTGGCCAGGCTGCCACGACCTACCAGAACGCAGGCGCAATTTTCAAAAGTTTTTTTGAAGATATTGGAAATGTTGTGGTGGGTCAGAATAGAGTAGTAGCACAAATAGTGATTGCAATACTCTGTGAAGGGCATGCCCTTGTTGAGAGCAATCCAGGGCTTGGAAAAACACTTATGATCTCTACGGTGTCAAAGGCAATGAACCTGAAATTCAGCAGGATCCAGTGTACTCCCGACCTCATGCCCTCTGACATTACAGGAACAAACGTTATTGAAGAGCAGGACAACAAAAAAGAATTCAGGTTCCAGCCGGGTCCAGTCTTTTCAAACGTTGTTCTTGCGGATGAGATTAACAGGGCATCCCCTAAGACCCAGTCAGCCCTGCTGGAAGCTATGCAGGAAAAACAGGTAACAGTCGGAAACGATACCTTCATGCTGGACCGTCCCTTTTTCATTCTTGCTACCCAGAACCCCATAGAAATGGAAGGCACATATCCCCTGCCTGAAGCCCAGCTTGACCGTTTTCTCTTAAAAATCCTTGTAGATTATCCTTCCCACGAAGAAGAAATGGAAATAATAAATCGCTATACGAAATCCGAAGTCCCAAAAGTGTCCAGGACCCTTGATAAATCCACACTCCTCGATTTGCAGAAACTAACCAGGCAAGTCCCGATCTCCGAGGAGCTAAAGCAGCGCGTCCTTTCTATTGTGGGCATGACAAGAAAAGACAAAGAGCATATTGAGTATGGGGCTTCTCCACGGGCATCCATCGGCCTCATCCTTGCCGCAAAAGCCAGGGCCCTTATAGAAGGCAGGAACTTCGTAAGCAAAGAGGATATCGATTATATGGCATATCCGGTTCTCCGCCACAGGCTTATCCTGACCTTTGAAGCCGAAAGAAGCGGGATGACTCCTGATCAGGCTATTGAGGAGATTATCCGGAAGCTCAAATGAAACCTGAGCCTGGAATTGCCAGACAAGGAAAGGAACTGTATAAATAAGTTGAAATAACCCTGAAGGGTTTCCCGAGTCCGGAATAAAACGGACTTTTTATTGACGATCCAGAATGACTCGCACAAAACAAAACATTGAAACGGACTTTTTCAGGCAGCTTGACCGCTTTACCTTCTCTGTCCGGAAAAGGGTATCTACCGTTTACGCCGGAAACCGTCCCTCCACCCGAAGCGGGCACGGCATCGATACCATCGGGTTCAGGGAATATGACCTTAACGACAGCCTGAAAGATATCGACTGGAAAGCCTATGCGAGAACTGAAAAGCTCTATGTGCGGCAGTTTGAGGAAGAGAAAACCCTTACAACTCATATCCTTCTGGATGCCAGTAAAAGTATGGACTACCCTGAAAAAGGGACTTCGAAGTTCGAATACGCTGCCATGCTCGCGGCAGGCTACGCCTACATGGTAACAAAATATAACGATAGGTTTGCAATCTCAACCTTTGCACAGGAAATCGATATACACAAACCCAGCCGCGGGAGAAAAAACCTTTTACGTGCAATTGATAGGCTGACAGAGCTTGAACTATCTGGAAACACTTCCATCGGGGAAGCTGTCATAAAGTACAGCCGGGAAATTAAATCCAGGTCCCTTGTAATCCTTATTTCGGACTTTCTTCAGGAACCCGAGGCAATAGAAACTGCAGTTTCCAGGTTATCTGACCATGACCTGATTTTGATCCAGGTGCTAGACCCCACGGAAAAAGTACTCCCTATCCAGGGTAACAGCAAGCTTATAGACCTTGAAACCGGAGAAGAAGTCAGGACTTATGTTAGTGAGAAATTTAAAGAACGCTATCTTAAAAAGCTCGATGATCACAGCGCAAGGATTAAAAAAGCCTGTATGAAGACAGGGGCTGAATTCTATACTTTTACAACCGACACCCCTATTTTTGATGCTTTCTACAATACCATCAGGAGAAGGAGACGCTAAAAATGCCTTTTGAAAACCCCCTTGCTCTTATCGCTCTCCTGAGTGTAATCCCGCTTATTATTATTTACATGCTCCGTCCCAGGCCGAAGGTACTTGCAATTCCTTCGCTCATGTTTGTCCTTAAACTTGAGAGGGAAAGAAAACGGGTTTATGCCTCACTTACCAAAATTGTTCAGGACCCGCTTTTCCTTATCCAGCTCTTGATGCTGATTCTTCTTTCCATTGGCGCAGCAGGGTATTACTATACTTCACAGGAACCGCTGAGTGGAGAGCATACAGTGCTGGTCCTTGATACCTCTGCAAGTATGCAGGTTGACTCTCGCTTTGCTGATGCTGTTAAGATTGCTGATGGCTATGTGAGCAAGAAAAACAGCATAATCCTGGCTTCGGATACGCCTCTTCTTGCTCTTGATGGAGGCGACGCTTCCGCTGCAAAGGATATTTTCAGTAAGGTTCAGCCAGGGGCAGGCACTGCCGACCTGTCTGCAGCCATAACTACAGGTATGCGTCTTTTATCAAAGGAAGGAGGGGGAAGAATCATCGTCATTTCGGATTTCACGAATTCGAAAGGAGACGATCCTGTTAGTTCCAAAAACCTGGCTGAGTCTTACGGGATTTCAGTCAATTTCGTAAAAGTCGGAAAGCCTGCCGATAATATAGGAATCATCAATGGATGGATTGAATCAACGGACGGAAAATACGGCTACACAGGTGTAATTAAGAACTACAAAGATCAGGACGAAAAAGTTAAAATCGAGACTGGAACAGGGACTTCTGGAAATTCAACGTCGTTTTCCCTTGACGTCCCGGCAGGCGGGACAAACCAGTTCACGCTTGAAAACCTTGGGCCAGGGATTACAACAGTTCAGCTTAATGTGAAAGATAGTTTACCTGTTGACAATAAAGCTTACATTTCCATTCCAGATACTTCAGAGCAGCGTATACTCTATGTCACTGACGATGGAAAACTGCCTTCGAAAACTGCACTTTCCCTGCTTCCTAACAGTAACCTCAGTGTCGTAAAATCCGTGCCTTCTTCCCTTGACAGTTACACGCTTGTAGTGCTTGCGCAGAAAGAAACTCCAGTTGCTAGTGATTCAGTAGAGACAATTGAAAATTATGTAAGAAACGGTGGTAATGCAGTTTTCATTGCAAGCGGCGCCTTAGCCCCCGAGAAAACTGAGGTTGGCCTGATAAAGATCTTACCTGTAAAACCTACCGGAATTGAGAATGAAACAAATGGAACCGATTTTGGAGTTAAGGAAGTTAAGCAGAGCAGTATTACAAAGGATATTAGAAGTGATGAGATCTCAGTCCACACGTACCTGGACGCAACTGAGAGAACCGGCTCGACAACCCTGGTAGCTCTCGAAAATGGAGTTCCGGTCTTGAGTTACTGGCAGGTAGGTAAAGGGACCGTTTTCTATATGGGACTGAATGATGAACTCGGGGACAATGCCTGGAACAATTTCCATAATTTGCCTGAGTATCCTGTGTTCTGGATAAAACTTGTTGAATGGCTCGGAGGGACAGGTGATATTTCAGAATATAACCTGGATACAGGTACTTTAACGTCTCTTTCGAAGACTGAAGAAATCAAGACCCCATCGAAAACTTTCACCTCAAATCATATTCTCTTTGATGAATCGGGAATTTACGAAATTTCAGGAAAGAAAATTGCAGTCAATCTTTATAATGACAAAGAATCAAACACAACAGTTGATGCATCTGATGTTATTCAGCGAGCGGTTGCGGAAGATAAGTCCAAAATTGTAAGGGCTGATACTTATACTGTCAAAAATGACATTACTGATTACCTGATAGGAATTATGTTCCTCCTCATGCTAGCTGAAATTATGATCGTGCGCCGGCGGGGTGAACTATGAATATATCCCTTGAACACCCGGAAATGCTTTTACTCATCATTCCTGTGACAATTGCCGGGTTCTATCTACTGCGGAAGACAAAAACGAAGATTGTGGAATGGAGGATGCTTGTAGCTTTCCTCCTTATACTCGCTTTGGCTGCTCCATTTACAACGGTTACGCAGACTGTTAATGAAGACAATCCTTCACTTGTACTAATTCAGGATAAGACCTCAAGTATGGGGCTTTTTTCTAATGAAACAGGTGCCGACCTGTATAAAGCCCTTGCAGCTGATACCTCTACGACCTTAGTCCAGCTTACAGGCGATAAAACAAATCTTGGGGATGCTGTGACTCAGTATTCTGGCACTGGTAATCAGATTGTTCTTATTACTGATGGAAACAACAACTCCGGAAAGAGCCTTGTTGATGCTCTCGGATTTGCCAAAGAAACCAATACTTCAGTCTACCTTGTCGAGCCTGAACTTAAGACAAATGACCTCAGTGTCGAAATTCTTGGGGACAAAAGTGTAGTTGTGGATAACCCGAACGAATTTGATATAATTGTCCGTCAGGCTTCAAATCAAAGTGTTAGCTATTCCTATGAAGCGTACGTAGATGGGGAACTTTCCCAAAGTGGCGATGTTACTCAAAACTCAACGCAGTATAGTATTACCCCCAATCTCAGGCACACTTTTAGCACTCTTGGTGCTCACAATATCAGTGTAAAGATTACTCCTTCCGGAGAAGATCTGAACAGTATTAACAATGAATATTATAAATCCGTGTATGTAATTCCCAAACCAAAGCTCACTCTTGTTACCAGCGAGCCAAATTCACCCCTCGCTCAAATCCTTAATAAACTTTACAACACTTCTGTTTCCACTACTTATCCTGGAGCAAGTGCTCTGAATAGTAGCAAAGCTCTGATACTTGATAACCAGTTCGCCGATAATCTTACGGAGACCCAAGTAAAAGAAATTAGGAAGTATGTTACTAATGGAGGTGGACTGGTAGTTGTAGGAGGAGAAAGAGCATATAATTACGGCAATTATCTTAATTCCTCATTTGAAAAAATCCTACCTGTGCTTTCAAAGCCTTCCGAATATAAGGGAGGACGAAACCTTGTCCTGATCCTCGACGTTTCTCCCAGTACTGCAGCCCACAAAACCCAGGGAGACATCCTGGGAAATGCTATAAATATTATTCAGAACGAGAATCTCAAAGATGCAAATGCCGAAGTTATCGCATTCGGAAGCAAGGGATATGATGTTTCCGGAGGTTTTGTTTTCCTGGGACTTGCGCAGAACCAGGCAACTCTTAAAGACAAAATTGAGCGACTGACTCCTGACGAGGAGAGCAAGACATCCTTAGACGCAGGACTCAACATTTCAAAGGAAATGCTTACCGGCAAGGAAGGCGAGCTTGATGCTATTATTATTTCAGACGGAGCAATCGAAGATTCCTACGAACCAAGCCTTCAGGCTGCAAAAGAACTGCAGAAACTCGGTGTAAACCTGTACTTTATCCATATCCGTTCAGTAGCTCCTTCCCAGATTGACAAATCCAGAAATTATTATGCTGAGATGTTTATGAAGGAACTCGGGCTTGAGAAAAACTATTTCCATATTAATATGAGTGAAAGGGCAAACATAATCTTTAAGTCAACCGATAAGTCTCAGGAAGAAGAGAAAGAAGAAGAAAAAGAGAAAGAAGAAAATGTAACGTCTGATTATTCTCTCTATGCTTATTCTCCAAATAGCTTCGTTACGAAAGGTGTAAACCTTACTTCCAATATCACGGGATATAACGATGTGACTCCGAAAGCCGGAGCTGAACGTCTGGTTATAACTACTTCAAATGGAAAACCAGTACTTACCACATGGCGCTTCGGACTGGGAAGAGTTGCAGCTTTTACCACAGACAACGGACAAGGGGACGGCTCTCGCTGGGCGACTAATGTTTATAACGGATCGAGTGCCAAACTAATTTCGAGCATGATCAATTGGGCAATAGCTAACCCAAGAGCTGAAGAAGGGACTGTTGTAGACAGCCCGGATACCTGGCTCGGCACTCCCTCCAACCTGACGCTTACGATGTACGATGAAGGAATCCCGCAGCTAAAACTGGATGGTAATGCTCTGGACCTTGCTTTAACCGGAAGAAATACCTATGAAACAACTGTGAATCCGGATAGTATTGGGATTCATGATATCTCAGGCTACCCGCTTGCAGTAAATTATCAGCTTGAGTACAGGGATGTAGGGCTCAATGAGGATATAGAGCCTCTTGTCCTTGCGACCGGAGGAAAAATTTACAATGAGAAGGATGCAAGAGCCCTTCTCCTGAAAGATGCGCGGCAGAATTCAGTGAAACAATCTGATGAGCAGGTAAGCCTGAAAGTGTATGTACTTCTTACTGCGCTTGTGCTTTATCTGGGAGAAATCCTTGCCAGGCGCATAAGGGAAATGAGAAAGCTCAAGAATGCGCAGGTTGAGATCAAAGCTTAAAATAAGAATCCCGAAAGTAAAAATCCCTTAAGGAGTTCTTTTAACTTTGTGAGACTGAGGAACAGCAGAAAATTCCATCCTCGCTTTCATCAGCAGGTAGTTCACACAACATCAATACAATCGATTTTACCAGAACCACACCACCTCATAATATATGCTCCACCCTTATCTATATATAGAAACGTATTTGCGTAACGCATTTTTCCATTTATATCTTCATCTGTTCCAACCCAGCATCCACTATTAACAAATAATTTTTCCTTTTTCTTATCCTCTTTTTCAGAGAGATCAAGGACATAGTAACTTGCAAAGTGAGTGTGCCCAAAAACAACGACATCTGCCTGTATAGTATCCTTCTTTTTCTTGTAATATTCATCTGTTATAACTTCTTCTGCGGTTTTATCCCGGGGATTTGTAGACTTATATATAATTTTTTGTGTATGCGCAACAATACCGGGAATAGAGCTAAATGCAAAAAAACCAGTAATTATAGCCCATGTTGCAGTGACCCAGAAGCTGGATTGTAGAAACACACTCCATAGAAGATATTTTCCACCAAAAACCAGGCCTAAAAATATAACAAAATTTCTTTTCCAGTGTTTTTTAGTAAATGGGATATTATAAAGAACCTGAAACCAATTTAATGGATTCCAAAGTTCACCGATAAGATGAGACACATATGCAAGAACTGCTTGCTCTTTGTCGAATTGATGACCATGAAGGAAGAAATAAGACCTGTTTCCTATATTGAAACCATGGGCAATGCCATTTTTATCCTTTTTAGGATAGTGACTATCATAAATATTAAGTTCTGTTCCATTGCACAGGGGCTCCCAGTTAGTCTTTTCTTCCAGTTCACCCAGAGAATCATCGTGGTTCCCAACCACGTATATTTTGTCGCAACCGACACTTGTGAGTAAGGAGAGAGGTCTCATAGAATCTTTGATAACGTTATCTCTATCACCATCTTTAGGACCCCACAATTCCACAATATCTCCCAGCAGAATTATTTTGCAAGGTTTTTTAATTTTGACTTCTTTATTCTTACATTTTACAATCTGATTAGTATTGTCTTGACTGCTTAAACTATTTATCCACTCAAGAAAACAACAAAACTCATTTTGATTACATTGTTCACTACCCAAATGCACATCTGAGACAACTATGTAAGCTGACTCCCTCTCAGGACTCATAAGACACCACTTTTTCCATTATTCCAGAAATTTGATATTCAAATGATCGTATTTGGGTACCTAAATCTTCTTTTTTCCACATTGGCTCTTTCATTTTCACTAAATCTTCTGCTGTTTTCACTGAATCGTCTGTTGTTGTTTTCGTCGAATCTTTTACTTTCAGGGTATTGTTTATTGTACCAGCAATCATATTTGTGACCCTTGACTATATTTGTTGTTTTTGTGGGTTGAAATAATTCTTTATTTAAAAATGACCGAACCAGAGAGGATAAACATTGATTCAAAATTGGAGTTTCTTACACAAATATTTCCAAGGGACTTATATGCACCTTACAAGGAATCCATATTCATAGGAGTCATGATAGTTTTCGTGTTTTGGACATTATAAGGTTTCATCATATTGATTTCTCATCAGTCCAGATAATCAACCCTAAATATTTAATAGATATTTAGTTACTATTCAGGTACCTTAAATCAATATCAAAAGCCGTAATTTAGATTGTTTGGCATTTACACTATATTTCATTCAGTTTTGTAGATTGATGTCAAATGATGTCATTTTTAATTTTGCTATGAATTCCTTATTAGACAGATCCCTATGACCAAAATCGGTGTTAGTTGACTTATTTAGGGTACCTGAATAGTTACGATATTTATTATGAATAAAATAGTCCACTATTTTAGGTCGGATCAGTGATTTATTAATTGAATTAAATAAGAAGAGTATATTTGTCTATTTTTTAGTTTACTAACCCCTCTTTTTGTTTGTGTTTTTCTGTAACTACTACGATCTTTAGTTATAATCTACTTAAGCATCTTTTTAATCAAAAATACTACAAATTTATGTAATTTATAACTATTTATATTCAAAAATATTAATATTTAAATAACCTATATAATATTTTGTTTTCATCTAAAATTAATGGCTCTTCGTTGTTTTGTGTGGATATCCTCGTAATGTCTTCATAAAAACCAATGCGGTCTCGAATTGAAAATCATCTTATCCACAAGGAATGACGAAGAGCCAAATTAATGATTTATATATTGTGGACTGATATAACAGTTATTTCAGTCGAATACCCCGCTAGCTTGCTGCAGGGGTGGAAAACTTTCCCGAAAACAGTTAATGATAATATTATTAAGTCCATTTTTTGTTTATTGACTTATGCTCAAATTAAATTGTTTAAGGTTACTGTTTCTTTAACGGAATTTGGAGCTTTGGCGTGAACATAATCCATTGCTTGCAGCGAGGACGCCAGCGCAACTTTGATTATAAATATGCCAGAAAATTCAGGGTGATCTGCCCGAAAAAACCGGCGAAAACCGGCACTATAAGGTTATCATCAATTTTATTGACTGCAGTTTCCGTAAGGGTTGCAAGAAAAGCCATCACTAGAGAAACGATGGGATTTCCGAGAATAAGCAGCCCGATGAGGAAATCAATAACAAATTCCGAAGCTGAACCTTCAATCGATTTATCATTTTTAAAGATTTTTTGAAAAACTCTCCTCTTTCCATAGAATTTTCCGATAAGGGCTGCAGCCAGATCCCCGAAGGTGGCCATAAGGATTGCAGCATAAGCGATTTCTCGGCTGAACAAAGATATTACTGAAATTGCCCCGAGCGCAAAGAAGATATGTCCTCCGAAACGGTCAGCTTCGCTTTTTCTGTACATAATATGGAAAAAAGGTATTCGAATTTCATGCTCGATCCGAAAGTAATCAAGAACGAGAACAACTACAAGAAACAGCATGAGCACCCATAAGATGGTTTCTTTTCCATAAAAGTTGTATATAAGCACGATCAGGATTGAAACCAGGTGCACACTTTTTCTCAGGATTTCAAAAAAAAATTCTCTGGACGGCATGGCAAAAAGACTTGTCAAGATTAGTATAAAGTTATATCTGTTTCAGTGTTGCTTTCGTTCTGCGCGTCCTGAACACTTCACAGATGCCTGTAGAAAGATGGATACGAAAAATAAGTAGCAGAAAATCGAAATTCAACCAGGGTTCCAAAAAAGCAATTTCAACCTGAAGCGACCAGGATTCCAAAAAAAGCAAGTTCAACCTGAAGCAACCGGGATACCAAAAAAGCAAGTTCAACCTGAAGCAATCAAGATTCCAAAAAAGCAAGTTCAACCTAAAGCAATCAAGATTCCAAAAAAGCAAGTTCAACCTAAAGCAACCAGGATTCCAAAAAGCAATTTCAATCTGAAGCAATCAGGATTCCAAAAAAGCAAGTTCAACCTGAAGCAACCTGAAAAATGAGGATTCAGAAGTCCAGTTAATTTATTCAGACTGGGCTCTGTCCTTTGAAATTCGAATTTTACGAGCCTTCATGTGCAGCATCATAACCGGAATTGATCACGGTTTCCTTTATGCTTGAGTCTTTATCTATAACGACTTCGGGCCAGATCTTAACTCCGGAATGTATTGTTGAATTACTTCCGATCAGTACTTTATGCCCGATAACGGTTCCATTTTCTAGGAAGCAGTGTTCTCCAATGATTGTATCATCTGCCACCACACCGCCTGAGATATTGGATTCCTTTCCTATGGACACATTATCAAAAAGATAGGATGAAAGGATCTTTGCATTGTCCTCTATAGTGCAATTTGAGCCTATCACGCTGTAAGGCCCGATAAGGACATTATCGCCTATAGTTGTGTTTTCCCCTATTACTATTGGCCCTACAAGGGAAGAATTTGAACCTATACAGACATTGTTTCCTATGGACAGGGGGCCTTTTATTCTTGCGTTCCGGGTTGTGAAATTCCCTTCGATTGTTGTCCCAGGAAGGGCATCGAGCATCCAGCGCTGTGCCTGCCTGTAAGCTGCCGAACTTCCAACGTCAGTCCATTGTCCCCGCACAAGTACACCATTGATTTTTTTGTCGGCTGCAAGCATGAAGGGGAAAAGGTCTTTTGCAAAGTCGTATTTCTTGCCTTCAGGGATCCATTCAAATATCGAAGGACTGCAAATATAAATGCCAGTGCTTGCGAGATTGCTGAAAATCTGGCCTGCTTTCGGTTTTTCCAGAAAGCGGTGGATCCGGTTATTAATGTCCATGTCCGCAATTCCGAATTCTCTCGGGTCGTCAATCGAAAGAAGCCCTATGGTTACCGGGGCATCGTTTGCTTCATGGAAACGGTACATCTCCCTCAGGTCGAGGTTAAGGACGTGATCTCCCCCAAGCACGATAAATGGCTCGTCTTTCAGGTACTCTTCAGCATTTTTAATGCCGCCTGCAGTTCCGAGTTTTTCTTTCTCATACACATAGTCGATATGTACTCCAAACATGTGCCCGTCTCCGAGCTGCTCTTCTATGCGCTCTCCCATGTACCCCAGGGTCATGACTATTTCATTGAACCCTTCCCTTGAAAGATGCTCTATCAGATGTCGGACTGACGGCTTATTAAGAATCGGTATGCTCGGTTTGGGATGCTTGAAAGTTAGCGGCCTGAGCCTTGTCCCAGCCCCTCCACACATGATACACGCTTTCATATTTTTCCCAGATGTCCTTTATGAATATATTATTAACGATTTTGTTGTCGTTATCTCAAAGGTTATTGATGATGGTTATTCAGCTAATGATGATCATTCAGATTAATTGTGATCAATCAGACTAATTGTGATCATTCAGACTAATTGTGATCAATCAGACTAATTGTGATCAATCAGACTAATTGTGATCATTCAGATTAACTGTTATCATTTAGAAGAATATCTTCTTTTCTTTCAACCTTGATTTCCCTTTTCCCTTCATACTCCGAAACAGTACCGATTACGCTGATGAAATTCCCTTTCTGGATGGAGTTATTCAGAGCTTCAGCACCTGCGGTTTTTGGAATAAAGACGCTCAGGACTTCGGAGTTGCAGTCTACCTGTAAAAGCAGATGCCCGCCTGTATAGGTTAACCGTTTACTCAAAACCTGGGCTTCAAGGAACACCTTCTCCCCTTCACCGGACTCCCTGGTATACTGCCTGGCTTCTTCTCCTGCCTCCTGTCCAGAAGCTGTAAGTTCCGTCCCAAAGCAGAGATAGGCTGTCATGAGAGAAGTCAATGTCATAAACAGCAGCAATACCATGACTTTTTCTTCTTTTTCCATACCGTACCCCCCTGATTTTGGGCCTGGAATCAGTTTATGATCGAGACCAGTTTTATTTCAAGGATGAGAGTTTTGCCTGCAAGTTCATGGTTAAAATCCAGGGTAGCAGAAGTTTCCGTGGAGTTGATCACTTTAACCTCACTCCCGGCGGGTGTTATGATTTTCGTTCCTGGCTCAGGAGGACTCTGGAGTCCAAGCTTTTCGAGAGGGATCTCCTGAACAAGGTAATTCTTATATTCTCCGTAGGCTTCTTCAGGTGGGATTGTGAGGGTTTTTTCTTCACCCTCTTTCATTCCAAGCACTCCCCTGTCGATACCTTTTATTGCCTGGAATGCATCCGTTCTGAAAAAAAAAGGCCTGTAACCTTTTTCTTCGTCATAAATCCCTGCTTCAAGAGCTTTTTCCTTCAAAGTGGTATCAAAGATCGTTCCGTCTTCAAACTTACCAGTAAAATCAATAAGAAGGTAATCTCCTTTTTTCACAGTACGAGAATTTTCCATTATCCCTTTCTCCTGTGCATTTTCCTTTCGGTATCCACATCATCTCAACATCTCCCCGGATACCGAAAGGATACACATTTTAAAGAAATATAATAACTTTAAATTTGCTCTTCAGTAACTTAAACTTATTCTATTGAGATGAGTTTTATATCAAAAATCAGGGTCTTGCCTGCAAGCTCATGATTGGCGTCAAGAGTGATATGCGTGTCATTTACAGCTGTTACTTTGTACTGGTTCCCGTACATATCTCTCAAGGTTTGCCCCACTTCAGGAATTTGGGATCGGTTTGTTAGATTTAATTCTTCAATCGGAACAGACAGTACTCTGGCTTCGTCATGTTCTCCATAAGCTTTATCTGGAGGAATCGTCAGGGTCTTTTCTTCCCCTACTTTCATTCCGATTACGCCCTCGTCAAAACCCGAGATTACCTGTCCCGAGCCAACGACAAAGCTAAGAGGGGCATACTCCTTTCCTTCAACATACATGCCGGCCTGCTTTGCAACGTCTTCTCTGGAGGTATCAAAAACCGTGCCGTCTTCAAGCTTCCCGGTATAGTCGACCTTGACAGAATCTCCGGACTTTACTGCTCTGCTGTCTCCTCCATCATTCCCTTTATCCGTGCATCCGCTGCCAAAAATTATGCTTACCAGGAGCAGTACAGCTATGAAGAAAACTGCTTTTTTCCTGGTCTTCATCACTTTCATTCCCCCACAGAAACGATTGTGACTGAGAAAATCAGGGTCTTGCCTGCAAGCTCATGGTTGAAGTCTACAACGAAGTTATTTTCGTTTACATTTGTGATAGTGCCTGTCAGACCGTTGTCCGTAGCCAGCTTCATTCCGACTTCCGGAGTAAAATTAACAGTATTATTCGGGATTTCTCTTGCGAACTCTTCCCTGTACTCTCCATATGCTTCTTCAGGCGGGATTGTAATGGTTTTTTCTTCCCCCACTTGCATTCCGACAACGCCCTCATCAAATCCTTTAATCATCTGGCCTGCGCCGACGGTAAATGTGAGGGGTTCATAATTTCTCATTTGATTGTATTTCCCTGCCTCAATAGCAACTTCCTTTAAGGAAGTATCGAAAATTGTGCCATCTTCAAGTTTTCCTACATAATTAACTGAGATTGTATCCCCATTCTCAATTTTTTTGCTGGTGTCTTTTGTTATATCCTCGGCCATAAAAATCAATAAAACAAACGAGAACATGCTAGATAAACGTGATGATAAAATAGAAGTCAAAAACCGAGTAAACAGAAATTTCAGAATCCGGAATTACAGGAATTCCTATAACCTTCATTTTTAAGTTTTAATTTGAGATTTGGTTTCTTTCAATTCTTTTTGATATTCAAGATATGAGTAAACAGCTGTGAACCCCACAATAAAGAATGCAGGCCCAAGAATGAAAATGAATTCAAACCCGGGGTAAAAGGCCCCAAGCATAGCAACTATTCCTGCGACCCTGATTATCTTGAGATTTTGTGGCAAACGAGTCTAAATTTTTACCAAATTTAACTTATATTATCTATTATCGAAGGTTTAAAATATGCTTTCTGTATATAACAGTCTAATAAAAATTGGTATGTTGTGGATAGTTATGGTAACAAGTCAGGAAAGACAGAAGGCAAATCTGGCCAAAATGAAAAGAATAATGGAAGCAATTGAAAGTACGACAGATGATTCCGATCTGATTGCCGAATTGCAAGAATATTTAAGAAAACCGTACTCGCTGTCTCTTAAATGGCACATGATTGTATTTAAAAGTGAAGTTGATAAGAGTTTATGGTACCTGGAAGATATAAGAAAAGAAGAGATTAAAATGGAAAAAATGAAGCGAAGGAAAGGAAAAGATCCAAAAGAAGAATTAAACCAGGTTAAAGGTAAATTTTCCGAGGCAGTTAGTGAATTTAAACTCGATCACCAGATGGTATACGATCCGAAAATGAATAAGTATAAGTTGTCAAAATCTGGGATTTCCAGAACAACGAGAGAAAACATTTTTGCAATTCCAAAATCTATGATTGGGGATGATAAACTCCAGTGGAGTGAGGCAGTTAAACAAAAATGGGGAGAAGATACTATCGGGAAAACAGAATTACTGGAAAGAGGTCTCTATGACCAAAAGAGTATGAGAGCTGCCTGCAATCGCGAGGACAACTCTATCTATTAATTAACTGATCTTTCAATTATCAGTCTTTAAATTATCAATCTTTAAATTATCAATCTTTAAATTATCAATCTTTAAATTATCAATCTTTAAATTATCAATCTTTAAATTATCAATCTTTAAATTATCAATCTTTAAATTACCCAATCGTTTACTTTTGCAAAAATTGGCTAGCAGTTTTTCCTTTATTCTCGGTTTATGAACTCGATAACAAAAGTAGACTTATATAAATCCAATGAAAAATGCAGCCATTTCTCAGTTTTGTGGCTGTGTCTCATTTGAAATTTGGAGATTAGTCCTTCTTGACAATAGAATCAATAAGATTAATATACTTGCCACATCTACTTTTATTTTCATTTAATTATTAATTCATTTTTTCTCTTGTGGTTGAAAAGCATTTGAATAAGAATCCATTAGTTCCAAAATAACAAGTTCCAATAGTCAGGAAGAAAAGGTCGTAAGACAAATGGGAATCTCCTTAAATTAGCCTATAGTAAGCTTTCGAGAAGAACTGTGCACTATTGAGTTTCTTGAGACCTTTAGAGAGCGCGATCAGATATAAAAGAAGATAAACGAAAATTGTAAAGTAAAAATGAAATCAAATACCCTGGTGCAAAGAAATTTTTATCCTGGTATTCTCAAAACCCGGAGACAATACCCATGAGAAAAAACACTCGAGATTCTGGGATTGATACTGTTGGCGAAGTACCCTGGGGAACACACTTCTGCCAGTTTTATCAGACAAAAGAAGACTTGATGGATATACTTGTCCCTTATTTTAAAGCTGGGCTGGAAAATAACGAGTTATGCATATGGATTACCTCACAGTCTCTGGAAGTGGAAGAGGCAAAAACATCCATGAAAAGAAATGTTCCTGATTTTGATGTTTATCTGGAGAAAGGACAAATAGAAATAATCTCTTACACCAGTGGGTATTTAAAGGAGGGTATTTTCGATCCGGACAGAGTCGTAAATAGCTGGGTTGAAAAAATTAACCAGGCTCTGGCAAGGGGTTATGATGGACTGAGGGCTGCAGGGGACAATCGCTGGCTGGGAAAAGAAGGCTGGAACGGATTTATTGATTATGAGAATAAAGTAGATGCTATTATCGACAAACACAATGCGATAGCCCTATGCCCATGTTATCTCGATATGTGCAGTACGGCCGAGATTATTGATGTAGTATCCAGCCATCAATTTGCTTTGATCAAAAAGGACGGAAAATGGGAGCGGATAGAAAATTCCGGAAGGAGAAGAGCGGAAAAAGAGGTTATTCAGGCTGTAAAAAATTGGGAATATACCTTTGATGCTGTGCCAGACCTGGTAGCCATAATCGACGATAAACATAGAGTTGTTCGTGCGAACAAAGCCATTGCGGCAAGATCGGGGATGACACCTAAAGAGTGCATAGGGTTAACCTGCTATCATGTTATCCATGGGACAGACAAGCCCCCTTCTTTTTGCCCACAACGACGGTTGCTTAAGGATCAGGCCAAGCATACAGCAGAGATTTGCGAAGGTTGTCTTGGCGGTAATTTCTTAGTAAGCATCTCGCCACTATACGATTCAGAAGGAAAACTCATTGGGAGTGTTTACGTCGCCCGTGATATTACCAAACGCAAGCAAGAAGAGCACCGCATTCGCAGATACAACCGTGTTCTTGAGGGAATCAATAAGATATTCAGCAATGTGGTCCAGACAAAAACAGAAGAAGAACTCGGGGAAGCGTGTCTATCTGTGGCACTGGAAGTTACCAGCAGCCAGTTTGGTATCATCAATGAAATGGGCGCCGACGGGTTGCTGCACGATGTTGCAAAAAGCCAGCTTGCATGGGAACAGTGCCTTATGTACGACAAGACAGGGCACCGCAGTTTTCCGAGCGATTTCGCTGTTCATGGCCTGTACGGCAGTGTCATTAACAACGAGAAAGGTTTCTTTACCAACGATCCACTATCACATCCCGACAGTATTGGTTTGCCGCATGGACACCCACCGATTACATCGTTTCTTGGCGTCCCCCTTGTCCAGGATGGAAAAACGAGAGGTTTGATTGCGGTTGCAAATCACGAAGGCGGTTATAGCTACGAACAGCAGGAAGATCTTGAAGCTATCGCGCCGGCTATAACGCAGGCTCTGCAGAGAAAAAGGTCGGAAGAAGCTCTGAAATTATCAAATATTTATAATCGTAGCCTGATTGAAGCTAGCCTGGACCCCTTAGTAACCATTGGACGTGATGGTAAGATTACGGATGTTAGTGGCGCTACTGAACTGGTTACCGGATATTCAAGAAATGACTTGATTGGGACTGATTTTTCAGATTATTTCACTGAGCCCGAGGAAGCTAGAAAAGGATATCAGCAGGTATTCATGCACGGTGAGGTTAGGGACTACCCTCTGGAGATTCGGCATAAGGATGGACACATAACTCCCGTTTTGTATAATGCTTCAGTTTATAGAGACGAAAATGGTAAGGTTATTGGGGCTTTTGCTGCTGCACGTGATATTACTGAACTTAAGAAAGCAGAAGAAGCTCTAAAAAGAGTGCACGAGAGTCTGGAAGAAAAAGTTAAAGAACGTACATCAGAACTTGAGAAAGCTTATAATTCATTGAAAGAAAGTGAAAAACGCCTTGCTGAAGCTCAAAAGATAGCTCAGATTGGAAACTGGGATTGGGATCTCGTAACTGGTGAAGCATACTGGTCCGATGAAATGTATCGGATTTTTGAACGTAATCCCCATGAATCAGGCGCAACTTACAAAGAACTTTTAAATTATATACATCCCGACGATCGAGATTATGTTGATAAAGCTATCAAGAAAGCTGTAAGAGAGAAACCTCTTGGCATTGATTATAGGATTATCCTGGCTAATGGAGAAGAACGTACAGTCCATTCTCAACCCGAAATTATTTTTGATGAAAAGAATAACCCTGTTCGAGTAAAAGGAATAGTTCAGGATATTACTGAACATAAAAGAGCAGAAGAGAAACTTCAGATACTGGCGAATGCCGTGGAATCTTCTAATGATGCTATTATAACTCTGTCTCTTGAGGGTATCATTACCAGCTGGAATAAGGCAGCAGAACAGGTTTATGGTTATTCAACCGAGGAAATTTTGGGAAAAGACGTATCCATACTTGAACCAGAAAATTTCAAAGAGGAAATTAAGCAGTTTTCTGAAAAGATTAAACAGGGAAAAAAAATCCAGCACTACGAAACTTTGCGGATGAAAAAAGACGGTACTATTATAAATATTTCAGCAGCTCTCTCTCCGGTGTTTGACGTCGCTGGAAAACTCGTGGCCATTTCAGCTATTGTAAGAGATGTTACTGAGCGTATCAGGGCTGAAGAAGCACTGCGTGAGAGTGAAGCACGCCTGCGCCAGTTTTACGAGTCGGATATGATTGGTGTATTTTATTTTAATCTGGACGGTTCGATCACCGATGCCAATGACAAGTTACTGGATATCGTCGGTTACACGCGTGAGGACTTGCAGACTGGAAAGGTTAAATGGGATAAGATGACTCCACCTGAATACTGGTCCCTGGACGAACGAGCTATTGCTGAACTGAGAACTATTGGGATAAGAGAACCCCAGGAGAAGAAATACATCCGCAAAGATGGCTCCCACGTACCTGTTATTGTGGGGGTAGCTACCTTAAACCAGGGTAACGAAGGCATAGCCTTTGTTCTTGACATTACCGAGAAGAAAAAGGCAGAAGAAGCTCTGGCAAATATCGAGACCGCCCGTAAGAAAGAAATTCACCACAGGATAAAAAATAACCTGCAGGTTATCTCTTCTCTCCTTGATCTTCAGGCTGATAAGTTTGATAACCCGAAAGTTATTGAGGCTTTCAGGGAAAGCCAGAACCGGGTTATATCTATGGCTCTCATCCACGAAGAATTATATAAAGGAGAAGAAACCGAGACACTCGACTTTTCGGCATATATAAGAGAGCTGGCTGAAAACCTTTTCCAGACTTACAGCCTTAGTAACAAGAACACCCATCTGGGTATGGATCTGGAAGAAAATGCATTCTTTGATATGGATGTTGCTGTCCCGCTAGGAATTATTGTTAATGAACTGGTTTCTAATTCTCTAAAACATGCATTTTCGGGCAGAGACAGAGGAGAGGTCCAAATCGAACTCCATAGAGAAGAAAACGGGGAAGACAAGAAGGAAGGCGATAGGCGCACCAGTTTTGTTCTGACCGTCTCAGATAACGGCGTTGGTATTCCTGAAGACCTTAATATTGAAGATCTTGATAGTCTTGGGTTTCAGTTGATAACCACACTTGTAGATCAGTTAGATGGAGAACTTGAACTGAAAAGAAATAATGGAACCGAATTTGCTATAAGGTTCACAGTCAAAGAAGAAAATAATAATCAGACACCAGCTCCGTTAAAACAATTAACTGACTAATAGCGCCATCTGTTGTTGTTATAACGGATCATTAAGGGCTTTGTTCAGGCTCCTGGCTGACTCAGTACCAAAATTCAGTGATAAATGTAAAATTCAAAATCACTAGATTTTGTAATTGGCCACAGTCCCTGTGATATAAATCAGAGGTTGAAGTCTTAAGATGTCAAATATTGATTTTGATGAATACCGGATTCTTCTTGTTAATTCAGATTCAATAAAAAAATGCAAAAATCACTAGATTTTGGAACAGAGCCTATATATCTTCAATTAAATAGTTAAAAAGGAGTTCTTTAACTCCTTGAGTTTTAGCTGCTTTTAAGCCTGTTGTGTGCGCACTCCTAATAATCTTTGCTTACTCAACTTGTTTTTAAAGCATTAATTACAATGTTTGCCGGATCAATCAATGGCTATCCTCCACCTGATGAAAGTATTCCACTCTTGATGTAAGCTTCTATCTGATTAAAGAGGAACTATAAACAGCCCAATGGCAACAGGATAGTTTCCTACAGGTACATTGGCTGTAACCGTGTTTGTTGCAGTGTCAATTACAGAGACAGTTCCATTATAGTCGGAGTTCGCCACATATACCTTTGTTCCGTCAGGGGTTACTGCAACACCATGAGGAATACTCCCTACATTTACTGTGGCTGCAACGGAATTGGTTGATGCGTCAATTACAGAAACGTTGTTGCTGCCAGCGTTCGCCACATATACCTTTGTTCCATCCGGGGACACTGCAACTCCAACAGGATAATCTCCAACATTTACCGTTGATGTAACAGTTTTAGTTTCAGTGTCAATTACAGAAACACTGTTGCTGCCAGTGTTAGTAGTATACACCAATTTTCCATCCGGGGAAGCTGCAACTCCAACAGGAATGTAGCCCACGGGCACGGTGGCTGTAACAGTGTTAGTTGCAGTGTCAATTACAGAAACATTGTTGTTGAATGCGTTTGTAACATACACCTCTGTTCCATCCGGAATGACTGAAACTCCTAGAGGCCATTTACCTACATCCACCGTTGATGTAACAGTATTAGTTGCAGTGTCAATTACAGAAACGTTGTCGTTGCCTCCATTCGCCACATATGCCTTTGTTCCATTCGGAATAACTGAAACTCCTAGAGGCCATTTACCTACATTCACAGTTGATATAACAGTGTTAGTTGCATTATCAATTACATCTACATTGTTGCTGAATGCGTTCGTAATATATGCCTTTGTTCCATCCGGAGAGACTGCAACTCCAACAGGGTAGTTTCCTACAGGCACAGTGGCTGTAACTGTGTTTGTGGCTGTGTCAATTACAGAGATATTGTTGCTGCCGGAATTCGTAATATATGCATATGGTACTGCGCCTGCTATGCTCACCATCATTAAAAGAGCCAGTACTGTTATTCCTAAAACTTTTATGAAGACATGTTCGCTGTGTGTTTTATCATATATAATTTCTTTCATTTTAATCCCCCCAAATACCATTGGTGATGAGAAAAGAACTTACAGTAGCTATCTTTTCATTTTAAACAACTACTTGCAAATTCCCCAGTTTGAACAAAAAGAGTATATTAATACAAAAATATAATAGATTGCATATATTGAAAAATAGGGATGTTTCGTATCAGTAAGGCACTGAGAAATCTATTTCTTCAAGGTTAGCAGAAAATGTAATGATAAAAGGTTTCTATTCCTCCGAATTAGGAATTATCAACGTTGGTGAAAATACGAAGCTACAAAGCATAGCTACTTTTTACACGTGAGTCTTACATGCACGTACCAGTTCCTCTCCATGAGCTTATGCAGCCCTCGTATAGATCTTTCCAAGGCATTTATCCAGATTATGGGAAGCCGTGTAATTGTAGGATTTGTGCCAGTTTTGAAGCGGACAAATCTTGATTATCTTTGTATAAATTTTCGGGATATATAAGAAACTCGAACTAAGTTCGTAATATAGATAGCTGGCTAGAACCTACATACAATGGCCAGGGCTATCGCTTACTATTAAGTGGTTGTTAAGGGTATATTCGAAAAATAAAATCAAATAGGTAACTGTAGGTGCTCAATTTTTGGATGAGCCCGTTAAATATAAAAACTAATTAAATAAAGTTTAGTATTATCATTACTTTTTTATATTATTATACGCATAATATTGATTGGTTCATGAGGAAGTAATCTGTAAATTGGAGTAAATTCAGGACAGCTTGAAATCTGATCCCGTAATAAACTTCATTGCGCGTATCTGTAAAATGAAGCAAATTCAGGACAGCTTCAAAACTGATCCCGTAATAGACTTCATTAACGCGTATCCGTAAAATGAAGCAAATCCAGGACAGCTTCAAAACTGATCCCGTAATAGACTTCATTGTGCAGGTCAAACCTTGTGAACCACCTTACAACTTTTTACTCAACATTCAGGCCCATAGATACTTTTTTCATCATTTACTGCTTTTTCCTGCCTTTTCCACTTTATTCTGTTCTTCCTTTTTTGCCGGGCTGTAATCGCTAAAACCTTTGGAGCATATAATCAGATCTAAAACTCAGATCTAAAACTGCTGCCTCCAAGGGCAAATATCGAGCCATTTAAAGATGGTTCAAGACATGAAAAAATAGTGCTATTGATCAGGATTATATGAACTGTTTAACTTTATTAAGTAGTTTGGGCGGCCTTGCGAACGGCAGCCAGGCCTTTCCAATCTTCCATATCGAGTTCCGGTTTTTCGGCCCGATATTTCGCATACAATGCTATTCCCACAGGGTCTTCAAGGATATCGACTTTGACACCCTTCTCGCGAAGCATCTGTTCATTACCCGAGGCATTTGTAACATCACCGACGACCACACAGTCGAATTGGCGCATATATATTAACGTGGCACAAATGTCACAGGGGCTAAGCGTTGTGAAAATCGTAGTATTACTGAAGTCCTGTCGTCCTGCATCGCGTATGGCTGACGTTTCACCGTGGTTGTAAGGGTCATCATCCTGCACAAGCGTATTGTGTCCTTTTCCAACAATCCGGCGCGTATTGTTATCGATGATAACGCCACCGATGGGGCACCCACCTTCATCATAGCTTTTTTGCGCAAGTAGAACTGCTATACGCATAATATTGCGGTCGCTCAATTTAACAAAAAATTTATCTTCAACTATTGCGGGAAGACTTTTCGTGGGCAAATGAGCGATGACATTAAGCACTTCTTCCGTAACAGGCGTGTCTTGTGTAATGAAGTGTTTCATAAGATCTCCTTTTCAAACCATGAGAGCATTATTTTCGGTAAACAACAACTTGAAAATCAACTTTTAGGCAGTTTCTTTTGATAAACGCTTCTCTTTCCACTTAAAAATACCAGCTATTATTAACAAACAGTTTTATGCTTCACAGCAGTGGTATCTTGCCAATGGGAATGTGCAGGACAAAAATCAAGAGTTTTTCTTCATCAATAATAGAATTTCAGAGATATCGGAAGCAATTTAACCATATTCTTTAAGCAAAATCTTTGTTTTCAGCGCCAGGTCAAGATTCATAAAATGTATTTAGGCCCCGTCTCAGAATAAACTATGCAGATTTCCAATTAGACGTTTTGATTTTCATCATCATGGTCGCCAATCAAAGTTACAATAAATTATAAGTTGCATAGGTTATTTCGTTGCGGGTACTTAGAACCTATCCGAAAAGTCAGTAATGCATGTTGAAAAGCCACGATAAATCTATACTATCAGAGTATCCGTTCCGGTTTTTTCATATTGCATTTTGTAAAAGTTATATCAAGTAATCACTTTTCGGATAGGCTCTTAGTTAAGCTCGTATATAACTAGTGTCGAGCCAATCATTAAAGATTCAATGATTCCGAATAATTGCAATCGATTTTATACGACATTTTGCGGTTGATTCGACACTAGTGTCGCGTCAATTCTCAAGGATTTACCGATTTCCGAATAATTGCAATTGATTTTATACGACATTTTGCGGTTGACTCGACACTAGCAGTGCATAATTATTTTGGAGCTTTAAAGTTAACGTTGTTCATTACCAAGTTGTAGGAACGGTTTGAATTTTAAAACAGACTCTAAGGTATTTTAAAATCAACCCTTATACAATAGGATATAATGTAAAAAAGAGTATTAATCAGAACTATTAAAAATTGTTAAGTGGACCGGTCGGGAATTGAACCCGAGGCCTCTACCATGCCAAGGTAGCGATCTTCCCCTGATCTACCGGCCCATGTCAGGCTTAGCTTTATCAGCATCCCCTCATACGCTCAGTATCGTATATAAAGCTGTCGCCACATAGGCTTGACGTCTTGCAAATAAACTTTTGAAATTTAGAAACATAAGAGCTTCAAGCAAAAGTTATAAGTAGTAAATTGAGTATTAGAAGTGTTGTCGGATTGGTAAGCTTTCCCGAAAAGCCTTTCTACTTCGGTAATTCTAAAAAACCTGACATTTGGGCCCGTAGCTTAGCTTGGTGGAGCGCACGGCTGATAACCGTGAGGTCCTGCGTTCGAATCGCAGCGGGCCCACCACAATATGAGAATCCTTTTTCAGGAGAATTATCAGGTTTTACAACCTCATTTGCTTTCAATCGGGCCCGTAGCTTAGCCTGGTGGAGCGCACGGCTGATAACCGTGAGGTCCTGCGTTCGAATCGCAGCGGGCCCACCAAAGATTTTTTGAATATTATCCTGTTTTGAACTATCCTGTTTTGAACTATCCTGTTTTGAACTATCCTGTTTTGAACTATCCTGTTTTGAACTATCCTGTTTTGAACTATCCTGTTTTGAACTATCCTGTTTTAAACTATCCTGTTTTGAACTTTGTCTGAGACTTTTGAATTATTTTTAGATATTTTTGGATTTTTTCCGGTTTAGAAGAACAAACTCGAAAGAAACAATTTCAGAAAAACCAATAAACTTAGCAAAACGATAAACTTAACAAAATTAAACCTAAGAAAAACGATAAACTTAGAATAAGAGTAAACTCAGAAAAACATAAAATAAGAAAAAAATCTCCTAAAAAATAAATTGAAGATATTACATAAAACAGGAGATTTTATAAATGTCCATAAAATGAATACTCTTTATTAAGTGTTTATATAATGAAAGAATTGATGGCCAGGGAAAAGTTAGAATGGGGCAAATTTCTATGAATAGTTTCAGGCAATGTGTTTCAGGCGTTCAATATTTTTGAACACGATTTTGCTTTCGGCTACAATATCTTCTTCGATCTTGCTGACAATATAATCCATTGGGACTGTAAGCCTGTATAACTTTACCGGTCTGCCTTTACCCTTTGATTTCTTTTCTTCCCGGATATCAATCCAGTTATTTTCGCGGAGATACCGCATTGCAACACTGACTTCAGGTTGTCTCAAGCCTGATACCATTTCAATGTTCTGAGATGAGATTTCTCTTCCATTTGAAAGGCATGCAAGCGTAAGAGCAATTGGCCTACTAACGTTAATTCTTCTAAATAGTTCTATCATTTCATGTTCGTTTGGTCCCATAGCTACCGGGATCTCTTCTTTTGTGTAAGAAATATCCATAACTGGACCATTATTATCTACCATTTAATCACCCAAAGAACTATTATATAGTTGATTAATATAAATATTTGCTTATGTTTTCGTTTCAATATATATTAATTAATAATAATTCTGTGAGTGTTCATAACGTTCACTTATATTAAAAGTGTCCAGATGACACTGTTTTTCGTTTTCGGCACAGATTACTAATTCTTGTCTATTTATTCATAAAACTTTAAAATTATCTAAAAACTTAAAAATTTCTTAAAAATTTAAGAGTTTGGTTCTCTTCCATCTCAATCAGAATCTGGTGTTTTTTAATTCTTACTTTCTTTTAGGACTCAAACGTTGGTATCCTCTTCAAATTCAATGGAGAATTTTCCAACTTGAGAAACGTGCAACAATTTTAGCATATAGTTGTAAAGTTGAATACGTTGCTCGAAGTTGTTTTTCATACTTGATTAAATTTTTAAATTTTCAGTAAATACATAAAATTTACTTTTACCCATACAATTTGAAGAGAATAAAAACTTTGTATTAGTTTTGACTTTTTTAAAACTCAAGTTTTGCTTCAAACTCAACTTTTTTTAAACTCAAGTTTTTTAAATTTATAAAGGTGTAAAAAGAATTTGCAGGACATTTTTATACTAAAAATTGCTAAAGCTTACTAGATGCCCTCTTTACCTCTATTGAGATGTTTCTTCCTCGTATCCTATATATACTCTATTTTGTAGAAATTATACAGTTGAACTGAGAAAATCAATAACCTGGACCTCTAACATTATAAATTACAAGTTTAACTGGATAGTCTATTTTGCTTAATTTTGTACTTCAAGCGCGAAGTCCTGATCTTATATCCTAAAAATTGCTGCTCCTTTGTCGTTTTCAAAATTAAGATTCAAGTGGAAAAAGAGAGATCAAAAGAACCGAAAAGAGATGGACCGAGAAGAGACATTGCAAAAATGGAAAAAAGAGATCACAAGAAGCAAAAATGACATTAAAAAAATTGAGAAAAGATCAAATTGCGGGCGGCCACCCCACCCTAAACAGGCTGTCCGACAATTACAGACAGTAATAAAAAGACAACAAAAAGAGGGCGTTTAGGACCTTTAAATCGAAAAAGAAGGAATTCTGTTATTACCAGTAGTAATTGCCGGACAGCCTGTAAAGAATGGGGTATTCGTGACCCTCTGCGCTCCCGTTGTAATAAACTAATTACGAGAAAGAGCTAAACTTTCCTCAACTATCCTACCTTTATAATACACGTTTAACAGATAAGAAGCCGAATCCGGGTTATAAAACCCAGACTGTAGAATTAAGAAATAAGTTTTCTGAGAATTTATGAAAAAAGTTTGTGCTATTTCTGCTCTAAAATTGATTTCAGGAAAGGTTCTTGAGGCGTTCTATGTTCTGGAGCACGGCCTTACTTTCAGCCATTACGTCTTCTTCTATTGAATTGATAATCGTTTCCATCTGGACCGTCAGTTTATACAATTTAACCGGTCTGCCTTTGCCCTGATTCTTCTTTTCTTCTCGCATATCTACCCATTCATTTTCACGGAGATAGCGCATTGCAATGCTAACTTCCGGCTGTCTCAAGCCTGATACCATTTCGATGCGTTGGGAAGAAATTTCCTCTCCTTTAGAGAGACATGCAAGGGTGAGAGCAACTGGCCTGTTAATATTAAGCCTTCTCAAAAGCTCTACCATCTCGTATTCAACCTCTCCCATCTTAAATTCATTGTCCTTTGACGTAAACTCATTATCTGCCACAACTATCATCTACCAATTATACCGAAATAGCAGAGTGTGATTGCTTCCGATATTATTTTCCCGTCCAGTATTTCAGATCAATAGAAACATATTATTTTAGATTTGTTATATATTCAGTATCTTTTATTGCATTTATTAAATATATTTCTATTTATATGAGTTTCTGATCTGTGGGAGTATCTCACAAAATCTGTTTTTCTCTGTTGATTTAAATAATAATACTTTCTCCATATATATAATTATGTGCCTATAAAAACTTCCCGACAATTTTACATATTATCTTTTTGCAAGCAGAGGGCTTAGAATTTATAGACTGAAGGACAATTTATACTCCCGGAGTTCTGCAAGCTTCCCTATATATAGGATAAACGCATTTTGATTGTAGTTTCATTTGCTAAGGAAATTGAATTATAGTACGAACAAAGCAAAAGAAAATATAAAGTTCACTTTTTTACTCAAAAATTGTCCGGATTTTGCAATTATTATAGGTGCTTTGTCCTAAATAGGCTAGATATTAGAGCATTCCGGCAAGTCTTAAATAGGAATCCCTGAAAGATTTAATATAATGAACGCTGCCCTGGACAAAACCGCTGTATTTATCTGCCATTGCAGTGGGAACATTTCCGAACGTATTGATATTAATACACTTAAGAAAACCCTTAAGGCAGAAGGGATCCCGGTCTTCGATTATGAGTATCTCTGTTCAAGAGAGGGACAGACCCTTATTAAAAATAAGATTTCTGAAGGGAACCTCGACCGGATAGTAATAGGTTCGTGCACGCCTTCTAAACACGGCACTCTCTTTAAAAAGTGTATTCAGGAAGCAGGCTTGAACCGGGCAATGCTTGAAATCGCAAACCTCAGGGAACACTGTGCCTGGGTTCATCCGGACAAAGCCGGAGCGACTGAGAAAGCACTCTCACTTCTTCGGGGAAAACTCAACCGCCTGGAAAATCATGAGCCCCTTGAAGAAATAAAAGTAAATATCGTCCCGCAGGCCCTCGTTATTGGCGGAGGAATTGCAGGGATAACTGCGGCAGTTAACCTTGCAGATAACGGAATTTCCACCTACCTGGTCGAGAAAGACTCCAGTATAGGTGGAAATATGGCAAAAATAGGCAAGGTTTTTTCTCCTGACAAGCTTGCGGAAGAGTGCGCTATGTGCTCGCTAAGCCCGCTGATGAACGAGGTAGTAGCCAACCCGAAAATAACCCTTTTAACCTGGACTGAGGTGGAAAGCTTAAGCGGAAGTGCCGGCAACTTCACAGTCAAGCTAAGGAAAAAACCGAGATACGTACATGATAACTGTACAGGTTGTGGCCGATGCAGCCGCGTCTGCCCAGTCCTGGTTGAAAACGAGTTCAACTGTGGGTACGTGGACAAAAAGGCAATTTCCCTACGTTTTTCCCAGTCCGTCCCGAAAATCTACTGCATAGATCCTGACCACTGTCTGCAGTTCAAAGGTGAAACATGTGGGAAATGTGCAGAGGCCTGTAAATCCGGAGCGATTGACTTCTCACAGAAGGAAGAGATTATCGAGCTCAATTTCGGTGCAGTTATTGTTGCTACCGGGTTTGAGGAGTACGATGCATCCCAGAAACCTCAGTATGGGTATGGAATTTTCAAAAACGTTATGACCCAGATGGAACTTGCCAGAATGCTTGGGATCAATGGCCCTACAAAAGGAACATTGGTCAGGCCTTCGGACTTCAGCCTGAACCCTGATGCTGTCAGCTCAACAGGCACCTGTGGTAGTAAAAGTTCCTTAGAAAAGTCTTATGAGAATTCCTCTGAGAATAGCCCAGGAATCCCTAAAAGGATAGTTATGATCCAGTGTGTGGGCTCAAGGGACGAAAAAGAAAGTGGAAACCGCTATTGTTCCAGGTATTGTTGCATGGCAGCCTTAAAGCACTCGAACCTGATAATGAAAAAATATCCGGGTACAGAGGTCACGATCTGTTATGTCGATTTGCGGGCTCTTGGCTTTTACGAAAACTACTATCGGGCAGTCCAGGATATGGGAGTTAGATTTGTAAGGGGAAGACCTGCCGAAATTGTCGAGAAGCCGGATAAAAGCCTTCTTGTCAGACTAGAAGATACCCTTAACCAGAAAATAAAAGAGCTGCCTGCTGACCTCGTTGTACTCTCTGCGGCCATGGTCCCTTCAAAGGGAACCCGAAGAATTTCCAGTATACTGAATATTAGCCAGGATGAAAGCGGCTTTATCAAGGAAAGGCACTCGAAATTAAGGCCTGTAGACAGCTCACTGGACGGGATCTTTGTCTGCGGCACTGCCCAGAGCCCTAAAGATGTTACGGATACTATTTCCCAGGCAGGACTTGCAGCTGTAAGAGCAAGGGCCTTTATTGCCGACAGCCCAAAAGCCCTGGTAAACGAAATTCCGACTATCAATCAGCTTCTCTGTAATCAGTGTAAGGAATGCCTCAAGTGCCCATTCGAGGCTTTTTCTTTGAGTAAGAATGGAAAGGTCATCGTAGACCCGCTTGTCTGTACGGGGTGCGGATACTGTACTGAACTCTGTCAGAACGGAGCTATTCAGATTGAAGGCTTTACAAAAAGCCAGCTAAAAGCCGAAGTTGAAGGGGTCGTCGAAGAAGGAGACCTGATCGGCTTTGTAAACAGCGGGATCGCGTCCTTAACCTGTGATAATATAGGAAATAGTGCACTGACCTATCCATCAAATGTCAAGTTAATCAAGGTACCTACAAACCTCGTGGTTGATAAAGACCTGTTACTTCACGCCTTCAAACGAGGGGCATCGGCTGTCCTTTTTATAGAGGACCCTCCAGACAGCCCAAAAGCCGAGATTATATACCCTCTAACTGTCAGCCATTTCGAGAAACTGAAGAAAGAACTTGGAGATTCAGGAAACCAGCTCTATTTCAAAAAAGCTTATGTTCCAAACACCAGAGGACTTGCAGGCACTTTTACCAGCCTTGCCCAGGAAGGAGAGATGATCAAATGATTCCATATGTAAACGAATACGATACCCCGGAATGTAAAACCCTTGCAGAAACCGCAAAGAAAAGCATCCGGACACCTGCCTCTCTGGGGCTTGACCGCTGCATCCAGTGCGGAGCCTGTACGGCCTCCTGTCCTGCAGCCCGCTTTACGGATTACAGCCCGCGCCAGATTGTAAAAAAGGTGCTGGAAAATGACCGCAGTGTGCTTGAGTCCGAAATGATCTGGTCCTGCTTCTACTGCTATTCCTGTAATCTGCGCTGTCCCAGAAATAATAGCCCTGTAACAATTGTACAGGTGCTCAGGCAGATGGCCATCAACGAGGGCATAGGAGTTGAAAAGCTTGCCTACTTCCTTGAAATCGGAGAATATCTCGCAGAAAACGGAGCCAGCAAGATACCGGGTCCTGGAGCTAAGAATATGGAAAGAGACCTCGGAGAACGCTGGATTAGTTTTAAAAAGAACCTTGAGTCAATTCGTGATGAACTGGGGCTGAGTTCAAAGGATATCAGGAACACCCATGGAGAAGTTCAGGCCATTCTCGAAGCCACAGGCTATTTTGAAAGAGAAAAATGGATCAAAGCAAAAATACAGGAAAAACTTCTGCATCAACTCCTGGAGAACCAGTGCATCAAGAGAGAAAATAGAAGCGGAGACTTCGGCTTTGAAAACGATAGAAGATATCCCGGACAGCCAGCTTTTATTATTTAAAAGCTGCATGGTCGGGCAAGAGTACCCAGGGGTGGAAACCTCTACCTGTTATGTATTTGATAAGCTTGGAATAGACTACTGTATAAACGATGAGCAGTCCTGCTGCACAGGAATCGGCCATTATACTGATATCTTCGAAGGACTGACAACAGCAGCCATTGCAGCTCGAAACTTCGCAGTCGCAAAAAGTTGCGGATATCCCAATATAACCTGCCTCTGTTCAACCTGTTATGCCGTAAATAAGGAAGCCTGTGAAACCCTGAATACCAATACCGAGGTCCGGGAAAAAGTGAACTCCATCTTCCGGGAAAAGGGCCTTGAAAATCTTGTTTACGAAAAGGACGATATGAACCCGAGGACAAACTTCTACCATGCAGTAGAGATTCTTTTAAGCAAGGTCGATAAAATCAAGGAGCAGAAGAAATTCGACTTTTCAGGAATCAAAACTGCATCCCATCACGCCTGCCATTACTATAAAGTTAAGTATCTCGATGTCCTCGGAAATCCTGAAAACCCCCAGTTGATAGATAACATAGCCGCAACCTGCGGAGCCGAGCCTGTACGCTGGTACGAAGACCGGACTCTTACCTGCGGAATGGGCTTTTCCCAGCTTCACCTTAACAAAAGTACCTCACTTCAGGTGACAAAGGCAAAACTCGACAGCCTTCAAAGAGCAGGCGTAGAACTTATGCTTCATATGTGCCCGAATTGCCAGATCCAGTACGACCGCTACCAGCCAGTTATCGAAAAAGAGTTTGGCGTAAAATATGATATGGTGCACATGAACATTGCCCAGTTCGTAGCCCTTTCAATGGGTGCTGACCCTTACAAAGTGTGCGGCTTCCAGACTCACTCCGTGTCTCTTGAAGGCTTTCTTGAAAAGACCGGCATAATCTAAAAACCTGAGTTAATTCCCATTTTAAGGTTTTAGCCGGTCATTTTATTCTTTTGATCTTTTTATTCCGATTTTTTAATTTTTTATTTTGATTCGCATCACTTCTGAATACTCAGATCGAGTTCTCCCAGCCCTGTCCCATATCAACGAGAGGTCTCAGCTCAATGATCTCGAAGGTAACCGTTGCATACATCATCTGCGCAGCCACCTCCCCGGCCATTTTTGCGATCTGGCTTTTAATCGTATCAAGCATTTCCCCCGACGTTGCAGATTCCTTCATCTTCATATAAACCCTGATCCCTTTCCATTCCGTATCTTGTTCCATTATCATGTATATCGCGTAAGGGTTTTCCTGAAGGTTTGAAAACGTGCGGTTCTTACCTGTTGCAACTACAACGGTCTTTTCATCGATCATATTGGGTGAGCCAAAAATAGCTGAATCTACCTTTCCATCTTTACTCGCTGTGCTGAGAACTCCAATTCTCGGTTGCTTGTTAAAGTAGTCCATCAATTTTGACGTCATATCTAAACCTCCTCTAATAGCCTGTTTTAGCGCTCTTTTCTTTAAGAGTTGAGTTTGCGAAGCTGCTTGGTCACAAAATATTGTCATGAAAAAATATAATTAATCATCGGGCTGTAATAATAATCGTCTTAATTATGCTTAAAACTTTTTATTCTGTCAATCTGTATACCATGGAGAACTTTTATAATCTATGAATGAAAGTAGGACCAAAATCCATGAATAATAAGCCAAAGACATTCAATAAAAACAAATTTATAAATATAAAAGAAAAGAATATGTTTCTTTTAAAAGAGTCTGGTTATTTGCAGCTCCCGGAAAAGCCGGATTTTACGAAAAGTACGGTTTTTCAGTTCGTCCAAACGAGGCACCGGAAATGCAACTTATAGAATTTGAATTCCAGAAATGAAATTATGTTGTTTTTATCATCAACTTGGAACTATCGAATTGCGGTATTTTTTCGGACAAAAAGTAGCTTGCAGGTTTCTCAGCATACTATTCTCAAGTCTGTAGTCTGTTGAAATTTGCACTAACTCGTTAACTATTGAAATTAGGAATGAGAAACATGGCAAAACAGATAGAAATTTTTAGGGCCAGCCTTGAAGATGCGATTGAAATCTTAGCTCTCCAGAAACTGGCATACCAGAGTGAAGCTCAGATCTACGATGACTGGTCCATTCCCCCTCTGCTTCAAACTGTCGAAGAGATCAGAGATGAGTTCAGTACCAGTGTGGTTCTCAAAGCCGTCAGAGAGCACTCGATCATAGGATCTGTAAGATCTCACGTAATAGAAAATACTTGCCATATAGGCAAGCTGATTGTGCACCCAAAATGGCAGAATCTGGGGATAGGCACTCGTTTGATGACAGAGGTTGAGCTTATGTATCGGGATGTAGCTCGATTTGAACTCTTCACCGGATCGAATAGCATCAGAAATTTTCACCTCTATCATAAACTGGGGTATCAGGAGTTCAGGCGGGAATCGCTGGGCAGCAAAGTTGAACTTGTATATTTGGAAAAGCTAGTAATTGGAAAAAAGAAAAATATCGGATATAAAAATTCTTGATTTTTAATAGTCACTATAACCGGAGCAGGGGCGCGATACCCCTACTTACAGCCGGGTGCGTTACCACAACTTTGACTTTGATTTCCTATTTGACTTTGATTTCCTATTTTGGTTTCCATAACTTTGAAAACTCAGATCGAGTTTTCCCAGCCCTGTCCCATATCAACGAGAGGCCTCAGCTCAATAATCTCGAAGGTGGCAGTTGCGTATATCATCTTTCCCGCCTCCTCGCCGGCCATTTTTGCGATCTGGCTTTTGATCATATCAAGCATCTCCCCCGACGTTGCAGATTCCTTCAATTTCAGATAAACCCTGATCCCTTTCCATGCCATTATATCTGCTCCAGGTTCCATTATCAGGAACATTGCATAAGGGTTTTCCTGAAGGTTTGAGAACGTGCGGTTCTTACCAGTTGCAACTACAACGGTCTTTTCATCGATCATCTGAGGTGAGCCGAAAACAGCCGAATCTACCTTTCCGTCTTTACTCGATGTGCTGAGAACCCCAATTCTCGGTTGCTTGTTAAAGTAGTCCATCAATTTTGACGTCATATTAAATCCCCTATAACAAACTTATTTTCTCGCCCTTCTCCTGAAAAATTGAATTAGACAGCAGCTTTATCCTGAAATATTCCAGGAAAAGAACTTTATTAGATATGCAAGCTGCGATAAATATGAGTCGTAAATATGCTTAAAACTTCGCCTGAAGAATGAGAATTCTATTCTAAATTCACGGGGAATTATTCTATCTCTAAATATTCATTTGAGATTTTTTTGAATATTACATAAAACGCACATGAAATTCTTTGAATAACAGGCACAAATAAATGAAAGTACTCTACTCAACCTTTTTTGACAATAGATCCCATCATTATCTTGGGCAGTAAGGTTGTACTTATTTTGGTTTTTTAAAACCGTCATAAAACTAATCAGTGAATTGCCATCGAAGGCTCACATGTGACTTTGATCACGGATGCCAAATTGGCCTTTGAGGCAATTCCACTGCCCAAATAAATTGGGTGATCTAATTTGATTGAAGTTATAAACAAAGCTTGTGGTTTAGACATTCACAAACTCTTTTTCATTGCTACAATCCTCTGCAGATCCGGTGAAAAACAGCAAAAACGTTTTAATAGAACCGATGATGACATTTTGACCTTTAAAAAATGGGTAATATCAGAAAAATGTAATGTTGTTGCATGCGAATCAACCAGTGATTTCTGGGTTCCGATTCATGATTCATTGATAAATTATCTACCTGTAATAGTTGGAAATGCGCGAGATATGAAGGCTTTTACACACAAAAAAACAGATAAGCTAGATTCAGAATTCATTGCGCAACTTGCATTGAATAATATGATTCAGCCATCAAGAATTTTCCCAATAGATCATAGAGCATTCAGGTCATGCATTAGGCTTCGTCATAGCCTTGTACAAAAAAGAACCGATATAAAAAACAAAGCACATGCTATACTCGCGCCTGAAATGTTTAATCTTAAGAATGTGCTGACAGATATATTTGGCAAGAATGGTATAATGATCTTATCGGGAATCTCTTCAGGTAAGAGCGTTGACCAGATTATAGCAAGTCTTTCCCCAAATGTTCGTAAAAAAAGTGATCAGATACGAGAAGTTCTTAATAACGAAATTTCTCAAAGTGCTGCATTCAGGCTTCAGATCTGTCTGAAACTCATAAAGAGTCTAGACGATGAAATAGAAGTTTTAGAAAACGAAATATTCAATTATGCTTATAATAATCATAAGCACGAAATGGAAATTTTAATGTCTGTTCCAGGTATAGGGAAACTTGGAGCAGCAACTCTAATTGCTGAAATTGGGGATTTTAACGATTTTTCTTCAGGAGATAAACTTGCGTCCTGGCTTGGTCTTGTTCCTAATGTGTACCAATCCGCAGATAAATACCACAACGGTAGGATCACAAAGAGAGGACCTAAGGAAGCAAGGTGGATTTTGACACAAATTGCTCAGGCAGCGGCAAAAACGAAAAATAGCAAGTTAAAAGAGTTTTTTAACAGGAAAAAGAAGTCAATTGGGCATTCAAAGGCAATTATTGCCCTTGCAAGGAAAATTGCAACGATAATATGGCATCTTATCACAAATGATGAGATGTACGAAGATGAAACTGGATATAAAAAGGGAGAAACTCAAAAGACAAAGATTGTTGAGAACGAGATATTATCGGTTGATGAAAGGATAACAATAATGAGTGAAATATTTGCAATTACGAGGAAAAAGGAGGAAAAGAGCACGTGAGGAAGATATCCCACATGTACTTTCATGCCAAATAAATTAATATAGATTCAGACCTGTATTTTTTTATATGTTGGGGAAAGATCACTTTTCTATAACACTTGGAACAGTATTTCCATTTACGATTCCCCTGATATTTTCAGAGAACTCTCACCCTGTATACGCCTTCTGTTTACTTGTGGCTTCTGTCATAGGCTCGCTGATACCTGATGCAGACAGCGACGAAAAGCCCAAGTTACACTATGATTTCAAAATAATTTATGATATTATGGTTCCTCTTCATAAGCTGATAGTTTTTTCTTTCAGTTTATTTAACTTAAAAGAAAAGATGAATCTTCAATACGTTGTAGAGGAGCAGCATAGAGGCATAATGCATTCGCCCATAGGAGTATTCATAAGCTCCTTTGTACTCACCTTGTTGACAGCAATAATCGGCTATTTTATTTTCCATGGAATAAATGCTACTCTTATAGGTTTCTTATTTTTAGGATTGATATCTGGTCAACTTTTACATTTACTCGAAGATTCCTGTACGATTTCAGGGATCAATTGGTTATTTCCATTTAGAACCTGTGAGTTAAAAGGTAGTATTTACACAGGTAACAAAATAGAAGGAAAGAGGGATATTAGGCCTTTTTTATACAGAGTTTCACTATTGTTTGCCTCTGCAATACTGTTGATCCTGCATTCACTGGGAGCTATAGATGTAAACGAATCGGGTATATATCTCCTTATTTTTGCAGTTGTTGCTTTGATATGGGGTTTGATACTTCTGACCGCAAAGATTGATAACGATAATCTATGGATACGGGATGCTAAAAAGGTACGGGAATTAGAGAGAGCAGTAGATAGAACCGGGAAGCAAGATGATGTAAGAAAAAGAAGGAACCTTGGGAATAAAAGAATGTGAGACCTTAGTTCCACATTTTTAAACATATAAATGTTGCCTTATATCGATACATGCGCTTAAACTTAAGTACATTAAATGCAAGGTAAAATCTCTAAATCGCAATCTTAATTAAAAATGTAGTTAGTTGTTAAAATATCAGGTTTAAAGAAGTGACTTTGAGTTTTGAGAACAATTCAATAAAATTTGAGGAAAAATCTTGGATTAGGTAAGAAATTTCAGATTAGAATAACAGACCTTTAACCCATTTTACAAATCTGTATATATATCTTTTATTTGTATATTTCTCAATATTTTCATAAGGATTATTGCTTAACTTTTTACTGATGTCTACTTTTATTAAATGTCTTTGTTTGCCTTTCATAAAATCTTGGTCTGAGATGGTAGGAAAAGGGTTCATATGATTAATTAATGAATATTGAGAGTATAATGAATCTACTTTCAATTTAATATCTTCTTCGCCACATGACTCAAGTTCTAATTTGCGGAGATCGTTACATTTAGTAATAAAATCGGTCATCACTTTAACAGCTTGCTCATGCTTTGCTGCTTTTTCGTTGATTCCGTATATTTTATCACAAAGAGATAACAGAAATATGATAAATGCCAAAATAGAAATCCAATTACGAAAAGAGTTTATATAGTCTCCATTTATAAAAAGTACACTAGGATCAGCTATAGCTAATAGCGCTATGATTGCTGAAAGCACAATTACAATTAATGAAAAAGTTTTTGATATCCATTCATAACGTTGGAACTGATATGAATGCATATCTCTCATCATATTTGCTTTATCTTCAAGCTTTTTGATTTCGTCATTATAAACGTTAAAATTTATCAATAGAGCTTCCTCTATTTCTATTGAATATTAAAACTATAAAAAATATTTGTGCAGATATTACATTGACGAATCTGGAGCTATGTTTAAAGAAGATAGCACGTTGATATAATCAGGTTCAATAGTAGCAAATCTCCAGAATACAATATCTACAACTGGAACACTATCACCACTATGTTTTGAAATATCTCTACAAAAGTCTTGAACATCTGAATAGTTATGCATAGAGGCAATTCTCTGAAGATGACGATCAGGTTTTGCAAAGTCCAAACCAATGTTCTTTGCTAAATGATAAACTGTGATAGGTCCAATAAACTTGAATTTCTGTAAAAAATTAATAGGATCTTTCGCAATTAATTTTTTAATATTAGCAAATCCTTGCTTACTAATTTGAGTTGCAGCATCGATTATGGCATTTATCTTTGCTCTATTATTAAATATTCGAATTGCAGATTCAAAACATTTGGTACAATTTGTTGCAATCAAAAACGCAGACTTCCATTCATAGAAGCAGTTAGATATCGGACCAAATTTCTTCTCGATTACTGTATTTTTCATTCCTGAAGAAAGAACTACCCATGAAAATTCACGCAAAAAGGTCTTCTCATCTAAATCTTCAAATGAAACCTTAGATTGCCAATTAATTTCATGACGGAATCCAGACTCTATCACAATTATTTTTGCAAAATTGTATTTTTGTAATAATCCATAGTCCATCAATCTTCACCGAGAATTTCGTTCCAAGCATCTACTGATTTCATGTCGTCAGCAGCTTTCATTCTTTTATATGTCCTACTTAATATATAGCTCATAAGCTTTCTTTGGGGAGAATTTTCACTGTGAAGATAATCATCAACATGTAATGATTGATTTGTTTTATCTTTGATTGGCTCCTTAACCTTCTCACTAGCCTTCTCAAAAAAGTACTTTAACATTGTTTTATTACTTCGAATCATTTTACTAGGATAAGATTTAAAAATTTCAATAGCTAATGATTCGATGTGATACCCCGATAACTGCTGACTAGGAGGAAGCTTTGAATTAATATATTTTACTATTTTAATAACAGGAACTACTTTACCACCACAATTTTGATTTACCTCGGTAAGTCTAGATGCAAATTTATCCGGTCTAATAACATTCGACCACTCATTTCCGTTCCTAGAAGGTATTTTGAAACCATCCCCTCTTTTAATAGCTGGCAAAATTTGTATTTCGGTTCCATCTTTATATTTTACAGTAACTGCTAGTTTTCCAACTTTTATTTCTTCAGTATTAGTTAATTTTGTTTCCAACTTAGACTTGATATATTCTAATACTTCTCTAGGACTCTTGTTAGATAATTCAGACTTATTTATTTTTAGCAATACATCAACATCGCTAAGCCCTTCAACATAAGTGAACTTGTAGACTGATCCACCATACTGAAGCTCTATAACTCCTTCAATATCTTCTTGAACCACCGTTTTTATTGCATCAAGACATTCTCTTGTTTTTTCAACATCTCTTGAATTTGCTGACCCTAGTTTTTCATTAATAAATGCATTTACATTAGTTTCAAAAGCTACATCATAACTTTCTCTTCTAATTTTATCAAGTTCATTTTTATATTCGTCTGGCGATGGGGAACTAAATCCGCCTCCTGATCCGCCCATTAAAATCCTCCAATTGCTTCTGAAAGGTCATCATATGATTTTTTGAAGAATTGTTTGTTTTCTCCAAACATATCGAAACTTTGAGTATGTCTGAATTTTTTTAAATCCAGTTCTAGTCTTCCAAGATAATTATAGTTAGCATACACTGTATGTAGCCATTGAGAACGTGTGTTCACATGAATCCCATATTTTTTTGGTCCAACACAATCTATGTAGGATGCAGTACCAGATTGCTCATCATAAGCAAATCGCAACCATGAAAGACCATCAAAAATATCTGCACCCGAAAAATAATAAAGTGGGGTGGTAATAGGATCTAAACTGCCAAAGATATGAATTGGTTTTTGAAAGTCTCTTTTCTCCATTCCATTTCTTAAAGTAGCAATGTTTTTCATTCTTTCAAAAACAGATGTCCCAAGTTCTTTTTCAGTAAAGCCTATGATGTCAAATTCTCTCAATGAATCTATTTTTTCGATAATAGTATTGATATCTACTCTGTATTGACTTGAAGTTTCAGGCTTGAGTAATAGTTCTTTCAAACAATCGTCTTTCCAGTGAAATAAATTTTTTGCGCTATTGATTTGATTATCTATGCTTTCTCTTTTTGATGGATGATCGTAACTAATAACTACTGTTGGTATTTCTGAAGTCCACTTCATTAATGATTCAAGATGTATTTCTTCATTCCATAAATGGGATTCTGGTTTATACAAACCAATTTCAGAAATATTGGAATCAACTGAGCATTCATATCCACCGCTATCCAGGAATATAAGTTGTGGAAATGTAATACTTGGAAAATTTTTTGTATAAAAAAAATCATAAGCACTTATAAGAAATGGCCCTGCTACAACATCGCTTAAATATTTAATTATTTCTAATGGATCACGGTTAATTCTACTTGAAAATGATGGTAATAACATTGGGGTTGTTCCCACATCAATATCTTTATATTTAATTTTCATTTTTCTGGCTAGCATCTAAAAATCCCCTATCCAAGCAAGAAAGACATCTACCGCAAGGTTCAATTCCACCGTTTTCACAACTATAAGTTAAATTAACAGGCACACCTTCATTTTTACAGTAGTTATAAATCATGCTCTTTTCCCAATTCAGGAAAGGAGCATCTAGCTTTACCTGCCCATTAGTATAGGATTCAATAACCTTGTTTATATCAGAAAAAAAAGCTGGTGTGCAATCATAATAAGGGGTGCCTGAATGTATCCCTAAAGAAATTAATCCTTTAAAACATGGATTTGCCATAATTGCAGATAATATCAGAAATCCATTTCTTCCGATTAATTCCCCACTAGAAAAGTTATTTTGAAACTTACAATTCATAGATCCTAGTTCAATTCCATAATGAGATACAACTTCTTGGACACTTTTATATTCCATGTTTAAAGATTTCTGTCCATAATTGACAAAAAAGGCTTTAACTTTAAAATCCAGAGATATATAATAATGAATACATGCAGTTGAATCGATTCCTCCACTTGCAAGAACCATTACATTCTTTTTTAGAATCATCGAAAGCCAACTTCTATTTGAATTATTTAATACATTAATGTAAATAAGGTAGTATATTAAAAAGTTTCTATTTAGTTCTTATAAATCTGTGAGATTAGATAGGACTTATGCACTTGTGTGTGGTACAAAATTAAGCGCAATCGAAGTTGTGATTGGTAGATATGGATGTATTTGAATTACTCAGAGGAGAAAATTTATGGAAAAGAATCAGTCATGAAAAATGAAAAGAAAATGACTTGAAACTTATTTAGAAATTGACTGATAATAGAGAAAATAACCCAAAATTTCTCGAATAACCAAACTATGAAGATATCTGCAGTATTTATTGTATGAGGAATTATTAAATTATATTATAGAAATAACCAATTACCTTCTAACCGCAGGTGAAACTAACATGGGTGTATTTGACATAATCAAGGATAGGAGAAGCATAAGGACTTACAAAGACGAGCGCATACCGAAGGATAAGCTTGAGAAACTGCTTGAGGCTGCAAGGCTTGCACCATCGGCTGCAAACAGGCAGAACTGGAAATTCATCGTTGTCGAGAATGAAGAAGTAAAAAAACAGCTCGTTACTGCTTGTAATAACCAGGCATTCGTAGGTACCGCCTCAAACGTCATTGCAGGCATTGGAGATCCCGCCCAAAAATGGCACCAGGTAGATCTTGCCATCGCCCTTGAACACATTGTCCTGGAGGCTGTCGAGCTAGGGCTGGGCACCTGCTGGATTGGCGCTTTCAACGAAGACGAAGTCAAAAAACTACTCAAGATCCCACAGGATAAAAAGGTCATCGCTTTACTGACCGTGGGGGTCCCAGTCGAATCGCCCGCCGCCAGACCACGGAAATCTCTTGAAGAAATAGTAGTTTACGATGAATATAAATAAAGGCTTATACCTTTTATTCTCTTCTGATTTTTATTAAACCTTGAAAGAATAATGGAGTCTTGACTCTAAAATAATTTTTAATTTAATGAAAATTATTTCTACTACCTTTTCATTTACTTTAATAGATCAATTACCAACTCTTTCTAAAACAGATCTGAATTAGTACACATATTCCTTGTATTGTAGAAAATTGACATTGCTTATATGCTAATTGCGTTTATCTAAGCAGGTAAATAATCAAATTCTAAGAGTTCTTGTAACAATTATTATCTTAATGCAGAGTCGAGTTGAATGTATTATATTTAAACAATATTATATATTTATATAGTTTCCAGTAAACACTTTAACGTAAACGAATCATCGACAGTAGGCATATAACCGTCATAGAGAGGAGTCCGAAGGGGAATATGAAAACAAAAATTGAAAAACTTCTAGCAAATAATCCGAATCCTGTGCTTAGTGTCGATAAGGATGGTACTGTTCTTTACTCAAATGAAGCTAGTGAGCCCTTATTGCACGAGTGGGGCACGAAAATCGGAGAAAAACTGCCGTCTTCTATCGAAGATTTAGTGTTAAAAACAATTTCTTGGAATAATCCGGAAACAAAGGAAGTCAGAGTGGGAAAAAGAGTATACCGGATCAATATTCGCCCTTTACCGGAAGAAGGATGCGTCGACATTTATGGATTCGATATAAGTAACCGTAAGGAACTTGAAGAAAAACTGTGGGAATGTGAGGAAAAGTACCGCAGCATCGTAGAGACAGCAAACGAAGGTATCTGGATTACCGACACTGAAGCAGTTACGACTTTTGTTAATCAAAGAATGGCTGAAATGCTCGGATACACAACAGAAGAAATGATAGGGAAATCAGCCTTTGACTTTGTCGATAAAGATGACATGGAAAGTTTGCTTATCAGGATAAAATCCCGACAGGAAGGCATCAAAGAAAAAAGGTACGAAATGAAGTTCTACCGCAAAGATGGCAGTATTGTCTGGTCGCTTGTGAGCTCTACGCCTCTCCTTGACGCAGAGGGAAAACATATCGGTAATATGAACATGCATTCTGATATTACCCAGCGCAAGAATGCTGAAGAAGAGCTTAAAAGAACAGATGAGAAACTGGAAAAACGGAACCAGGAAACAATAAACGAACGCCAACGCCTTTATAATGTGCTGGATACGCTGCCTGCAATGATAATCCTGTTAACATCTGACTATCACGTCGCCTTTGCCAACCGCAGATTCCGCAAAAGATTTGGGGACCCTGGCGGCCGACACTGCTATGAATATTATTTCGGATTCACCAGGCCTTGTGAATTCTGCGAATCACATAAAGTACTTGAAACCGGTCAACCTCATCATTGGGAAGTAAGCGGTCCGGACGGAAGCGTTTATGATGCCTATAATTTGCCGTTCACTGACGTTGACGGTTCTCCCATGATCCTTGAGATGGACATTGATGTCACCGAGCAAAAAAAAGCAGAAGAAAGACTTCAAGAAAGTGAGGAGCGATACCGCAACATTGTAGAGACAGCAAACGAAGGCATAAGCATAATTAATACTGCAGAAAGAATTACTTTTGTCAATAAGCAGATTGAAGATATGTTTGGTTACAGTTCAGAAGAACTCATTGGCAGGCCGATGTGGGACTTTCTCAGTGATGAAAGTAAAGCTGTTATCAAGCATGTTTTTAACAAAAAAGGAAAAAACATCAATGAGAGCCTTGAGATTAAATTTATACGTAAAGACGGCTCCCCTCTATGGACGCATACAAATTCCAAATCCATTTTTGATAAAGATGGTAAGTTTTTGGGAACTCTGAACCTTCATACTGACATAACCAAGCGAAAGGAAGTTGAAGAAGCTCTCAGAAATTTTGAGATTGCCCGTAAGAAGGAAATTCACCATAGAATCAAGAATAATCTTCAGGTAATCTCATCACTACTGGACCTTCAAGCTGAAAAGTTCAGAAACAGACAGAATATCAATGAATCGGAAGTCCTGGAAGCCTTCAGGGAGAGTCAGGACCGCGTGAAATCAATGGCTCTTATCCACGAAGAACTATATAGAGGTGAAGAGCTCGATAAACTTAACTTTTCGCTGTACATTAAGGAACTTGCTGATGCTCTTTTCTTGACTTACAAACTCGGTAATGCTGATGTCAGCTTAAATATGGATCTGGAAGAAAACATATTACTTGACATGGACACAGCAGTTCCATTAGGAATAATTGTCAATGAGCTCATTTCCAATTCCCTTAAATACGCATTTCCCGATAGAGAAAAAGGAGAAATCCAAATCAAGTTCCATAAAGATGAAAACGGAGAAAATGGAAGCATCATAGAAGAAAGCAAAAGTAAAGACTATAAGAGTACCAGTTTCATATTGACAATTTCTGATAACGGTGTTGGCATTTCTGAAGAGCTTGATATCAAAGAACTTGATAGTCTGGGGCTTCAGCTTGTAACTTTCCTTGTCGACCAGTTAGACGGAGAACTTGAACTGAAAAAGGGCAATGGGACAGAGTTCATTATTAGATTCACTGTAGTAGAAAAGAATAATCACGCATCGGCATCAGCGCCACATTTAATTAAATAAAGAGTATTTTATTTTGCTTTGTAGAATCCCTATCTAACCAGCTTCAAGAGGCTGAAAAGATTTAGTATAATTTATATTTGTAATATTGGGATTCTATTCTTTAATATCTCAATATATACAGTTATTTCTTTATAGTGAGTTCAGGAATCTGAATATCTCATATTTCATTATCACTTGATTATCAAACAGGAGACTTACTTTTGGGAACAATTAGTGAAAAAATTTTTTCCCGGGCAACGGGAGCAGAGGCAAAGGCAAACGATTTTGTCCTTGCAGATGTTGATTATGCAATGGCGCATGACGGCACCTCAGTACTTGCAGTTAATGCTTTTAAGGAAATGGAAATGAAGAAGGTCTGGGACCCCTCAAGGATTGTAATTCCTTTCGACCACATCGCGCCTGCAAATAATGAGACATCAGCTACTTTGCAGAAAGAAATAAGGGAATGGGTAAAAGAGCAGGGGATTCCGAATTTTTATGAGCTTGGAGAAGGAATCTGTCATCAAGTACTCCCCGAAAATGGATTCGCACTGCCCGGAAAACTGGTTGTGGGCGCTGATTCACATTCCTGCACCTATGGGGCTTTTGGAGCTTTTGCCACAGGTGTGGGAGCTACCGACATGGCTGAAATTTTTGCCACAGGTAAGCTCTGGTTTAAGGTGCCTGAGAGTTTCAGGTTTACGGTTGAAGGAAGGCTTGGAAAAGGGGTTTATGCAAAAGACTTGACCCTTTACCTTATCGGAAAGACCGGAATTGACGGTGCCACCTATAAGGCTGTAGAGTTTTACGGACAGGCTATCTCCGAATTATCGGTTTCCGGCAGAATGACACTCTGCAACATGGCAATCGAAATGGGAGCAAAAACCGGAATTGTGCCACCGGACGAAAAAACTTTTGACTTCCTGAAAAATCGGGCGGCTGCGCCTTATGAGCCTGTTTATGCCGATCAGGATGCAGTCTATGTAAAAGAACCCGTTTACTCCGCTGAGGATATCGAGCCTCAGGTAGCCTGCCCGCATCAGGTTGACAACGTAAAGCCTGTGGAAGAGGTTGAAGGCACCCACGTAGACCAGGTTTTCATAGGGACGTGCACAAATGGCAGACTTGAAGACCTCGAGGTCGCAGCAGCAATCCTTAAAGGAAAAAAGGTTGCAGTCAGGACTATTGTAATTCCTGCATCCCGCACGACTCTCCTTGCAGCAATTGAGAACGGAACGATGGAAACTCTGCTCAAAGCAGGCATCACGCTTGCAACCCCTGGCTGCGGGCCCTGTCTTGGCGCCCACCAGGGAGTGCTCGGAGAAGGAGAAGTCTGCCTTTCAACTGCAAACCGAAACTTTAAGGGCAGGATGGGAAAAGGTGGTTTTATCTACCTTGCATCCCCTGCAACCGCAGCAGCCTCGGCACTGGCAGGAGAAATTACCGATCCAAGGACGGTTTGAATCTGAGAACTGAATGCCAAATAGTTCGATGTGAATGTTTGAGCAGAACCATTTGAAATCTGATTTGAAATCTGACCCTTTGTGCTAGAATTTTAAATTGTTCTGCTTATCGAATTATTTTTCATTTTTGATTCTCTATTTATTATATTTTTTTATTTATAATCTGCCTTTTCGATATATCTTTATAAAAATTCTAATTATATCCAGCGGGCATTTATACCATGAATCGTATATATTTTGAACAGGAGGGAAAACTATTACTGAAGAACTTAGTCACGATAACCTTTCACATTTGATTGAGCACTGGATTGAGCATAACGAAAGCCACATTGAAAGTTTCAAAGAATGGGCTCAGAGAGCCAAAAAAGATGGTTTTCTTGAAGCTTCCGAGGATATACTTGAAGCTGCCAGTAAAATGGAGGAAGCAAATAAACATCTTAATAAAGCAAAAGAAGGACTTTTCCATAAGTGAAAAAAGCAAGAGCAAAATCCTAAGAACTTCCTTCTAAAGCTGCATCTTAAGAACTATTCTTTAAGAGCTCTGTGGCAGGATTTTCGCATGGCGGGATTTCCGTCACTATTTTTGTTTTTCCTGGCATAAAATTGCTTTCAGGTGCCTTTATTTATTTATTTATTTATTTATTTATTTATTTATTTATTTATTTATTTATTTATTTATTTATTTATTTATTTATTTATTTATTTATTTATTTATTTATTTATTTATTTATTTATTTATTTATTTAGTTATTTAGTTATTTAGTTAGTTATTTATTTATTTATTTATTTATTTAGTTAGTTAGTTAGTTATTCCTCTTATTTGAAGAGTTTCATGCTCGTTTTTTATATTAATCGTATCCTCTTCAAATTGAGTGGAAATCCCTCAATTTCCACTCAATGAATTTTTTTCTCTGATGATTTGAGCCAGAGATGGCATCTCAAATGTACCGCCAACTCTATCACATATGTACTGATATGCGCTTACACCCAGTTTCTTTGATGTCTGAACAATCGTCATAAATGTGTCATTTGCCTTTGTTCCTTCCTCTGTTATGGTTTGAAGGCTCACATCTCTTTTTCTGACCTTTGCCCTCGCTGCTAATTCCGCTGCATTGTTATGCAGCGGAATCTCTGGCAAAACCAGCACCTTCAATAAATGTTCCTTGTTCTCCTTCGTCTTAGCGATTCTTTCATCCAGCTGTTCATATCTTGTTTTGGTAGAAAACAACTGATCAAACTTAATGGATAATTGCTCAGCTACCTCTGACTCTGGGTTTATTCTAAACTCACAAAGTTCACCATAAAAGTCCCAGTACATATCCAGAAAAGCTTCCAGCTTTTCTTTATAATAAGGAACTATTGGCCTCAATTTCTTGTAGTTTCTACCATCATGAATCCAGCAAAGAGCATGATGATATGCGATTTGCTGGAATTGACGTGCATCATCACTCAAAAGTGCGGTAACCACAGGTATGTCTGTACGTTGATGATAGGCCGCAATTGCACAGGCTTCAAGAACTTTCTTCTTAGTAGTTTTTCCACCACGCAAAAAAATACAATCCAGTTTCCGATGCATTTCCTCGTCACTGAATATTTTGTTTTTTAAAGAAGAGAGCTTTTCCAGCCAGCTTTTAGAAACATTAAACGTTTTCATCAGGTCAAATGCTTCAGCATTAAAGCAGTACGTTTTTTCTTTTCCACATAAAAGCACATCTAAAATGGTTTCTCGATTCTTTTTGGGAACTGTAAAATAAGCAGTATAATAAGGATTACAAAGAATCTCAGTATAATTATTGACACCGTTGACTCTTGCACCTGTATCATCAATCTGCTGATAAGGCGTAGCCTTAAGACCTTCCAGAAAAATATCAGCTTTCTCCTGATGAAAGAGATCAATATCTTTTGTCAAGATTCGAGAAATAGTGGCTTTAGATATATGAACACCAATATTTTCCAGGAATTCATGTATTTTTGGCTCTGAAACATTAGCAACATGATTAAGAGTGATTATAAGAGACTTGATTCCGGGACCAAATTCACCCTTTATACTTTCTGGAAGTTTACCGGAATATGTTTTGTGCTCAGAAGGAGAATAAAAAATCTCTATTCTGTAGTTAGTGTTCACAGGCTTTATGGATACATCTTGAATTATTACGTTTCTATAACCATTAAGATACGCATCACTGGGTAAAATAGATCTATCAACGTTACATGTTTCAGTTTGATGAACCTCTATTTTGTCCAGTTTAGATTTAGACTCTTTATCCTATGTAAGTTTTATATTTCTTCTCTCTTTTTCAGAAGAAATGTCTTCATTCTTTTTAGAGCCACGAATCTTAGGTTTGGTTTGTTCACCTTTGAGTAAGTTGATTTCATCTCGAAGCTTCTGGACCTCTGCCTTGAAAAACTCAATTTCTTCATTCTGCTTTTCAATGATAGCAAACAAAATGTGAAAGACATTGGCATATCTTTCATCTTTAATTTCATCAGGATTGATGTCCAGCGAAGCCAGAGATTGTTTTAAAGCTTCAAGTTCCATTTTTTACTCCAAGATATGATAAAGGAAAATGGAATGACTATTATATTTTTTATTCGGTTGAAAATACATTACTGCTTTTACTCATACAATTTGAAGAGGATACTATTAATCAAACTTTCAGAGCCCTGCTTCGGTAAGGATGCCCTTTACTTCTTTTAAATCTGCGATGAGTTCTGAAACACTTGATTCTCCAATATACTTCATGAAATTTTGCTCTTCTTCAGGGCACAGGTCCTCGCTTTCCAGTAACTCCTGAATCAGGCTATTTCCAAAAATGCCAGGCACAGGGTTTTCACTTTCAGTTTTTCTCTGTTCAGGAGTTTTATCTTCTTTTTTATTATCTTCTAAGGTAGATCTCGTATTATCTCCTATTTCATTATCTTCTAAAGCAGCCTCGACAGTTTCTGGTTTGTCTGTATATTCCAGAAAAGCAATTTCTCCAGCTTTTTTTCTCATATCATCGAAATCGGCTTTTTCATCACCTTTCACATCATTATTTTCACCGGCAGGATTTGCTTCTTCTTTAACCCCTATCTCTGCTATATTGGCCTCTTCGGTTTCGCCGGTTTCTTTTGATCCAAGAGGTTTATTGGAGTCTTCAATTTTGTTACCTGTTTGACTATTTATCCTCTCTGAGATTCCAGAATCTTCTTTTTGCAAATCATCAGTTTCAACTTTAAGAAGTCCGGACGCTTCATGATGCATATTTCTGCGAAGCTGAGGAAAGATTTCCTCTCTCCAGGGAAACTCAGATATTTCTTCCTCTTTTCCGTCTTCGATTTCTTGAAGCTGATCAGTCCGGGACCTGAGTTCTTTCTTTTCAATCCGGGACTCGAGTTCTTTCTTTTCCCTAAACAATGTTCGGATTTTGATTTCAACCTCCTTTTTACTTTTTATCAAATCCCCCAGTTCCATATCATCTCGGCCCCCAGGCTCAGGTATCAAATGCTTTAATTCATTAACTTTTAGAAATTTGAGTCCATTGATCGTTAGGTTTTTTAGCCCGTTAATTCTTAAGTTCTTTAATGCATTCATTCTGTTACCTCCCACCAACCCTGAATTTTTCTTTATAGCTCTTTTAGTTAATTTACACTTAGTTAAACACTTAGTTAATATACATTTTTCAATTTATCACATCTGAAACGTAAATACCCCTGATACAACCGGCGGTACAAGGATGATGCAAAGCCCGGAAATTCCTGACATCAAACCTCCGTAAAAAAAAAGCTTACAGTTTCCTCCACCTTCGACAATTTTTACTACAAGAGCATTTGAAATTGTTAGAATAAGCACCACTGAAAATGTAAATGTGTAAAGCAACGGCATGCTTTCAGTAACATTGAACATGCTCATCCCCATTCCGGAAGCACTTCCCTGAATAGAAGAATAAGACTCATTCATTCCAGAAACGAGCCCGCTAAATTTGGAAATTATTTCTATTATAAAGATTAGAAGCCCGATCATAACAGCATGGAGAGTTATGGCAAGGCCGCGAAAACCTGAACTGACAAGCTGCCTTTTCATCCTGAGAAGTACAATAGCAAGACTTGAGGATGAGACTATTTCTCCTATTTCGGCCGGGTCTCCTCCAAGCTCAACTGCGTCCGTGAAGATCCTTGAGCACCGGTTGATCAGTTCAGAACCTGTTTCTCCTATGAATTTTTCCCAGCAAAGCTTCGACTTAAGTCCCAGAGAAAGCCCCACATGTAATTCCTCAACCCCAGACCTGAGGCCGCCTATAGTTTCTTTATCAAGGTCCTCCATTGCACTTCGAATAGTAATTCCTGTTGTTCCTGCAAGAGTTCCCAGAGTCTTGACAAATGCAGGAAAACTACTGTCCCTTTCATTGATATTTCGGTCGTCTACCATCGCAAAGAAACCTATCGGAAGCGTAAAGAAAGTTATTGCAAGCAAAGTATACTGGAGCTTCGTACCGATTAGAATGAGAGCAGCGACCGAAATCGCTCCCAGTGGAAGCAAAATCCGGCTCAAAAACCTGATAATCTCCTGTTCCTTTGACCGCCTGCTCAGGGTATGAAGCTTCTTTTCAGCAGGAGCGGCCTTATATATGATAAAAAGCGCAATCCCACAAATAAAAACAGTTAGTAATACGACAAGAAAAGCAATCGTTCCTATATTTGTTATATTATAGATCATGACTGAAACAAGAATTATAGTAACAACAAGGGTTACTGATACCATCAGAGCAGTATATCCATCGGTCCATTTTTTCAGGGATTCGATACTTCTTTCATATTCATTAGAAAATATTTCTTCCCTTGTTAGTTTTTCTTGCTTCAGAAAGTTTTTTTCCGGTTCTCCAGAAGAAAGAATATTTGACATTCGTCCAAAAAGCTTTGAAAGATATTCATCCTGCAATCGCTGGGAGATATATTTACAGGCTTTTGCATATGCATATCCCCATTTTGAGGCAAGGTTATGAACCTGCCTGAAATATTTTGAATCTTTGTACTCTTTCTGAGATCCTGCATAATCGAAAATCCGGTCTCTCTCAATATCGGCCGTCGAAATCGCTGCCATATAAGTGAGAAGGAAGAGCATATCATCATTGACTCTTTCAACAACCTTCGTGTCCTTCAGTTGCCGCGCAAGATTAAAGTAGCCTTCAAACCCGTGTTTTTCAGCTTCCGCTTTCAGGTAGGCAAACTTCTCCTCAGGTCTCATGAAATTTATCATGATATTAACCCGGCCTCCTCAATCTGGATCAGTGTATTGAACAGATCGTAAAAGTTGGTAATTTTCGCCTGATGAATCTTTTTGAGAATTTTTGCTTTTCGTTCAAGTTCAGAATATATTTTTCGGACCTGGTTTTCCGGAATTCCCATACGCGGAGCAATCTTTTGCTCCAGCAAATATGAATTATTTTTTCCCGTGAATTTGAAAGTATCTGTTGCAGGGTCCCACTTAAATATGTCCATAAAATTGAAAGCCTGATTAAAGGAGTCATAGCCTACGATTTCGTTTATGCTCAGGACTCTCCTTCCCATCCCTTTTCCAGGAATATTTACCGCGCTCTGGATGATAACCACATTCAGGTTATCCACATAGTTCCTGGGAACATTGATTGGATCTCCTGTTAGCCTCTGAATGAGTTTTTCAACGGATGCGGCATGGAAAGTAGACATAACAGGATGCCCGGTCTGCATAGCCTGAAAAGCAATGCTGCCTTCTACTCCACGGATTTCTCCGATTATAATCTCATTAGGACGCTGGCGAAGGGCAGCCTTTAAAAGGTCAAACATTGAGACATCAGACCCACTATCCTCTCTTGTAGTCCTTGTAACTTCTCTGGTCCAGTTCTTGTGAGGAACCTGCAGTTCCGGAGTATCTTCAATAGAAACTATTTTTGACTCCGGGGGAAGAAAAGTAGTTATTGCATTCATCATAGTGGTCTTTCCGGAGGCCGTTTCCCCCGAAATAAAGCAGTTCATCCCTGCCCTCAGCATCATCCACATATATGCAGCCATTATGTAGTCAATTGTCCCGAAGTCAATAAGCTCGAGAATAGAAATAGGAATTCCCATAAATTTCCTTATGGTAAAATTGCTTCCCCTTCTGGATACATCTTCTCCGAACACGATATTAATCCTTGACCCATCCGGAAGAGCTGTATCAACGATAGGATCTCGATATGTGATTGGCTTTCCTACCTTCTCGGACATCTGTATAATAAAAGAGTTAAGTTCCTCGGTCTCCTGAAACTCAATTGCTGTTTTAAGGGACGAAAATACCTTATGCTCTACGAAAACCCTCCCAAGCCCACTGCAACTTATATCTTCTATATTTGAGTCCAGCAACAGAGGTTCGAGCATTCCCATTCCAATCTTGTCCCTTATCATAAGATATTTGATAGCTTGAAATTCTTCAGGAGTTACCCGGATATTTTCCCATTTTTTCATTTTGAAGACTTTACCGGCTTCTTTTAAATTTCCAATCAACCCGAGACTCAATCTGCCATTTTTATCTCTCTTGACTGTTTTATTCCCCTCAAGACCTTTACTTTTTTTTTCTACACTTTCGTTTACGTGTTCTTCTATAATGCAAACCTTCTCAAGGGCCCTTTCCAGAAGTTTTTTCTTTTCTTCCAGGTCCTTAGTATCAACATCCTCATCGTGTATAACGTCGATAAGCAGCTTTTCTACAGCCTCAAGTGTGCTGTTCATATTCTGGAACAGACAGGGTTCTATCGGGATATAGTAATTTCTTATGTCTTCTTTATCAGGATAAATGTGAACAGCAAGTCCTTTTCCAATAGGATAAATTAGGTTTGGGTGTTTGATATATTTCATAGCTCTTGAGATCTTTAAATGGAACTCCGGGATTTCGACTTGCTCCAGAGGAAGCCTGCATATATAATCAAGGATATGACTATTTTCTTCCCTGCCCACAAAGTCCTGTAATTCTGAAGAAAGTCTTGAACGTACCTCCTCTCTGGAGCGCTTTCCATTTACCGGTGCAGGCAGCGGGTTAAAAGGTAGAGCGTCCATTTAAAATCCTCATTCGGGCCTTCTTTCTTAAGAGCACTTTTCCCGGATGCTTTTTCCCTCTCTCAGGCTTTGACTTTTGAAACTGGAATTATTTTAAGCCCACACTCACTGTTCACATCAAAACTTAACATATTTCCAGTAGTTTTTTTGGCACCCCTCAACTTCTGAATTTCCATAGTCTTTATCAGCTTATCTCCGACCTGTTCAATTCTCAGTTCAAGGCATGAATCGCAAACCGATCTTAGCCTGTAAAGCACTTCCTGGGAAAAAGCATACCCATGAACACTTATTAAAATAGTCTTTCCCTTATCACAAAGTTTTACACATTCCCTAAAAAAGTTCAATAAGGTATTTTCAGAGGCGCTAACCGCTAAAATCGTTAAAGAATCAATCAGGATAAGTTCTTCTTCACATTCGTTTACGCATTCGAGCATCCTTTCTAGCAGATTATTACTTAGCTCGGGATTTTCTTCGACATAACTTGCATTTATTTCAAAAATCTTTGACCTGCCTATTATGAAATAATCTGATACGTCCTGCTTCAGGCTTTCCATATTATTCAACAAGTTTCGGGATGTTTTTTCCGTCGTAAAAGCTAAAACTTTTTTATCCTGGTTGAGAGCTCCCCACATAATCTGCTGCATGAAAATTGATTTTCCACTACCTTTTGCCCCTTCGAGAAGGCATAGTGAACCTATGGGTATGCCTCCTTCCAGTTTTTTATCAATCTCCAGATTTCCTGAGGATATGAATTCTAAGGATTTCTTCTCAGTTTCCGAGTTATCTGATACCTCTTCACAAAATGCTTCATTTTCAAGAAATAAAGCCTCTTCCGAATTTACTCCCATACTCTTCCTCTCTCCCTTTTTTAAAAGATCAACTGATTTTTTATCTCCTTAGTTTATCTAATTCAACTCATTGACTTAGCCTGCATAATTCTGGACTATCAACCAGTCATCTAATTCTGGACTATCGAACCAGTACTCTAAATCTGGACTATCAAACCAATCGTCTAAATCTTGACTCTCAAACCAGTCATCTAATTCTTGACTCTCAAACCAATTCTCTAATTCATGCGTTAAAATATCCTGAAGCCTTTACTCCATTTGGGGCAGCTACCAGCAGCCAGTTTACACTCTTGTTTTCCAGGGAATCTTCGAGCAAAATCTGCAATTCCATCTCCTCACCCGGATCAAGAATTCCGGGATTTACCAGATCTGGACTTATATTTCCCACAGTCCATTTGTTTTCTAATGCGTCTGACTCTCCCTGGTAGGGAACCCATATGGTTTTTGCAATGCCGGATGTATTGGAGTACTTAACGATCACGTCCATATAATCATAGTCTCCCACCTTTGTGGAGCCCGTATTATTCAGGGACACGAAAATACCGGCCTCATTTGCAGAGATGTTTGTAATCTCGATTTCGGTTTTCATGATATCATTCTCATTTTCCTGCATTTCCATTACTGAATTTGCAAGAACGTCTGCCATGTAAAACCCCCCGCTTGAGCAGACATAAGATGCCAGGAGGAGAATTGCAACCGAAAGCATTGATGCAATAACCGTTCCGAATCCCATCATGACACCGTAAAATAGGCCTCTTCCGAAACCCCATTGTATGCACTAAATTTAATGAAATACTTCACTCTGCTGACAGGCACATCAGCCGGCTTTAATCTGATCTGCAGTGTTTCCCCTTTGTCCCAGTTATCGTCATTACTTTGCTCTATTGAGTAGTTCCAGCAAGGAGCCAGACTTCCATTCTCGTCATATGGTATCCTTTCAAATTTCCCGGCCTCCCCAAAAAAAAGGTCCGATCTCTGAATCAAACCGGAAGATATCCCCTTAGATCCCACGTTTTTAACCCATATGTGAACCTCTGAACCTTCAGCGGCAGTTGTCTCGTGTAATAATTCAAAATCTGTCAGGATCTGGTCTCCCATTGCATTAGTACGGCTGACTATAGGGTCTCCTGCGGAAATTACAGACGGGTATACAACTGAAACAAATGAAAATGCACAGATAATGGATGCTATTGTTAGAATCGCAGAGCTTATCGCTTCCCCACTCATTCTTCGACCCCGCCTTACTTTCCGAGTCCCATATCAGTTTGAGTAAACTACCTAAGTCCAAATAAACTTAAAGATCAGTTTGAATGAGCATATAGCAGTTGGATAATAGTGATATCTCAACCTGTTTATGTCAGAAATATCGATTATGCCAGTAGCATTGATTCTGTCCGACAATAACGGTTAAATTATACAGTATTTACCTAAGTTTACTGACACTAATAAAATTATACAGTATTTACTTAAGTTTACTGACACTAATAATGATTAACTGGTATTAATTTGAACATTTGATTCTGATTTTCAGTCGATTTAACGGTTCGTACATCTAGTCGATTTCTTAGTTCGTACATTTAATTAAAGAAAAATCCTGTCTTCCTTTTTTGTCTTCTCGCCATCCTGAATCTTCGTAAATAGGCTGGATTCCATTTTTGAATTCCCTTGGGTCGAGAATTGCACTCAATTGCGAAAGCACTGTAATATTATCTTTCATGCTAACCTTATCTTCACATGCAGGTTCCTCAATGGAAAGGTTTGCAATATTTTTGATAACGTATTTGATTTCTTCAGAAAGCGGTCCCGTAAGTGAATACAGGTCAAGCAGGACTTCCAGGTTGCTGTGCCCAACTGTCCTTATAGCATAATCGACCCAGCGCATGAGTTCAACAAGGGTAAACGTATCGATTTTTCGGGATGAAATTTCAGGTTCAATCGCCTGTATTTCCTTTGTAGGAGTTTTCTGTCGTGGAATATTTTCTTCGGGAACCTCATCTTGAGAAATGGTTCTGACCGGTTCCTGGACACTTTCCTTATTTTTATCATTTTTTTCTTCATCAGCAGGTAGTTGATTCTCCGCTTCTGCCCCTTTTCCCTTTGTTTCAAGCCTTGAAACTCCATTTTTCTGGCCATTGAAAAAGGGATTTTCATTTTTGTTTACAAGGTCCCTTATATCCACAAGTAATTCCTTGATCTCCCCTTTTACGATTTTAAGTTCAGTTTCTATATCTGCAACTCTTTTCTCCAGTTCCATATTAACCACCTGAACAAAAAAATAAAACTTTATCATCCTCACATAAAAGAAGGGGGAAGTATCCCCTAAAATCCATAGAGGTTACTTCAGAACCATTACCGCATCGAGCTGTGGTGGAGTTACTCTCGTGATCGGAACAATTGCGCCTATCTTAGGTTTTATCTCCATCCTGAATTCTCTGTTTACCACGTCAGTACTGTTATCACTCATAAGCATTGAGTCAGTAGGAACATTGAAAGTCAATTCAACTTTTTCATGTTGTTCTAGAATTGAGTCGCCATCGTTGTCCCCTACAAAATTCTTCGTCCAATCCACACTTGAGCTGTATGTCTTATTGTCTGCGTAACTTACTACCAGCATTCCGGCATTACTATCAGCTCCTATATCCACAGGAGACTGCCCTGCTGTGAGCTGAAGGGTAACAAGAATGTGATCTACTTTACTAGAGTTGCTTTTTGCGATCACGTCACCTGCAAGTTCAACTGAAGAAGTAGTTTGTTTTACACCCTCATCAATAGTCTTCTTGGCGGTATCAGAAGTTGTAAACCCTGCCCCAAGCACCACATAAGAAAACACTGCTGCCACAACTACAAAAGCGGTCAGCACAATTGCTGATTCGAGCCCTGTAAAGGCTTTATCGTCTTTTCTAAAAATGCTAAAAATTCCTTTCATTCCAATTCACTCCTAAGTTTATTTTTGAATGAAAGTATATAGAGAAATTAAAGGGTCATGTTCTCAGCATATCTATTTCTCAAGTTTGACAGAGTTTTTGATGGGAAACGAGATATTCAGGAGCTGATCCGCATGGTTCCCTATTAATTACCCCCATACACATACCCATAAATTTTCAATAGATACTAACATCTTCTGACTTATTAACTTTTCTCAAAAATTAGAAAAGACTGTGAATGAAGATTTCATTGATTGAAGAATTATAGAAAAGCTGTCTACAGATTTGAGAGTTATTCTCAAATTTGAAATTGCCCCCAAATTTGAAACTGCTCTGAGAAAAATCAAAATTTCAGTAAATCGATGGCGTTGGACAGAAAGTTCTGTAAATTATGATTGACTCTGTATCCATTTTATTCACTACAAAAAATAGGAAGCAGAGTCAATAGTTAATTTATTCTCACTCAGAAAAGATTATCGTATTGATCAGGAAGCTGGAGTTTGCCAATAATGGTAAGAACTCTTATTGGATTATGGTTTACCCGGAAGATCTGATCCTCGTAATCTCCGTGTTTTCCACAACCTTTCCCCTGGAAAGCTTGCCCGCAAGCCTTTTCAAAAAAGGCTTGACCGAAAACCCAAAAAATATTTGAGTTTGAGAATCTTATTCCCGAACCCTATCGGCGTGATCAACCGGCGCAACGGTTGTGGCACAACCCTTTTCAAAAAAGGCTTGACCGAAAACCCGAAAAACGTTTGAATATGAGGACCTTATTCCCGAACCCTATCGGCGTGATCAACCGGCGCAACGGTTGTGGCACAACCCTTTTCAAAAAAGGCTTGACCGAAAACCCAAAAAATATTTGAGTTTGAGAATCTTATCCCCAAACCCTATCGGCGTGATCAACCGGCGCAACGGTTGCATTAGAACTTTCCACGGCCTAACTGGGCATGGGCACGGGCAAGATGTCCTGCAGCCTGGGCTCCTATAAGGTTAACTTCTCCTGCAAGCACGGCAGAAGCTACTATTTCCGCAAATTTCTTAGAGTTTGTTCCGGGAACGTCACCTGCGCCTGCAACATCAAGAATGTTCAGGCAATCCCTCTGGGTCCCAAGACCAGTGCCTCCACCAACGGTTCCCACAGGCAGAGCAGGTAAAGTAACAGAGCAGTGAATTTCTTCATATTTCGTAAGCTCCATGCTCGTAATTGCAGTGCTCCCTTCAACAACATGAGCCGCATCCTGTCCGCAGGCCAGATAAATTGCAGCAATAATATTTGCAGCATGAGCATTGAAGCCAAGTGCTCCTGCTCTTGCTGAACCCAGCAGGTTTTTGCTGTAGTTCACTTCAAACATGGATTCAGGCGTACATTTGAGGGTTTCCTTGATAATTTCTTTTGGAATCGTAACCTCGGCTACAACGGTTTTTCCTCTTCCGAGAATCGTGCTTATGGAAGCCGGTTTTTTGTCCGTACACATATTTCCTGAAAGAGTAATGGGATGCGCACCGAATTCGTCTTCTATAAGGTGCATCACCGCATCGGTAGCTATAGTTACCATGTTCATACCCATGGCGTCTTTTGTATCGTACGAGAACCTGAGGTGTACATCTGTGCCGGTTACGAAGGGTTTTACGGAAAGCAGTTTTCCAAAACGTGTTGTTTTTTCGGCAACGACTTTCATCTTCTCGAAAATCTCAGGACATTTTACCCACTCATAAAATTCTTTAGCTCTGCTAACACTCTCAAGCTTAAAAACAGGTGCTCTAGTCATTTCGTCTTCAAAAACCCTGACATTTGCTCCTCCTGATTTTGTGATTACCGAACAGCCGCGATTTACGCTGGCAACAAGAGCCCCTTCAGTTGTAGCAAGCGGAATGTAGTATTCGGAATTCGCATATTCGCCGTTTACCTTCAGAAGTCCGGCAACTCCGAGAGGAATCTGAACTGCGCCTATCATGTTTTCAATATTCTTTTTCGATGCTGCTTCAACATCAAGGGAAAAATTCTGGATATTCTCAAACTCAAGTTTTACAAACTCCTGTATTGCAAGTCGTCTGAGTTTTACTGAAGTCACAGGGTCTGCAAACTCCTCAATCTTACGAAGAGCCACATCTCCATCCAGAACCTTTTGTAAGAGAACTTTCTCTTCTTCACTTAATTCATAATCCTGTAAAAACATGAAATCACCTGCTGAAATTGTTTATTTTTATTTCTAAAAAATTAATTGACTGAAGGGCTGAAATCTTTAATATTAAATAACCATTTTAAAGTCGTATACTTAAAGTTGTATACTTTATACTAAAATCCATTTTACCCTAACTATGTGCACAAACGCTCTCTTGTTTGATTTGCGTTTTTAGATTTTTATTATAATATGTGCATATTAACATATAATTCATTCCTCAATGTGATATTTTCTATTAGCCCATAACAGTTTAAAAAATAAATTACATATAAAAAGCTCTGTCGGTTTAAACTACATCGAAAAAACGCGTATGGCATTTTATAAAATATAAGATTTACGGAAAGATTCTCAGACCCGGTTATAGCTCCATTAAACCGGAAAAGCCAAAACAATCTGGATTAGTCCTCTCCCAAGAAATCCTTAATTTTCTATGACTTCCAAGCAACTCAAGGCAAAAAACTGCAATTTTTAAATTGACCCACTCTCCCGAGACGGGACTCGGGTAGCGAAAAGGGCACCTTCATCCCGAGACGAGACTGGGATGAGTAAGGTTTAGAGAGCAAAAGGGATTTTAAAACGGCTAAAATTGAGTGAGGTGTAGATTACAAATTCTACAGGCCGGTTTCAGGTTTATATTTCGTAGAAGGACCGGTTGGGAGCAGGCTATAATTAGGTTGAAGAAAACCTGACTTAGAAAAAGCTACAATAAAACACATTTAATTGCTTAAGGCTGCTATTGCTTAAATATCTCATTTAATTTGAGAAATTTTTAAGGCTTAGAAAGTAATGATTAACTGATTTTCTTCAGTGTATCTCAGAAAGAGTTCGGCTACCTCTTTTGAGCAGATGAATTCGATTCCAGGGATCAATTCTTCTTTTTTAAGCCCGATCATATCCGAGGCAAGCTGGCAGCACCGAAACTCCACCCCCATATCTATACATTCCTGTACAGTGTCATCGTACTTGGGCGATCCTCTTGTTTTATCTTTCTTTGCAAGTAGCACCCCCATAGGCCCCCACAGAATAACCAGCACGTCGAGCCCCTTACTCCTGTAGTACTTCGCAAACTTGAGAGTTTCCTTAGGGCTGGTGCTTTCGTACACCATATTTTTTAGCAGCAATAATGCTTTTTCGACTTTTGTCATAAAAACTCCAGGTCTGAATAATACATTTCTGAAACAGATTACCTAGATGTATATAAAGTTTCACATTGGAAAAGGGAATCTTTGTTTTTTCACTTTTGTAAAATAATTCTGTTTCTTTTTGTGAGAACTGGCAAAAGTTAGATACTTACACCTGGATAACTAACTCCATTGCAACATAAAATCATATATTCACTTCAACACTTTGAAGCTAGCCTGGGATTTTATAGTAACAAAAATTTTTTAAAGGTTATGGCCAATTATAAATGCCTGTATTTGAGACTCCGGCTTTATAGAAATCCTCAATTTAAGCTGAATATCTTATGGATTTGTTCATAATGTTGTACACTGGGATTCTATTTTTCATCTCTAAAAATGACATTTTAGCAATAATGAGAAAAAGAATCTGAGAAAATCAGTTGAACAGCCGACATGCAGAAATAAGGCCGAAATTCGAATTAAAGAAGGAGTTTGAGTTTTTAGGGAACCGGACCTGAGGATATCCGCCTTCAGCTTGCCCTGCCTAGCTTGTCATACCTCAGCTATTAGTAAAAAGCCGGAAAAAATAAGCGTTGTCCGAATACCGGACTTTTTTCATAAAAAGGTAAGCAAAAGCTTACCTTACGATTACAACAACCGCACCTCTGACTTCAAGCACATCGACCTCCCTGCCGCCGGAAATCACTTCTTTCCTTATTTCTACGGCTTCGGGTTCAAGCTCGATCGGTTTGCCGTCTACACTAACGGTTATTTTTCCTGAGGCTGCCTGAGCTTCAATTGCAACAGGACTCTCGGCTTTGAGAGCTTTAACTACAGCACCTGCATCTTTTCTGAATCTGGGGCCCAGAATACCCATATTGGGCTTAACGTCTACTGGTACGTATTCAAAGGAAGGAGCCCCTTCCATCAACTCAACTTTTGAGTTTGTGGCGCCTGCGATATCTCCTGTATCAATATTTGCATTGTATATCTCAAGCTTTTTCAGGGGGGCATTAAGTGCCATTCCCAGTTCGGACTTGTATCTGCGGACTTCACCTGTGATCTCTTTAATCAGTTCCCCTGCAGCTTCGGCTTCTTCATTTATGAAGCTTTCATCGACTGTCGGCCAGGCCTGTGTATGAACGCTTTCGTCGCTAAACCTGGAGTACAGCTCTTCTGCAAAGAAGGGTATAAAGGGTGCAAGCAGAAGCGAGAGAGTTTTCATTGTCATGTAGAGCACATACTGAGCTGCTCTTCTCCCTTCGGGGTCGTCGCCATAAAGCCTGCCTTTTACGAGTTCCAGATAGTTGTCAGCAAGGACTTCCCAGGCAAAACCTCTTATGGCCTTGAAAGTAGAATCAAACTGGTACTCATCAAGTTCCTTTGTTGCGGTATCTACAAGCCTGTTAAGTTTACTCAGCAGCCACCTATCAATTATAAGGAGAGAGTCCGTCTGGAATTTTACAGCATCTTCCTGTCCGAAGCCCTTCAGGTGAGACATCGAGAAACGGTAGATACTCCACATTTTCTGGAGGAAACGAGAAGCTGAAACCACATCTTTCCAGCGGAACATTACATCCGAACCTGTGGAACCACCAACTGCACCCCACTGCCTGAAAGCATCAGCGCTGTACTTTGTGGTTACTTCTTCAGGAGAGATAACGTTTCCAAGCGACTTGCTCATCTTATGCCCGTCAGGCCCGAGTACCATACCATTAATCACTATAGAGTCCCAGGGTCTCTTGCCTTCAAGAGCCAGGCTCCGCAGGATCGTGTAAAAGGCCCAGGTTCTGATGATATCATGACCCTGTGGACGGATCTGCGCAGGCAGGCGGAGGTCATGCTCACTTTCCCAGCCAGTAACGTGTAATGCCGTAATCGAGGAATCCATCCAGGTGTCCAGTACATCGGTTTCAGGCTCAAATTCGGTTGATCCGCAGGCGCAGGCTTTCTTTGGGGCGGCTTCATTCGGATCAATCGGAAGCCAGCTCTCTTCTGCAACCATTACTTCCCCGCACTTCTTGCAGTACCAGATAGGAATTGGAGTTGCAAAGATTCTCTGCCTGGAGATGCACCAGTCCCACTCCATTGTGCCTGTCCAGTTCTGGAGCCTGACTTTCATGTACTCAGGATACCATTTGATCTCATCTGCAGCTTTCAGGATGCCGTCGTTGTCGATCTTTACGAACCACTGGGGCTCCGAAAGGATTTCAATCGGGGTATTACAGCGCCAGCAGAGCCCGACATTCTGTTCCAGAGGTTTCCGGTCATAGAGGAAACCTGCAGTCTTCAGGTCTGCAACTACAGCTTCCCTACACTCGGCAATGCTCAGGCCTTCATACTTGCCTGCCGCTTTTGTCATCTTGCCCTGTTTGTCGATGGCCTTTATAAGAGGAAGTTCGTATTTCACCCACCAGCGTACGTCCTGCTTATCCCCGAAAGTACAGATCATCACGGCGCCTGTACCGAATTCAGGCTCAACATCCTCATCGGCAATCAGAGTAACTTTCTGGCCAAAGAGTGGAACTGTAATTTCCTGGCCGACATACTGGCTGTAACGTTTGTCTTCGGGGTTTACTGCAACTGCAACACAGGCTGCCATAAGTTCCGGCCTGGTGGTTGCAATGTCTACCTTGTCGAAATGGACGAAGTTAAGCTTTGTTTGCCTTGTTTCATACTCGACTTCTGCAAAAGCAATAGCAGTTTCACAGCGGGGGCACCAGTTGACAGGATGTTCTTCATGGTAGATGTAATCATTATTATACATCCTGACAAAGGATTTCTGCGTTTTTACGAAGTATGATGGCTGCATAGTAATAAATTCGTTACTCCAATCTACGGAAAAGCCCAGGCACAGCATTGTTTTGCGCATCTTGTCGATATTTCCTGCAGTCAGTTCCCGACACATCTTGCGAAATTCGGCACGTGGAACCTGGTTTTTCGTAATTTTGTGAATTTCTTCAACCTTGACTTCAGTTGGCAGGCCGTGACAGTCCCAGCCCTGAGGGAACATTACGTTGTACCCGCGCATACGTTTGTATCGGGCAACAAAGTCAATATAGCACCAATTAAGCGCATTTCCGATATGGAAATTACCCGTAGGATAAGGAGGTGGGGTGTCGATAATGTATTGGGGACGGGGGTCTTCTCCCCAGTTGAAATGATACATGGAGAGGTCCCATTTATCCATCCACTTTTCCTCAACCTCACTTGCATTATATTCTTTTGGAATTTCTGATTCTGTCATAAAGACACTCCATGATTGGGAAATAGTGTAAGAATTCTTGGGGTTTAGAGTGCTTGCGATTATTTAAATATATCTGGTTTTGGATGGAGTGAATATTTCTTATTTTTTAATGCAGATCCAGTATTTTACAGGAATATACTGTTTGATTCCACCGATTGCATTTTCTCCAAGAAACAATATACAACAAATATTATTATAACCAGTTCAGTAGTAATCTTACAATTGGCAGTGTATTCTCATTCCTCATGGATGTGCGTCGCGTTTATTCCCAGGCTATGGAATGGATAAATACCGTTTACAGACATATCGCCGCTTGATGGCATTTTTCGTTTTTACTTCCTTTGCCTGCCAGTTAAAATTCGATAGTATCAGACCGGGGATCGGCAATTGATCTAAGTTCGGAACCGATGAGATTTACCGCAAGAACAAACAGCATGATCATACCTCCTGAAGATAAAGCCATCATAGGTGCAGTCTGGAGATATACAAGTCCATCTTTCAGGATTGTTCCCAGTTCCGGGGTCGGAGGCTGAATTCCAAGCCCTAAAAATCCAAGCCCGGAAATTGAAATAATCTTGGACCCCAATCCAAGCGTTGCAATCTCAATAATAGGTCCGTAACTGTTGGGAAGAATATGGTGAAAAAGAATGTATTTATCAGATGCTCCAATTGCCCTGGCTGCCTCGACGAATCCGCTATTTTTCAGCGAAAGAGTGGATCCCCGGATTAACCGTGCATACTTTGCCCAGCCAGGAATGGAAAGTGATAGAATAATTCCTGCAGGGCTTGGGCCTACAACTCCCACAATCGCAATTGAAAGAACTATACTGGGGAAGGCAAGAAAGATATCTGCCAATCGCATCAAGAAAGCATCACACCTGCTGAAATAACCTGCATACATTCCTATGATAATTCCGGTAGGCACGATAATTAGAGTTGAAATAACTGCAATGAAGAATGAAGTCTGTGCACCATATAATATACGGCTGAAAATACACCTTCCAAACTGGTCCGTCCCAAGAGGAAAAGATGCTGATGGAGGAGATAACTTTTCTTCAAGATGCATCTCTGCAGGGTCATGCGGGGAAATCACCGGAGCCATTACAGCCATCATGGAGATAAGAATAAACAGCAGAACTCCTATTGTAAGCGTTACATTGCTCCGCAAAACTCCCCATACTCTTTTCATTTCGGAAACTGCCAGTTTTTCATCAAAGTATGAGTGTTCCATATATATTCTTCCTGTTATTCTCCCTGAGCCCGGACTGATGGGTCAAGATAAAGCTGAGCGAGGTCGACAAAGAGATTAATAAACACGATGATCACCGCGAAGGTAAGCATACATCCCTGCATCACCATGATGTCCATTGAAGAAACAGAGTTAACAAGAAGCCTCCCCAGTCCTGGAAGTGCAAAAATAGTTTCAATGGTAACTGCCCCTCCGAAAATCCATCCGAACTGGGTTCCCATATATATAATGACAGGGAGAAGTGCATTCTTTAGAGCATGACGTTGAATAATTTTTCTGCGGCTGAGCCCTTTTGCACGTGCTGTCCTTATATAATCCTGCTCAAGCGTTTCAATCATGCTTGTCCTCATGATACGCATTGTAATTGCAATTAGGCCGACCGAGAGGGTTAGGGATGGGAGGATGAAATATTCTATTCCTCCTGTTCCTGCGACCGGAAAGATGCCTAGATAGACGCCTCCGATGAGCATAAAAACTATAGCAATAAAATATTCAGGGCTCGATAGGCAGACTATTGAAGTAAGCCTGCAGAGGTGATCTACAGGCCCGTTCTGTCTCAGAGCTGCTGCAATTCCAAGCGGGATAGCTATGATAGCCGAGAATAACATTGAGAAAGAGGCTAGATAGAAGGTCGTGGGCAGAGCATGCCTGATCTCTTCAAGAGTGCTCCTTTTTGTCTGATAGGAATATCCCAGGTCTCCATGCACAACCCTTGAAATCCATTTTAAATAGCTGACATACCAGGGATCGTCAAGCCCCATCTCTTCATGAAGTATGGCTACTGCCTCTTTAGGTGGGCTTTCGGTACCAAGGGTAGCCCTGAGTGTAATTTCAGCTGGATCTCCGGGTGAAAGGGAAATTACTGTAAAAGTGATGAGAGATATCCCTACCATGACCTGTATCATTTGAAACAGACGGTTCAGTATAATTCTACGTATCATTTTTACTCAAACTCTTTTAAATGAAAAAGTGGTGGGTAAAATACCCACATCAGGAAATTGAGACATTCTGAAGGTCGAAAGAGTACTCTGTAGGATGTAGACGATATCCCTTTATGTTCGAAGTTGTGACATCGATATTAACGTAGTAGTTAAGATACGCAACAGGCGCTTCTTCGACAACAATTGCCTGAACTTCATCATAGAGTTTTTTTCTGGCAGCTTCATCGGAAGTGGTTCTGGCCTGCTCAATCAGCTGATCTACAGTGTCGTTGTGCCAGCGATATGCTCCCCAACCGTCGATTGATGTGCCACTTGAGTGATAGTCCGTCATCATTATCTCATCAGGATCAGGTACGAAAAATAGTCCCCTTCCTACGAGGTAAATATCGAAATCTCCTTTATTCCTCTGGGCATTTGCGGCATCGGTATTGAGGACCTTAAGTTCTGTCTCTATGCCTACTTTCTTAAGCTGCTGCTGGATCACTTCAGCGATCGACGGCAGTTCTGCTCTTTCAGAATAAGTAACTAATGTAATCTTCATAGGCTTGCCATCTTTATCACGGATCCCATCACCATCCGAGTCGGTCCATCCTGCTTCATCAAGGAGTGTTTTTGCTTTCTCCACGTCGTAAGTATAAGGGGCAATATCCTTGTTTGCCCAGTAAAACTGAGGAGGGAAAAGTCCTGATGCTGTGGTTCCGTATCCGGAAAGGACAGAATTCACTATTGCCTCTCGATCTATAGCGTAATTAACAGCCTGACGTACCTTTTTATCGTTGAAGGGCTCCTTTTCCGTATTGAACGTTATCATCCTTACACGAGCGATCGGCTCTTCAAGGACTGTATAATCAGCCTTTTCGGTATATTTATCAGCAACATCGGGCGAAAGAATCATTGCTATCTGAATGTCCTTACTGTCAAGGAGCATCTTTCTTGTAAGTACTTCAGGAATTACCCGGTATACCACTTTATCAACTGAAGCAACATGTCCCCAGTAATCTGGATTCTTGACGACAACAATTTCTTCTTCCGGTTTATAGGATTCAAAGATAAAAGGCCCTGTGCCAATAGGTTTTGTGACGTTTCCGCTTGCATCATAAGACCCGGGGGCAAGAGCAGCACTTTCTCCTTTGGAAAGATAGGCAGGAAGTGCAGGGAAAGTTGAATTGAGGCTGATTACTAATGTCAGGTTATCAGGAGCCTCAATCGACGTCACAGGAATTTTTCCAAATGTTGATGCCGACTTGATAAAGGACCTTTCAAGAGATTTTTTCATTATTTCGGCTGTGAAAGGTGTCCCATCATGGAATAAAACGCCCTCTCTCAATTTGAATGTCCATTTTTTTCCATCACTGGAGACTTCCCATGATTTTGCAAGATTTGGGATGATCTTTCCTTCATAATCAACTCCTACGAGAGTTTCTACGTACCCGAGCCTTTGAGGAACAGTCCCCGATATATGAGGATCAATAGAGGTGGGACTCCATTGACCTGAGATAGACAATGTTTGATTATCTCCTTTTTGTTCTTTGTCTGTACAACCTGCTCCCAGGACAACGAGAGCCAGCAAAATAAAGAGAATTCCCTCTTTTCTTTTCATATTTACCAATCACACCTGATACTGTTATGTATCAACATCAAACTCTGTAAAAACTTACATACACAGGAAGTTTTGGAGCGATCATCTTAATTTTGGATAACCTGGCGGGACAATCCAGGATAATTTGTTGGAGTAAGCACCCTGGAATTGTGGTTGTACCGCTAAAACCTATTAGGGGATATATCAAGAGTGTACGATTAATCAAGTAGGCGAAAAATTATGGCACCTCACCCGTCTATCTTCGTATTCCAGCATTTCAGGGCTGTGAAGGCATTTTTCGGTCTTTACCGGGCAGAATTGATAATATACGCATGAACCTGGAATCTTTGTCCCTTGAGGTTCAGATGGTGGTAAGGAACCGGAATCAGAGACTGATGTGATTCTGCGAGTAAATGGGTGGTATGGCTTATCCAGAATACCCTGTCCCTCTTCTACTATCTGCCCGGCAAACATTACAGTTGTCCGGTCTCCAATAGCGTGTGCAAGCCCCTGGTCGTGAGTAATGAAGAGAAGGGCACATCCGAGGTCTTGCTGGAGTGTTTTCAGGAGGTGTATAATAGATGCCTGAGTGGAAACATCAAGCATTGAAGTCGGTTCGTCACATATGAGAAGTGAAGGCTCAAGTGCGATAGCACGAGCAATAACAGCACGTTGCAGTTCTCCACCGCTGAGCTGGTGAGGATATCTGGCTGCCTGCTCAGGTTCAAGCCCAACGAGCCCAAGAAGCCTTTTTAGCTCTTCATCCATCTGCCTTCCGCGTAACGAATCAGGATGTATGCGGAAAGGTTCGCAGATTGAGTAAGCTATCGTCCACCTGGGGTCCAGGGAGCTTTCAGGCTGTTGAGGCACAATCTGAATTTTTTTCCGGATAGAGCGGAGCTCTTTCCCTTTCAGTCTTGTAAGAGCCTGACCCTCAAAGAATATCTCTCCCCGCGTTGGAGGAATAAGCAAGAGGAGCAGTCTTGAGAGAGTTGACTTCCCACATCCGCTTTCTCCTACAAGAGTAAGGGTTTCTCCTGCTTCGATTCTGATATTTACATTGTCGACAGCGATGATCCTGTTTTTTCCGGGAGAATTGGGAGCGAATATTTTGGTCAGGCCTCTTCCTTCAATCATGCGACTTTCTCCCTTCAATCATACAGCCAGCACCTGACAGCCGACCCTTCTAGAAGATGAATTAGAGGAGGTTCGACCCTGCACTTTTCGATTGCAGATGTGCATCTAAACCGGAATTTACAGCCTCCATCGTTTTCTTCAGAATCTCCTGTTCCGGATAGTATAGGGTGAAGACCGTTTTCAGGGAGCGAACGAAGTAACCCTCTGGAATAGGGGTGCAGTGGCCCATCAAAAAATTCCTGCCTCCCTCTTATTTCCACTATCCTCCCGGAATACATAACTGCAATCCTGTCCGCGAGGTTTTTGGCAAAGGGTAGATCATGTGTGATGATAATCAGAGTAATTCCTTCCTCACGTAAAACCCGAAGAAGGTAGGTGATAGCCTGCTTATTCATTATGTCTATACCCTTTGTAGGTTCGTCTGCAATAAGCACTTCCGGATGGCCTGAAATTCCCATAGCTACAAGTGAGCGTTGAAGCATTCCACCACTGAACGAATAAGGATAGGAATCTATTCTTTCCTCAGGGGGAGTTATTCTGATAAATTGAAGGAGTTCAAGAACCTTCTTTCTAATTTTATTTTTGTCTTTTTCTATATGGAGAGAGATCGGTTCTCCGATCTGGTTTCCCACAGTCATCGAAGGATTCATTGCTCCTGCGGGGTTCTGAGGAACCCATGCAATCTTTCTGCCACGGATCATTTCAAGTTCAGTTTCAGAAAGAGTTAGAAGATCATCCCCATGATATCGTATAACTCCGTTTACAGTGCAATTTGCAGGCAGCAGCCCTAGTAGCGCCAGGCCCAGTACCGATTTTCCGCTACCGCTCTCTCCTATAACTGCAAGTGTCTCGGACTGTTCGATGTTAATGTCAACCCCATCAACTGCCCGGATGACGGTGCTTGAAACGGGAAAATGTACACATAACTGTTGAACATCAAGAATCATGGTCATCTTGCTACATCTGCGTATCTTTTGTTATGAAAATTACAGGGTGTATGTTGTTACTATTTATATTTGTTTTCATATATTTCACCATAATAAAGAAATAAGTTATTATATCTTAATACTAATTTTTAGTTAATTAATAATTTTGAAGGAATAATATGGTTACGCAGATCGATTGGGAGACAGCCTGGGCTGCAGGCATCGGTGAGATGAATAGGCTTTCTACCACAAATTACTGGAATCAAAGGGCAGAGGATTATTCTGATATGGTGCTGGCAAGTGATTGTAATCATGGACGGAATATCCTCAACCTGTTTGAAAAGGAAGGACTGCTGCAGAAGGATTGGCATATTTTAGATATCGCATCAGGCCCAGGTGCAATAACGATCCCATTTGCAGAGAGGGTAGGCAGGGTGACCGCTGTCGAGCCTACGGAGAGGATGGCAGCAGCATTGATGTCACATGCGCAGAACAGAGGGCTTTCCAATGTTGAGGTAATCCTTAAGACCTGGCAGGAAGTGGATGAGGCAGTTTATTCGAAAAACTATGATCTGGTTATCTGCTGCCATGCACTCTGGCAATTTTCGGACATTCTTTCGCAAATCCGACGGATGGAGGCGGTATCCAGAGGGTACTGTTGTCTTGCTCATGGGTTCGAGGCTCCTTCAGAGACCCTCAAACTAACGGAAGCTCTCGGGATCAATGAGGGTGAATTTGATCAGTTCATCACAGTTTTCAATATTCTCAATGATTCTGGAATGTACCCGAACGTTGATGTGATCGATTACACACTTAATCGGTCGGTTACCTCGGCAGTTACTTCGGTTGAGAAACTTGTCGAGAAACATCGACCTCTGAACTACCGGGATAGCGAGATTATTCAGGAATACGTGCAAAATCACGCTAATGAGGGCATATATCAGGTTAGCGGCAGGATGGGTTTACTATGGTGGAAGGTAGCATGACTTCCGACTCTCTTACAGCCCCTGTAGATTGGGTTAGATTCTGGGAAGACAGTTATGATGCCCGGTCTAAAATTATGTTCAGGGACTATGAGCTCAATGACTGGAGTGAAAGAGCAGAGGATTACTCGGAATCCAGGCGGACAAACAATTACGAGTTTGGAGAGTCAGTATACTCTACCCTTGCCCTTCATGGAGTTGTTTCTCCTCATTCAAGGGTCCTTGAAGTTGGTGCAGGTCCGGGAACGTTTGTAATCCCCTTCGCAAAGAAGGTTGATCATATAACTGCTATTGAGCCTTCAGAGGGAATGAGCCGTATGATCTCTCAAAATGCTGTGGAAGCCGGAGTGAATAACTATGATATTATCCCAAAAATCTGGCAGGATGTAAATATTGAAGATTTCAGGGGGAGGTATGACCTTACTATCACCTCAACCGTCATATGGATGTTTCGTGACATTATGACCCAAATAAGCCGGATGGAAGAGGTAACACAGGGACACTGCTGTGTAGTTGGTGGGGTAGGCACAGGGCAGACATTTGAAGCCGAACTCTGGAAGAAAATCATGGGCAATACACCTCGTCCTCAGTACCCGGAATACCCTTTGATCTATAATCTTCTTTACACATGTGGAAGAGTCCCTCATGTTAGGTTTATTAATTATACAAGCATGAGATCACCTGAGAACATGCTCAGGATGTACAGGGTTTTCTATTCAATCTATACGGAGGTCACACCTGAGATTGAAGAAATTATTAGAGAGGAATTGTACCGTGACTCAGGAGAAGGGCCGTGTATCAGGAAATACCGCTCCGCTGTGGTCTGGTGGAATCCGGCTGTTCGAAGAAAAGAGTTTACAGGTATTGCCTGAAGCTTTCTGGCAGTTTACATAAAAAGTGTGCAGGAAGAAAAATAAGGGAACAGTAAATATGAGTGATTGGGAGAATTACTGAGTGAATCTTCTCCCAAATATTACTTTTTTGAAGACAGAAAATTTTATGGAGTCAATCTGTTAATCCAAATTGCTCCCAGGCTTCTTTAATATGCATGGCGCGCATTCCCAGTTTTTTTGCAGGCGCTAGCTCGTTTTCTTCAGAGTCTCCTATTGACATGACACATTTGGGTTCGAGTTCAAGGCCCATCCTTTTGAGCGCAGTCATAAAAAGCCTGAGATCAGGTTTCTTATACCCTACATCCGATGAGAAGATAACAAAGTCAAAATAATCGTGGAGCCCGAGAAACCTGAGTTCCAGTTCAGAAAAAACTCTTTGCCCATTGGAGATTACACACTTGGGAACGTTTATGCAATGTTCAATCAGTTTGATGCTCTGAGGAAAAGCACAGAGTTTCCGTATCGAAGCTGCCCGAAAGACCCGTGAGGCTTCTACTCCCAGGCTGTCTTCATCAATATTCCAGACCGAATTTTCCTTGCAGATCTCTGCAAAGATTTCCTCTACCTTGATCTCTGGGTACACTTCCCTGGAATTCTCCATTTTCTGCCTGACCTTAGACATGTACGTATCCCATAGCTTTTCGGGCGCGATTTTCACTCCCTGATAGGCAAGCCATGCACTCAGTACTTTATATGTCTCCAGGTTATGTTCGTCAGTATGAATGTCAATGAGGGTCTCATAGCAGTCAAAGATGACCCCTTTTATATGGCAGCTCTCAAATGCCTCCTCTCCCTTTGCAAGAGAATGACTAAGAAATGTAACTTCATCCTTGCTTACCTCAGGTCCGTAATCCTCCGATATGCTCTTTCCTCCCATATCCCTTTTACTTAAGCTTCTACTTCATGTTTTATCTGTAATTAATTGCCTTTAAGCACTCAAGTGCTTCTTTGACGAGATAATTTTTCATGTTTTATCTGTAATTAATTGCCTTTAAACAATCAAGTTCTTCTTTGATGAGATAAGTTCTCATGCTTTATCTGTAATTAATTGCCTTTAAACATTCACGTGCTTCTTTGATGAGGTAGTTTCTATGTTCACCCTGATGAAGCCTTGCCGAACGAAGGAGTCCTATACTCATGAAAAAAGGCAAAGTTCTGGTAATATAGTAAAAATCTTTTTCGTCGCTGCTATATTCCCAGAGGAAATTTCCTATATACGGTTCAGCTTTCCCCCCTCCTCCCATATGCAGTTCGAACTCGTTTTTAAGTTCTGCAGCTAGAATTCCGAGATCTCTGACAGGATGTGCCTCTAACCAGGAGCTTTCAAAATCAAGGGCATAGGGTTTACCTTTGCAGAAAATATAATTGGAAAGATTGACATCCCTGTGAATCATGCAGCCGTATTCCCTGTCGAGCAAAGAACTATACCACCATTCTCCAAGTAATTTATTGAAAGTCTCTCTAGTGTCCTGGTCCAGTTTCAGATGGCCCAGAACATCATGATAATTTCTGAATTCATTTTCCTTATTGTAGAAAGATTTTGTGTTTTCATGCAGCTGTCGGAGCATATGTGCAACTGCAGCAAGCCTCTCATATAGCTTTTCTTCGTGTCTGATATACCATTCCAGAGATTTTCCAGGTATGTGTTCCGTTACAAGGACGCAGTTGAACTTCTTATTGGTTGCAAGAGGTCTTGCAACATTTATTACCGACGCAGCCTTTCTAAGGTTTCGGTACTCATTCATCATGCCTTTATATGGATTATAATCTTTCAATTGGCCGGTAGGTTCGGCAAAAAACTTTGCCATAACGCTGAAGTGTTCACCCTTGAACTGGTACTTGCAGACCGTATGGGAGGAGTTGTATTTAAAAACATTAACAGAGCAATTTTTATTCCGTAGCCTATCCCCAACAACTTCTTCAACAAGCCAGTCCCTAAAAGGGTCACCAGGGTTTAAAATATTAACATGGCGAGATGCCAACTCAAATTACCCCCCACTTATCTAGAAATACTCCACAATTGTATCTTTTTTCTCGCAATGTGCTCTTATCTCCAGGTATAATTTTACGATAGAGCAGATGACAATTTTATTTTTTGATTCTGCAATACTGGTAATAGTATATACTATATTTGGATAAACAGATTTTTGATTCTGCAATACTGGTAATAGTTATACTATATTTGGATAAACAGATTTTTGATTCTGCAATACTGGTAATAGTTATACTATATTTGGATAAACAGATTTGAATAAACAGTATAGTATAGTTTATACATATTATATTATTATTGGTGTTTAACTGTAAGGATCTTATTCCTCTCAATCCCAGGCCCGCAGACATCAGCCGTACTAATATACACTTTAAGTGCCCAAACACTGATGTATTATGGCGGTTAAGGATAGATTACTTGAAATAAATGATTTAGATCTTATCCGAAAAGTGATTGCCTGCTATGAATTTTACAATATACAATATGCAAAATCGAAACGAATACCCGGATATTTAGATCTATTGTAACTTTTCGATATGCACTATTGATTTTTCTGTAGGCTCTTAGTTTTACACCATTTTACAATGATTTTAAAATTGATTGATAATTTGATTTTCACCCGACCGCCAATTCCAATTATTTATACTAGCCGAGATTTGCCATGAAAGTTGAAATAATTCTGGATAATAAAAAACAGTTTCTTGATTTATTGCTTTTAGCAGACGAACAAGAAGATATGATTGACAAATATTTAGATCGCGGGGATATGTTTGCTCTATATGATGGCGATTTGAAAAGTCTCTGTGTAGTAACACGTGAAGATGATAGTATCTACGAATTGAAAAATATAGCAACTTATGAAAAGTATCAGGGACAGGGTTACGGTAGGCAACTAGTAAAATTCATCTTTGAGCATTATAAAGGCAAATGCAAAACCATGCTTGTTGGTACGGGAGATAGTCCTCTTACTATCCAGTTTTATAAAAATTGCGGATTTGTTATGTCACATTATGTTAAAAATTTTTTTATTGACAATTATGACCATCCAATTTTCGAATGTGGTAAACAACTTATTGATATGGTTTATCTAAAGAAAGATTTCTAATAGTTTTGAGCATAAGAGAGTCGCTAAGGAATAATTGAGATATAACTTCAAGTTTTCACTTAGGTAATGGCTCTATAATTGCACTTCTCAGATATCATTAATAACAATATAGAGTATAAATACTTGAAATTAAATTTTCATCATTACTAAGTTCGTATCTTCTAATCCACTTCATCCATTTTTGCCCATATTTGCCTTCGACTACAAACTTAAAGAGAAAACTCTGTCAGGAGGTAGGGCTACATCATTAATCCTGTATGCGAGGATAATCATGGTTTCTAACATGTAGTCCTTATCAAGAGAGGTAAAATATCCATCCGCGCTGTAAAAAATAATCGTACTCGCATTTCATAGTTTCCAGCTTCTTCAAAAAGGTCAGCGATTTTCACTCCTGTCCACTTCGCAATAAAACTCCAGCATTCCACGCAGTTCAGGTCCACAACTTTCGAATCCCGTCCCTGATATAAGAGAGCCTCTGTTTCATTGTCACAGGTTCCTGACTGTCCGTTTTCTGAAACACAGCCTGAAGCAGTAACAAAAATAATTGAGAAGATCGGGAACAAATGGATCGGTTTCATGTGTTTATTTTTTTCCATTAACTGTTTTCCGTGTTCTTTCTTGAAAATATGGGTTCAACATAAATAAAGGACTATTTATAAAAGAAAACTCTAAAGTTGTGACTGAACAAACGGCAATATCAAGTTTTAATTTTCATAGAGCTGTTAGCATGATTAAACTTTATAATGAAATCCCTGACTCTTGTAAATGGCAAATAGTCGAGCCAATTAATAAGGGATGGTCAAACGATCAGAAATATTATATCCGAAGTACAGATGGAAGAGAATTATTACTAAGAATATCGGATATCTCTCAGTATGAGAACAAGAAAAAGGACTTTGAAGCAATAAAAAGACTTGATAACCTTGATATTTTGATATCGCGTCCCATTAATTTCGGAATTTGCAATAACGGTCAATCCGTTTATTCATTACTAACCTGGATTACAGGGAAAGATGCAGAACATATCCTTCCGGAGCTGAACAGCAAAGATCAATACAGGCTTGGTGTGAAAGCGGGAGAAATATTAAGAATTATTCATCAGGTTCCTGCGGCAAAAAATCAGATCTCATGGTCAGATCGTTTCAATCAAAAAATAAATAGAAATATCACCGATTATGAAGCTTGTGGGATTCACCTGGAGGGGGTAGATAAAATAATTGAGTATATCGAACAAAACAGATGTTTATTGGAAAACCGCCCTCAGTGTTTCCAACACGGGGACTATCACGTTGGAAATATGATTGTTACAAAGTCCAGAGAACTGGGAATTATTGATTTTAACAGGCTTGACTACGGTGACCCCTGGGAAGAATTCAACCGTATTACCTGGTGTGCAGATATAAGTGCTTCATTTGCATCCGGACGCATTAATGGATATTTTCATCATAATGTGCCCATTTTATTTTTCAAATTAATGGCTTTATATATTGCGAGCAACCAGCTTTCATCAATTCCCTGGGCAATCAAATTCGGAAACAAAGAAATCAGCACGATGCTCAGGCAAGCTAAAAATGTTCTGGAATGGTATGATGGGTTTGAAACGTGCATCCCAAAATGGTATATTTCCAACCCTGTTAAATAAGTAATCATAAAGTTATAACTCGAAGGAAAAACTAGAAGGAAGAAAGCCAGTGGTAACAGGCTTACAGAAGAAAATCTAAAAAATAGTTGTTTGGAAAGTTAAGAAAAAAATAGAAATTGGATAAACCGGAATTAAATAAAGCCTGAAATTTCAGGCTTCATAATACCCAATTTCTTCTTTTGTCAGGTAACATGCAGGGTCATCTGCCCAGACATTTCCGTATACAGCTTCAGCCCTTACCCTGAAATTTCCATTACAAATATCCAGCCATTTGCAGTGGGCACAGCGGTCTGCGTGAGCTTTTATCAGGGGTTTTCGGTTTTTAAGCCCTGCCATGATTTCATCGCTCAGGTCAGTCCAGATTTCACTGAATGGGCGTTCCCGCACATTTCCAAAAGAGTAATGCCTCCAGAACTGGTCGGCGTGTACCGCCCCATCCCAGGATACGCAACCTATACCTATCCCTGAAGAATTGCCCTGGTTCATGGAAAGAAGTTCAAATACCTCGGCAGCCCTTTCAGGATTTTCCTTGAGGAGCTTCATGTACAGGTAGGGGCCGTCACAATGGTTGTCCACTGTCAGGACCTCGGCAGGAAAACCTTTTTCGTGAAGTTTTCTTGTCCTCTCGAGTATCAGGTCTACAGCCTGCCTGGATTCATCAAGGGAAAGGTCTTCATTTACCATTTTTGAGCCCCGGCCTGCATAAACCAGATGATAGAAACATATTCTTGGAATTTTTTCTTTTTCAAGCAGGTCAAAGATTGCAGGAATATCCCTTACATTTTGCTTGTTGATGGTAAAACGCAAGCCAACCTTTATGCCTTCTTCCTGGCAATTGTGAAGCCCTCTTAGAGCTGCATCGAATGCCCCTTTCATGCCCCTGAACTTGTCATTCGTTTCCCTTATCCCATCAAGAGAAACTCCTACGTAAGAGAGACCGACGTCCTTTAGCTTTTTTGCCAGATCCCGGTCTATGAGCGTCCCATTTGTGGAAATCACGGCCCTCATTCCCTTTTCACGCGCGTAGGCTGCGAGCTCAGGCAGGTCTTTTCTCATGGTTGGTTCCCCTCCGGAAAAAAGGATTACCGGGCTTCCGAAACCTGCAAGGTCATCGATAAGAGCTTTGCCTTCTTCAGTTGAAAGCTCGTTTTCAAATTCTATGTCCTTCGCCTGGGCATAACAATGGACACATTTCAGGTTGCAGCGGCGAGTCATGTTCCAGACTACAACTGGCTTTTTATCTTTTGAAAACTGCAGCAGGTGAGAGGGAAGCTTTTTTGAGTCCCTTCCATAGCGGAGTGCATCTGAGGGTTCCACGGTTCCACAGTAAAGTTTTGAAATGCCTATCATGTCGATCCGTCAAAATTGAGATTGTTTTACAGAAATCAGTAAACAATTCGAGATTGTTGTCTACTTTAACTTAGCTTTCTGATTGTTTTGTATTTGTAGAGACAGGGTGAGTATATGACATTCACGATTATAAAACTAAGGTCCGAATGCCGGGACTTGAGGATATGACCAGAAAAGCCGAATATCCGGAAGTCAACCGAGAAAAATATTTTCGATTACATATTTTCGATTTATAAAATTATCTATTTGCCGATGGCATAAAACCTCTTCGAATTTGATATATATTTGATATATCTGACTGTTCCTTCGACCCTATAAGTATCATACCCGGCTCTCCATCTCTTTCAAAATAGTCAATCTATCCAGGAGGCCTGCATTGTTGGGTTGCCAGGAGTTGTTACCATCCTGTTGTCGCCAAAATATTCAATCCGTTTTCCTTTTCGTCGTTTAACTTGATAAGTCATGGTTTCACCTCATGAACGATATACCGTTGTTGAACAGGCACAATCAAAAACGTCGGTGTCGTGGTCGATCATCGCAAGGACTTGAGTTTTCTTTGGGGATAGAAGACCCGGAAGTCCCGACGAGTGGAGTATCCCATCTCGCGATAGTATCCATGATTTTGAGTGCTATCGCTTCAACCGGCATGGCATCTGGATCCCGGAGGCGGTCCTGATAAGGATAAAACGATGAGTGAAGATAAGTAGTATAGAGTTCCATCGGCAGCACCTTCAAGTTCAAGCAGGCCGTTAGCCGGGACGTTGAGGATGATCGCTGGGTACGATGCAGGGTACGATACATTGGTCATCGGTTAAGGAATTTTCTTGCCTGAAAGCTATCGATTTTGCATTAGAAGCCGGCCTTAAATTTTGGCATATTTAGATGAAATCGAGACCCTGTGCCAGCTCAGAATATATAAAAAGATTTGGCAAATGTTGAGGACATTGACGCAATTTGTCACGAGTTCTCACTTAACCGAAGACGCATGGGGTACGATATGAATTTCCGGTTCGACAAGATTTCGTTACGGGATGACATCACAGTTCGACAAAATCTTCGTTATGGCTGATATTATAGATAGCGATTGATGCAGAAATGGCTTTGAAAATCTCTTTTTCCGGGTATTAGCAATGATTCCGGAAACGCAGAATTTTCTCATCGGAGTAGTCAAAAGCGTGTGTTTCGAAGGAAAATTTGAAAGAGAAACATATAAAAGAAAGTCAAGGTTTAAAAAGGACGAAGAGCTTACAAAAACTTATTTTGAAGTGTTAAGAAGCATCCTGTTCCGAGACAGTTTTATTTTTCAGGCATCTGAATTTCGTTTCGCCTGGAGAAACATATTCCATTATCCTCAGGCAAAATCCGTAGGATCTGCTGTACATTTCGCATTCTCCACATCTTACTGGCATCTGTTCCATTGCTTTCACTCCCATATATCACATTCCAATTATATTTTTTCATTAAAGTATATAACTTTCTAAAGTTATATACTTTATCTATAATATTATATTTGATTTAATTCTTCTATGACTATTTTTTTCATCCCTTTCATAAAGGATTTCAGAATTATTTAAAGGAAAGATGAGGGGCAGAATGCAACTTTAACTATACGGATTGAGAGCATTATTCTGAAGGCATTCCTTTAGATTGTTTATTAACTTAGACTGTCTCTTAACTATCTATTTAATGTGAAACGTATATAATTTCACCTTCAGTGTGCTTAATGATGGCAAACGCAGAGATATACCCGTCACCTGACCTGCAAAAAAGGGACTCCTGGATTATAAGAAGCAAATTTGACATGTATCAAAGGTTTATTTGAATCATTCCAGAAATTCGTACATTGGTACGACAAAAGACCTCATGGGCTTTTAAGTGTTGTTATTTCGAACCGGTTTTATGAGAAGAGCTCGGTTTTATGAACTCATTCCCATATAGCGTGGTTCTCAAAACGATTTGAGTTATACTTTGAGAGCAGTTCTTCAGTTACTTTTAAGCTGACTTTTCATAGCTCTTTTTTCATAGCCTTTATCAGGGCTTCGAAGGTAAACTCTTCAGGGATTACGTCCGCATTGACACCATATTTTTTCAGGGTATTTCCTGTAGGCGTTCCTATAGCTCCTACCACTGCCCTGTTGAGAGATTCTTTTATGGTTTCCTCTGCTCCCAGCCCTTTTGCATGTTTCATAAAGCCTTTAACCATCATCGAACTTGTAAAAGCAAAAGCATCCACTTCCCCTGCAAGCGTGCGTTCGATCAACTCTTTCTGGATCGTTCCTTCAGGAATACTGAGAGTGTACACATGGGTTTCATAAACCGTAGCTCCGCACTTTTCAAGCCCTTCTATTAAGACTTTAGCCCCAAAAGAGCTCCTGGCAAGGTCCACCGTCTTTCCTGCAACCTCGGGGCAGAGAGCTTCTACAATTCCTTTGGAACTGTAATCTCCCGGCAAAAATGGGTTGTCAATTCCTATTTTTATGAGTTCTTTTTCCGTATTAGGCCCGATGGCAATTACCTTGATTTTTTTAAGCGCTGTAATGAAATCTTTCTTTTCAGTTTCAGAAAGCTTGTCCAGAGTAAAACTGATTCCGTTTGCACTGGTAAAAACAACATAATCCGAAGATCCTGCAAGAACTCTTTGTATAAAGGGCTCAAAACCGTAATCTTTTATGCCTTCAAGCTGGATCATGGGAGCGTATAAGGGCTCAAAACCGTAATCTTGCGCAAGAGCCTCTGATTTTTCCCTGTAGCTTTCCGGCCTCATAATTGCGAGAACAGGTCTTTTTTCTTCTGCCATATTCCTTTCTCCTGTTATATCCCGTTATTTCCGTGCCGGGTTAAAAGTCAGCTCCTGTCCGCTGTTCCCCGAGAATATCGTGCAGGCGTACAACATCCCCTACAACCGTAATAGCTGGAGCCTTTACTTTTCGTTCTTCTGCCAGGCTGGCGATGTTTGCAAGGGTCCCTACAGTTACTCTCTGGTCGGCTCTGGTTCCTCTCTCAATGACTGCAACAGGAGTCTCAGGGGCTTTGCCGTGCTTTATTAGTTCTTCTGCGTTCCGGCCGAGCATCTTCACGCCCATAAGGATTACAATTGTTCCTCCGAATTTTGCCAGGGTTTCCCAGTCAAGTCCGCTTTCTTCCTTTGTAGGGTCTTCATGCCCTGTTATGAAAGTGACCATTGAAGTGCTTTCCCTGTGGGTTACAGGAATTCCGGCATAAGCAGGCACTGCTATTGCAGAAGTAATCCCAGGCACAACTTCAAACTCAATTCCTTCGGCTACGAGTACCTCGGCTTCTTCTCCGCCTCTTCCGAAGACATAGGGATCTCCTCCTTTAAGCCTGACTACCATCTTTCCTTCTTTTGCTTTCTGCACAAGCACTTCATTAATCTCAGCCTGGGTCATGGTATGGTTGCCGGCGTATTTTCCAACATCAATTTTTTCCGCATTTACCGGCATTGAGTCAAGAATAGCTTTTCCAGGAAGCTGGTCATAAACAATTACTTCAGCACTGTCAATTAGCCGGCGGGCTTTCAGGGTAAGAAGTTCTGGGTCGCCTGGACCAGAACCCACAAGATAGACTTTTCCATAATTTCCTGACATGTGACGACGGTTCCTTTATGATTTTTGGATAGAAATGTGTAATCTGGAGAAGATTAACGAGTTTTTAGAATATATAATATCCTGAAAATCAAGCCAAAAATAATTCACCTGCGCCACACTTGTTTGTATTGTTGTGCCTGTTTATCTTTGTGTTTGAACTTTAATATATCCAGAATCCCTGTATCCGTTTTTACAACCTGAAAATTTTCAGCCTTTTTGTTATCATTTGCTGGAATCTGAAGTTTGGAGACATTATCAGGAGCATTTTTCCGAAATATTGTTTCACAAGTTATATGGGGTCTTGTTTTTAATTATATATTTATATTTTTATTATTATACCTTGATCAGTTTACCTTAATCAGTTTACCTTAATCATTTTTTTATATATTATATTCTAATGTGTATGTACTCAAATGTGCACTTTAATTCCAAAGTATAAGCCATAGTTTCTAAAATAATCAAGGAGTGGAAAACTTGCCAAATGAACTTGAACTTCTGCCGCTCCATAAGCTTGGGGCCTGGGAAGATGAACAGACTTTCGGGAAAATAAATTTCGGGCTTTTTTTACCAGGTGTTTCGGAAGAAGGAGAATATGAACTCTTTGTGAGGATTATTCATGAAAAGGACCAGTTCCTTCAGGATATACCTCCAATGGACTTTGAAATGGAACATTCAATAGACCCGGATTACGGAGATTACTGGTCTGCAACGATAAATATTGAAACTAAAGATAAGCTAAAGCCATTTTCTGCATGGGGAACCCCTGGAAAATATGTCTATCGATATTGCCTCAAAACTCCAAAAAATCCAGAGCTTATTGACTGGATTATCGACCCCTTTGCCAGGGAATTCGGAGTTGGGAAATTATCTGCTTTCACCCTCGGGTACGAACACTATATGTGGGACAAAAATGAACTGGAATGGAAAACCCCTTTCATAAATGATATTGTCCTCTATGAACTCATGATTAACGAGTTTGCGGATGATATCAAAGGGACTATTGACCATCTGGATTACCTCGCAGACCTCGGAATTAATTGTATAGAACTGATGCCTCTTTCAAACGTTGAGAAAAGGGTGGACTGGGGATTTGCACCGATTGGGTATTTCGGGGTGGACGAGCGTTTCGGAAATCGAAAAGACATGCAAGAATTGATCGATAAGGCTCACCAGAAAGACATCGCAGTCATAGTAGATTCGGTTTATGCACATACAAGCCATCTTTTTCCGTATTACTATGTTTACAACGAACTTGGATACCCTCAGAATGAAAATCCCTTCATGGGTCCCTTCGCTGAAAACGCTTTTGGAATAAGTACAGACTTTAATCAGAAATTTACCAGGGATTTCTTTTTGACAGTCAACAATCACTGGCTTGACCGTTATCATGTAGATGGTTTTAGATACGACTACGTGCCCGGGTACTGGCTGGAAAAGTTGGAAAATGGCTACACTAAACTTGTACGGGATACATACCAGCTGGTTAAGGCAAAAAAAGGCTTTTCCGATCACTGGCAGCGATTTTTTGAAGGAGAGTCTGTAAACCTAATCCAGTGTGCTGAGCAGCTTCAGAAACCTGTAGAAATCCTGAATAAAACCTATAGTAACTGTACCTGGCAAAACGAAACCCTGGATGCGGCCAGAGGGATATATGGAAATTGTAAAAAATTGACCGAGCTTGGTTCCCTCTTCGGGCTCTCAGGTTATCCGACAGAAGTTCAGAACAATGGAGATAAGATTACAAAAACTGCTCTTCAGTATCTGGAAAATCATGATCATTCCCGGTTTATCTGTAACTTTGGAACAGTTGTCCGTGATAATGAGCTTTTGAAAGAAGGCGATCGCACCCTCTGGTATAAGGTACAGCCTTATCTGATAGGCATGTTTACAGCAAAGGGCATTCCAATGTTATGGCAGGGGCAGGAGTTTGGGGAAAACTACTGGCTTCCTCAAGAAGGGTGGGGAAGAGTGCTTTTGTACAGACCTGTGCGCTGGGAATACTTTTATACTTCTGAAGGCCGGTCCCTGGTCAATCTTGTCAGGAAACTGGTTAAGCTTCGCAGGAATAACCCTCAGTTTACCAGAGGAGAGCATTACTTCTACAATGATTATACCTTATATCAGTCCCGAAATATCATGATGTTTTCCCGGACTTACGAAGGAGTTTTCAGCCTGGTTGCGTTGAACTTCGGAGCCCAGGATCAGGTGGTTTATTTCAAGTTTCCATCTGATGGTAATTACCGGGAAGAACTTCATGGTCAGGATAATTTAAAGGGGGTTTCTGCGGGAAAGAACATCCAGCTTAACATTCCCAGCAACTATGGAAAAATCTGGACATTGGAAGTTTGATACATATGCAGACACAAACATCTTTCTAAAGGTGGACGTAAGTTAAATAATTTGAATTCACGATGGGTTTCTCGGATACATTAGGTGGTAATTAATAAATACCTCTTGAGTACTAGTGAGTTCAACATTTGAGTGCTAGTGAGTTCAACATGCTTCGTATAACTTTTCTTGGTACTGGAGGTTCTCTTCCAACCCGCAACAGAAACCCATCGGCAGTAATGGTTAATCGGGAAGGAGAGCTTATCCTGTTCGACTGTGGAGAAGGGACCCAGCAGCAGATGATGCGGGCAAAGACAGGGATGATGAACCTGTCCTCTATTTTTGTCAGTCATTTCCATGCGGACCATTTCCTTGGAATTCCTGGCCTGATCCAGACCATGTCTTTCATGGGAAGGAAGGAACCCCTTCTGATTTATGGCCCTGAGGGAACCAGGGAATTTACTGAGCTTTTTAAAGCTCTTGGCTACTTCAACCTTAAGTACGAAGTCCAGGGCATCCAGTTGAACCCCGGAGATGTTGTTGAAAGAGAAGAATATGTGATCCGGGCTTTAAAAACTGAACACAGCATTTCAAGCCTCGGATACGCCCTTGTAGAAAATCCCCGCCCAGGGCGTTTCAACAGGGAAAAGGCAATTGAACTGGGGATTCCACCAGGTCCTCTTTTCTCAAAATTACAAAAAGGAAAAACGGTAGAAGTCAATGGAAAGCTCGTAAAACCGGAAGATGTAATGGGAAAAAACTTAAGGCCAGGGCGGACTGTTGTATACAGCGGAGATACCAGACCCTGTGAGCCAATTCTCGAGGCCAGTCGGGATGCAGATGTGCTGATACATGACGGCAGTTTTGCGGACGAGATGGCAGATTGGGCTGAAGAGTCAAAACATTCAACAGCAGGGGAAGTGGCAGCCCTCGCAAAGGAGGCAGGGGTCAGGAAGTTGATCCTTACCCATATAAGCTCCCGATATACTGATGATGCTGAACCTCTCCTGATCGATTCGAAAAAAATATTTGAAGACGTAATTATAGCTGAAGATCTGATGGAAATTGAAGTCCCGTACAGGTCAAAATAAAGCTTAACTCCTTTTTATTCAAAAAAATTATAGTTATAACAACTAAGTACCCGCAACAAAATAACCTATGCAACTTATGATTTATTGTAACTTTGATTGGCTACCTTGATAGTGAAAATCAAAACGCCCAAATGGAAATTTGCATAGTTTATTCTGAGACGGGGCCTAAGGTACAGATTATTCTATGTATTCTATGAGAGTGACATAGGTTAAAGTGACATAGGTTAGAGTAATATATAAAGTAGAATATAATATTTGAAGTGCTTTCCAAAAAAATCCAAATTACTTTTAGAAAAAAACTAAAAAATCCCCCAAAGTTTCATACTCGGACATTTTAGCGAAAAGAGATTATAGCAGATATAATCTGCATTGCAAAAGAATCAGAATAGTTCAGACGAGAGTCCAATCCAGTTTTTTGTTTTCGGCATCGTAAAGTGTGACATGCATGGTTTTGTCTTCGACTTCATAGATAGGTTTGATACCTAAATAAAGAGTGTCTCCAAGACTAATATTGAGTTCACCATTCACTCTTCCGAAGTATACTCGTCCTTTTGTGGAATTTTCTTCTATTGTTATACCTTTCCACATGAGGTTTTGAATTACATTTACAACTTTACACTCAAACCTGTCGACTTCACGTATCTCATTCATGGGGATCCCTTTTAATTCATATTTCATATATGGTTAAGATTTTTAAACTCGTTCCTGTTAGAAAATACGATTTTTATACATAAAATTATTCCTGTTCTTCAAGCGAAGAAGAGAAGTATATAAAAGCGCTATATATTAAAAACAATTATTTTTCAAAATTAGCAATCAAAAAGTAGGTACTTGTTTTAAAGTACCTTAAAATTTCATATTTTAGCAGTAATGCACCTCCTCCGGATCAAACGTAAAGCTCAGAAGGTCCCTGAAGTGCGTCTTTCCTGCCAAGTTTTGCAAGCGCATTTTCAAAATCCTTATTTGTTACTATTTCACGGTCTTCTATAATTGTCTGGTGAAGAGCAGTTTTTAAAACCTTTTCAACGATGTCTCTGCCCGAAAGTCCATTTGCTTTCTTTGCAAGTACCCGGAAGTTACAGTCCTCTACTTGCAAGGGGAAGGTCTTTACATTTGACTCGAATATCTTGACGACTTCTTCTTCTACGGGAAGGACGAACTCAATTTCTTCTTCGAACCTGCTTCTTATAGCTGAGTCCAGGGAATATATCCTGTTGGTGGAGCAAATAGTACATACTCCATCGCGTTCCACTATGCCATCCATTTCGGTCAGAAGAGCGTTTACAATTTCGCTTACATCTCCTCTCAACTCCTGGAATTTCCGATCCAGGGCTATGGCATCGAGCTCATCAATAAAGATTATACAGGGAGCCATCTCTTCTGCTCGGTCATAGAGCTGGTGGATCTGGCGGGCTCCTTCTCCCACATATTCTCCTATAAGCTGTGTAGCTTTAACAGGAATAATGGGAACGTCAGTTTTGTTCGCAAGAGCCTTTGCAAGCATGGTTTTTCCGGTACCAGAAGGCCCGAAAAATAGGATATTTCTTGGCGCCCATTTCCCAAAGCGTTCGGGCTCTTCAAGGAAGCGTTCGATCAGCCTGCACTTTTGCTTTGCAAGTTCCTGCCCGATTACGTCTTCAAATTTAACGCTACTCTTTATTTCTGCCGAGGAAGGAAGCCCATTTTCCTCTTCAGTTACAATAATTGAGGTTGAACTTCCTATTATGGATTCTGCAGGTTCCACATCTATGATGCGGTAAGCAAAATCCGGGAACATCCGCCGGTCAAAGAGATAATCTCCCTTACGAGCAACATATCCATTCCACTGTTCCCGGGCATAGAATTCAAAAACATCCCGATTTTCAATAACAGGATATTCGTCCATCATGCCGCTTAACGGATAACCTTCAGGCTTCAGGATAAGAAGCTCAGAGGTAGATCTCCCAAACTCGGTATTATTTTCATGAGTCTTTTTCGCGTTCACTCTTTGTGAGACTGGTCGCACTTTGTTATCAACTCGAATACTTTTCTATGCCTCTATACTACTATAGTACTCAGAAGAGCTAATAAAATTAACCCCATAAATCAGGCAAAATATTCGACTGCGAAAGGCTCGCCTTCTTCTTGAAGCTGAGAAAGGTCTTCTAAAAATCCGGTCTTTAAGCTGCTCCTGGGGTAACTATCTGTTAGATTTCTTTTCAGGGATTCAGGTAATCGTTATATATTCAGATATTCAATGTAACAATGTATAAGTCCTGTGGGACATAATATAAGTGTAAAATATTTATATGAGTAGCCAAATAGATTATTTGTTATTTGAGATAGATTTGAATTAATGGTTGTGTAATATAACAGATAACAGGCTTTCTAAAGATTCTAATATTAGAATTTTGAGGTTGTGTTTCTATATAGTACACATGAAGGTCTGATCTAAAAGAGAAAGCTAATATATAAGCTAAGCTAATATATAAGATAACTAATATAAAACTTATAATTATTGAATGAAACATATTTTCAAACTGTTTGAAAATCTATCAATAATGTTGAGTAAATTACCTGACTAATATATTTATGTATAAAATATTTATATATTAGTATAAAATATTTATACATTAAGTATTAAATTGACAAATATTATGTCGGTAATACAGCAGACTAACGACTTAAAAATGTAGTGCCTAAATAAGGCAGTTTCAGAGTATGATTTTTATGTTTACTATGGAGAACACGGAAGGTTTCGACCAGAAAACTCTTGATAAGATGAATGCTGAAGTCAAGAAAACTATGAGCAAGCACGATCCTAAATCAAAAGATTACAAAAAATTATTCGAGCAGGTTGAAGACCAAATCTTCGACAAATATTGTTCTGAGGTATTCAGGCCCTCTCTCAAACTTTGATAATTTACCGTTTTGGATTTAACTGCTAATTAAATCCACCAGGTAAATTCTTTTTTTATTTACTTGATGAATCCCTATTAATCAGTTGACATTTTTATATTCTCTAATTTAGTAATTCTTTAATAACCATTTCTTTTTTGGAAGTAAAGATTTTCTTCAGGTGTCTTCTTTGATGATTACCCATGATTCTTCCGTCTCAACTTCGGAGATGTTAAGTTCTTTCATTAGATCTTCGCTTACCTTCTCACATTATCCCGTTGCACAAAACACCCGGCTACCAACCATGGAAGAAGAGAAGGAAAAAGTATCATGAAGTAAGCAGAGAAAAATGAAGTAAGCAGAGAAAACAATTTTGAAAGAGCATATTCAGAACAACATATAACCATTACATAAAGTCAGCATTAATAAAAGTAATATAAAATCAGTATCAAAAGATCAATCAAAAATAGATAATTAAAGGTAAAGTTTTCGAAAAGTAAAGTATTATAAGGTGAGAATGGCAGCGATCCAGAGTTCCCGAAGGCTTTGCACACCCGAGTTTCGCTTTGGGAGCACGAGGTATGGTTCACTCGCTTCGCTCGTTCAAGCAGACGAAAACGAAAAGAAATGAGCAAGGAATGAGCAAATTATAAGCTGAATATGCAAAAGCAGTAAAAATAACTTTGCAAAAGCAGTAAAAATAACTTTGCAAAAGCAGTAAAAATGACTTAAAAAATATGCAACGATCAAAAACTAATTTTAAAAATAGATTACAAAAGGTAAAGTATTATAAGATGAGCATGGCAGCGATCCAGAGTTCCCGAAGGCTCGCACACTTCAGTACAGTAAGGAACGCGGGCAGGCTTATCTACTGTGTTCGGGATGGGTACAGGAGTTACACTGCCGCTATGGCCGCCAGACTCTACCTATAAAGGGGATTATGAAATGAAGTCATGTACAGTGCTGCATACTGAATTTCGCCTGGACCGGATTAGGAAAGGAACGGATAGTTAGTAAACGCGGACTGAACACCTCGTTGCCTTGGTGCTTACATCCCGTTTCTATCAAACCGGTCTTCTACCGGAATCCTTAATGAGGTCTCTTTTTAGGTCAGAGTTCGAGCTTAGATGCATTCAGCTCTTATTCCTTGGCGCGTAGCTGCCCGGCGATGCCTTGTCAGACAACCGGTACACCAGTGGCGCCGCTGCTTGGTTCCTCTCGTACTAAAAGCAGCTTACCCGCAGACCTCGTGCACCTCTAGTAGATAGTAACCGACCTGTCTCACGACGGTCTAAACCCAGCTCACGATCTCCTTTAATAGGCGAACAACCTCACCCTTGGCCGCTGCTGCACGGCCAGGATGGAAAGAACCGACATCGAGGTAGCAAGCTGCCGGGTCGATATGTACTCTTGCCGGCAACGACTCAATTATCCCCGGGGTAACTTTTCTGTCATTTTTGGCCCCCACCAAGGAGGCTCAAAAGTTCGCTAGAGCCGACTTTCGTCTCGTCATCCACTGCTATGCTGAATAACGTCAGGCTGACTTATGCTCTTGCACTCTTCAGCGAGTTTCCGACCCGCTTGAGTCAACCATTGCGCGCCCTTGATATCTTTTCAAGGGCGTCCCGCCCCAGGCAAACTGCCCACCTATCGGGGTCCTCTTCTCAGAGTTAGGGTCGTAGTCCCAGAAGGGTAGTGTCCCAATTGCGGCTCCACGAATGCTGGCGCACCCGCTTCGATGCCTCCTACCTACTCTGTACATCCAGAACCACAACCCAGCGACAGGCTGCAGTAAAGCTCCACGGGGTCTTCACTTCCCCCTAGAGGTCTCTAGACTGTGCACTAGAATGTAAGCTTCACCGGATTCCAGTTAGGGACAGTAGGGCTCTCATTGATCCATTCATGCAAGTCGCCAATTAAGCGACAAGGTACTACGCTACCTTAAGAGGGTCATAGTTACCCCCGCTGTTTACAGGCCCTTCTTCCCGTTGAAACGGGGTTTCAGGTACCTGCACTGAGCAGGATTCAGAGATTGTACTAGCCCTTACGGGTTTGCAATCTCCTATGTTGGTATTAGACAGTTAGAGCCCCCTGGTCACTGCGACCTGCTGTCTTCACAGCAGGCACTCCTTATCCCGAAGTTACGGAGCTAATTTGCCGAATTCCCTTAACTGAAGTACTCCGACACGCCTTAGCCTTTTCAGCTAGGGGCACCAGTGTCAGATCTGGGTACGGACATTTAGCGGCCTTTTCACGGGTCCCTGGGTGCAGCCGACTTTAGCCATAACAGATTCGCCCGATTCTCGCCATTACGGCTCTCCACGGGGTTCGCTGCTTAGACGGCGCGACGACGCCGCTCGGCCTGCCCTGAGACGTCAGACTGATTGCTAAATGGTACAGGAATATTAACCTGTTTCCCTTTCGGCGTACTCGAATTACGGTACGTCTTAGGACCGACTAACCCTCGGCTGACGATCATTGCCGAGGAAACCTGGCCCCTTCGGCGGCAGGGATTCTCACCCTGCTTTGCTGCTACTATTACCAGGATTTTCGTTTGCGAACGGTCCACAGGACTTTACAACCCTGCTTCGGTCCGAACGCAACGCCTTCCTACGAGATTACCTTGCGGTACTCCGTGGTATCGGTGGTCGACTTGAGCCCCGTCAATTTTCGGGGCCCCAAACCTCGACTGGTGAGCTGTTACGCACTCTTTAAAGGGTAGCTGCTTCTAAGCTAACCTTCCAGCTGTCTGGGGCTTGGGACGCCCTTTAGTATTAACACTTAGTCGACACTTGGGGACCTTAACCACGGGCTGGGTTGTCTCCCTTACGGACTACAAGCTTACCCCAGCAGTCCGGACTCCGACTTTCTTCGATGACGGTGGGTTTGGAGTTTGACAGGCGGGCGAGGAGTTTCCCCCCCGGAACCGCTAATCAGTGCTCTACTCCACCGACGATCTCCAGTCAGGTCATGCTGCGACATGTTTTGGAAGGAACCAGCGGATGCCGGGTTAGATTAGCATTTCACTACGAGACGCAGGTCACACGAATGATTTGCAGATCAATACCGCTTGCGGTCCTCCACGTAGCTTTCGCCACGCTTCAACCTGCCCACGCCTAGATCACCCGGCTTCGGGTCTTACCCCAGTGACTCCACGCACTTGTATACGTCGTGCCTCGCTCGGAGAGCTGCGCACATGTTGCTTTCGCTTCGGCTGCCCAAGTAAAGGTTAGCCATTGCCACTGAGATAAACTCCCTGGCCCGTTCTTCAAAACGTAAGATACGACACTGGCAGTGACATTCGTACAACATTCTCGCGAATGTTTCCTTCATGTCAGAGTTCCTTTAATGCCGTATCGTTCCATCACTATCAGGTTTCAGGCACTTTGCACCTCCCTTCTCGGGGTACTTTTCAGCGTTCGGTCACCCTACTATTTCGCTATCGGTCTCAAGTAGTATTTAGTTTTGGAGGTTGGTGCCCCCCAGATTCCCGCACGATATCCAACGCACGGTACTCAGGGACATGTTCCGGTCTTTTGGTTTACACATACGTGACTGTCACACTCTACGGTCTGCCGTTTCAGGCAAGTTCTGTTTAGCCGCCAGACGTTTGAACAGCCCTACAACACCACATTTCCCTGTGAAGGGATTCGGTTTGAACTGTACCGTTTTCACTCGCCGTTACTAACGGTATCTCGGTTGATTTCTTTTCCTGCTCCTACTGAGATGTTTCAATTCGGAGCGTTCCCGATCATTACTGATCACTATGGAGAGGTCCCATTCGGAAATCCCGGGTTCATAGGCTCCTTGCACCTACCCCGGGCTTATCGCAGCTTGGCACGTCCTTCATCAGCTCTTGAGCCGAGCCATCCACCTGATAGCATAATTCCTGTGTATCCTAACCAGGTCCAGAAAGCGTCCAGTATACAGCACTTATACATGACTTCATGTACCTGCGTGTCAACACAGGCAATCCGTCCTTCCCCGAAAATTTACTTTCCGGGTGCATTTGATGAGTTTGAATTGATCATTAGATTATGATCGATGATTTTAATGGGGAGGATTTTGTTCGGTTTATCGGCATCTGGGTGGTGAGTTTTTTTGCTTAGGAGGTGATCCAGCCGCAGATTCCCCTACGGCTACCTTGTTACGACTTAACCCCCCTTGCAAAGCACAGGTTCGAACACGACACGATGTTCGTGCCCTCACCCATACCTCACTCGGGTGGTTTGACGGGCGGTGTGTGCAAGGAGCAGGGACGTATTCACCGCGCTATATTGAAACGCGATTACTACGGATTCCAGCTTCACGAGGGCGAGTTACAGCCCTCGATCCGAACTAAGGATGGGTTTGTGAGATTACCAGCCCTTTTCAGGGGAGGGGCCCATTGTCCCATTCATTGTAGCCCGCGTGTAGCCCGGGAAATTCGGGGCATACTGACCTACCGTAGCCCGCACCTTCCTCCGATTTAACACCGGCGGTCCCCACAGTGTACCCATCATCCCGGAGGATATGCTGGTAACAGTGGGCACGGGTCTCGCTCGTTGCCTGACTTAACAGGATGCTTCACAGTACGAACTGGCGACGGCCATGCACCTCCTCTCAGCGATTCAGGCAAGGTCTTCAGCCTGGCCTACATTTTGCTGTCGTCCCCGGTGAGTTGTCCGGCGTTGAGTCCAATTAAACCGCAGGCTCCACCCGTTGTTGTGCTCCCCCGCCAATTCCTTTAAGTTTCAGCCTTGCGGCCGTACTTCCCAGGTGGCTCGCTTCACGGCTTCCCTGCGGCACCAGACACGGTCGCGCCATGCCTGACACCTAGCGAGCATCGTTTACGGCTGGGACTACCCGGGTATCTAATCCGGTTCGTGCCCCCAGCTTTCGTCCCTCACCGTCGAACCCGTTCTGGTAAGACGCCTTCGCCACAGGTGGTCCCACAGGGATTACAAGATTTCACTCCTACCCCTGTAGTACCTCTTACCTCTCCCGGTTCCAAGCCTGGCAGTATCCCCCGAAAGCCTAATAGTTGAGCTATCAGATTTCCCGGAGGACTGACCAAACCGGCTACGGACCCTTTAGACCCAATAATCACGATCACCACTCGGGCCGCCGGTGTTACCGCGGCGGCTGGCACCGGTCTTGCCCGGCCCTTGCTAACAGGTGTATTTTACACACCTGGACAGCCAGCATATGATGCTAGCACTCGGTGTCCCCTTATCACGGTTTCCCGCATTGTAAAGTTTTCGCGCCTGCTGCGCCCCGTAGGGCCTGGATTCATGTCTCAGAATCCATCTCCGGGCTCTTGCTCTCACAACCCGTACCCGTTGTAGGCTAGTAGGTACATTACACCCACTACTACCTGATAGGCCGCAGACCCATCCTTGGGCAGACGAATCCATTTTACGCATAAAGCATTCCAGCATATGTGCGTTATCCGGAATTAGCCCCAGTTTCCCGGGGTTATGCCGAACCCAAGGGCAGGTTATCCACGTGTTACTGAGCAGTACGCCATGTTCACGAAGAACATATGACTCGCATGGCTTAGACGAACACCGATAGCAGTAACCTCTGGCAGGATCAACCAGAATTGTTAATGTATCGCACACTTTAAAGTAAAGGTCTTGGTCGCAGAAACTTGCACTAACAACTATCAATTCAGTTATTTTCGTTTCGCGATGATGTGTTATGAAAAACTTTCACCGCCCAGAATTAACCGAACCGACAAAATCCTCGTCAGACAGGAAAAAACTCCTGACTCCATTAAAAG